>Ga0137393_10003441_pt1 | contig 10267 bp, 7 predicted proteins | sample 15con2h34BmetaG_FD_101396 | JGI IMG/M metagenome (GOLD analysis project Ga0137393, IMG submission 101396) | Vadose zone soil microbial communities from Angelo Coast Range Reserve, California, USA - 15con2h3.4B metaG | ecosystem: Environmental > Terrestrial > Soil > Vadose zone > Saprolite...
TGCAGCTCGCGCAGCTACGTCCATCTCAACCACAGCCGAGAGATCCGCCGAAGCGGTGCCGAGAGCGCTGGCATCCCGAGCTACCTCGCCGGGGTCATGCCGGAAGGTCTGAGCCCTGTCGTCCCCCTCAGTGTTGTCATCCCGAACGAAGTGAGAGCCTGCCCTGAGCTCGCCGAAGGGGACCTCGGTTTTCGCCGCAGCGCCAGGGCCCTGGCCAGGAATCGCTTGCCGGGGAACCACAGCAGTACTCGCAGCCGGCCCCGCCACCACCCGCCCCGGCAGCAACGACTCGAGCCCGCGTCCCAAAGCCCGCCGCTTCTCCACCTTCTCTTTTTCAGCAGGATGCCCCGCCGCTTCCGCCGCCGTTGTCGCCATTCAGCTCTCCCTCAGTTCATCTTCTTAACTAGAGTCGCCATCAAACTAAAGTTGTCATCCTGAGCGAAGTGGGCTCGTTCGGAATCGAACGATCCCACGCAGTCGAAGGACCCCTACAATCTCCCCGTCACCACTGGCCTCACAAGGAGTTCCTGCACTTTACCCCGCGTTAATATATCGATGCTAATCAATCTATACATATCGACAATCATCGATATGTCAAGCCGACTTGTCCATCTCCTCATGCGGAATCTCTTCCACCTTCTCCACCGGCTCCCCTTGGGCCGGCGCCACCACGCCCAAATCCGCCGGCGCATAGTGCGCAATGATCTCCTTGGCCAGCCGGATGTAGCTTTCAGCTCCCTTCGATCGCGGGTCATACACCAGCGCCGGCTTGCCATGACTGGGCGCCTCCGCCAGTCGGATATTTCGCGGCACGCTCGTCGTGCACAACTTCTCGCCAAAATATTTCTTCAGCTCGTTCATGACCTGCTGCGCCAAATTAGTGCGGTCGTCAAACATGGTCAGCACCACGCCCTCAATGGCCAGCTCAGGATTCAACGCCGCACGAATCCGCTCGATCGTATCGAGCAGCTCACTGATCCCCTCGAGGGCAAAATATTCCCCCTGCATCGGGATGAGCACAGCATCGGCCGCCACTAGCGCATTCAGCGTGAGCAAGTCCAAGGCAGGCGGACAGTCCAGCACAATAAACTGGAAGCGGTCGCGCAAAGGTGCCAGCGCCTCGCGCATGCGAAACTCACGTCCCTCTACATCGACGAGCTCAAGATTGGCGCCGATGAGATTTTTGTGTGCAGGAATCAGCCAGAGTTGTTCGAGCTCAGTGGTCTGCAGCGCTTCCTCGGCTGAGGCCGCGCCCATTAATAGATGATACGAGTTGAGGCGCTCCGGATCCTTCACGAAGCCCAGGCCGCTCGTGGCATTCGATTGCGGATCGCAATCGACAAGCAGCGTGTTCACTTCAGCAGCCGCAAAGGACGCGGCAAGGTTGATGGCAGTCGTGGTCTTACCCACGCCGCCCTTCTGATTGGCAACGGCTATAACGCGTCCCATTTAGTTTTTAGGAGGAACCAGAGCTTCCGGCAGCATAATGCGATTCGCATTGCAAAGCAACGCAAGATTTTGTGTAAATAATGAATTCTTGTGCAAAACACGCCGAATGTTCCTTACGGAACACTAGTAGTGAATCAGACGCTACAGCAAAGACTTCGTTAATGTTCCGCACGGAGCGTTGGGCGAGATGTTATTTTTGAGGAAGTCGGTTGCAGATTTAAGAAGTGTTCCGTACGGAGCAATGTGGAAAACACCTCCAACCTATCGATTAGTTATTCTACCGTGAGTGCAAAGACGGCATTATTTTTCGCTTTGTCCCACCTGATGCGGTGTTCCAACCTTGGACTTGTCCAGTTACCTATAAAGAAGGCCTTGGATGAAGCAGTTCGGACCACTGTTGCCGTTCTTGGTTCGTGATGATGGTGATGAGCTAGGGCTCAGGAGAAGTGCCGACCAGGAGGATGCGAGATTGGGACAAGGGGATAGGCTGTGGGGAATTCCACGCGAAGGATGGGAGAGTGTGGGTGGCTGCGTTTTGTTGAGAGGAACCGATCAGGAGGGCGAGGCACCCTCCGGGAATGAGGAGCGCGGCGGAGATCCGGAGCGCGTCTTCGAAGCGCTCGACGGCGCGGAGGGTCACGACGTCGAAGCGAGCATGGGCGCGGGGGAGATCTTCGGCGCGGCCGTTGAATACATCGATGTCCGTCAATGTAAGAGAGCGGGCTGCCTCGCGGAGGAACGTGGCCTTCTTCTGGTTGGATTCGATCAGGGTGAGATTGATGCTCGGGTTCCAGAGCTTGAAGGGGATGCCGGGGAATCCAGCGCCGGAGCCGACATCCGCTACGAGATCAGAGTCAAAATCTTTCACCACAGAGGACACAGAGGGCACAGGGTAAACATCGGGCAAGAGGTTGCGGGCGGCGAATAGGGATTCGCCAAAGTGGCGGGTGACGATCTCTTCCGGATCGCGGATCGCGGTGAGATTGATACGGGCGTTCCAGCGGAGGAGTATATCGATGTACGTCGATATATGTTCCAAAAGGGCGTCGTTGGCGGTTAGCCGTTGGTCGTGGGTCTCGCCCAGGAAGGGTTCGAGCAGTTCGGCGATGCGCGCGGTGTGCATGGGACGTCCGATTGACGTCCGATTGTAGATGTCGGCGAGAAAATGTTTCAACAGTTCTCGGTGTGAAGTCCTATGTGAACTTGAAACAGTTGAGGCGAGGTAGGGATGCTTCGACTGCGTAGGATCGTCCTTCGGACGATCCTATTTCGTTCAGCATGACAGAAGCGGAGAACTTTCTTCAAATTTCGGCGAGGGCGAGTTCCGCATTCTGTCGCAACGAGGCCAAGCGCGTTTGCTCCAGATCGTCCCGGTAGAAGAGGTTGTAGGTGTCAAAGGGAATGAGTCGCCCGTCGGAGTGGACGATGTGGACGCAGGTTTTCTTGACGCTGCGGACGTCGAAGGAGTGGGCGTCGATGAATTGCATGATTATTATGCGGAAGATGTTTTCGTAGTTGAGGGCGGCGCTGCTGGTGGCGGGAGCGGTCGAGCTTTGCTCGACTGGACAGCCGGGGGCGGCTGTCCCCACATGGGCAGTTGTGTTGCCATCGTTTGCTATCGGCGCCTGCTTTTGTCGGACAGGAGTGTCCGACCCACACGAGCCTTCTGGAAGCCAGACTTTGGGGAGACAGCAGAGAAGTTCGCGAAGGGTGCCGGCTCCGCTTTTGGGGGAGTGGTTGGTGGCGAAGAGTTTGAAGAGGTTGGTGCGGACGGCGTCATCTTGTTCGTAGAGGATGGTATTGGCGGCGCCGTTGATTAGGACTTCGGGCGGGATCATGCTGGTTAAGGGAGTCACTTTCCCGTTCAGTTTCAGGGCGTAGGCCATGGCCAGGGAGTCGGGATGACAAGGGACAGGGATTATGTCCTCGGGTCGGAAGACGTTGGTTTGTTCGAGGATCTTGCGGCGGACTTCGGTTAGCGTGAGGCGGTCGGTGGCGGGATTGAAATTTTCCAGACGTCCGGCGTCTTGAATGGGTTGGAAGGTGACGCCGCGGACGCAGGGCTGCTGTAGCGCGAAGTCGATGGTCTTGCCAATCTCGTGATCGTTCAGATCTTTCTTCAGCGTGACTACGAGATTGGTGGAGATGTTGTAGCGGTTTAGTTTTTCGAGGGCGTCCTGGCGGACGCGGCGAAGGTCGGCGCCGCGGAGTTGCATGAGCGGGTCGCGCTCGAAGGAATCGAACTGGAGATAGACTTCGAAATCTTCTTTGTAGTCCGCTAAACGCTTTACGAAATCCTCTTCCTGCGCGATGCGGACGCCATTCGTATTCACCATCAGATGTTTGATTGGACGGGACTTCGCCATTTCTACAATCGTGAAGAAGTCGGGGTGCATGGTGGGCTCGCCGCCGGAGAGCTGGACTACGTCGGGATGACCTTCGTTGCGGACTACGGCGTCGAGCATTTTTTCGATCTGCGGGAGGGTGCGGAATTGCTGGCGCTCGGGGCCACTGGCGGCATAGCAGACGGGGCAGCGCAGGTTGCAATAGTCGCAGATCTCGATGAGGGTGAGGCAGGAATGCTGTTCGTGGTCGGAGCAGAGGCCGCAGTCGTAGGGGCATCCCCACTTGACGGGAGTGTTGTAGAGCAGCGGCATCTCGGGGGGCTTGATGAAGACTTCGCGGCAGCGGCGATAGTAATCAATGTCATCGGCAATCAGGACGCGCTCGGAACCGTGCTGGGGACAGCGTTTGAGGAGGTAGACGCTGCCGTCCTGGAATACGGTTTTGGCTTCTACCTTGCGGTAGCAGCTGGAGCAAATGGAGATAGCGACGTCGTAGAAGAGGTAGGGACGGGTTTTCGGCATCAGGATCTCCAGGCAAGCTGGTAGAGAATGGGCGTGACAACGTGAATCACGAAGAGGTAGATAACGATCGCCAAAGCGGCGGTCATGAGCGAGGAGGGGATGGGATGGATACCGGTCTGCTGGATGGCTTTGTAGGCGAGGACGAGAATCACGATATGAAGGATCCCGGGAAGGAAAAGCAGTAAGAATCCCAAGGGTTGGTGAGTGTAGGTGAAAGAGAGGACCGAGATACTGAACAGGGCTTGTAGGACCAGGATTGTGGGCAGAGCCAAGGCGTAGGCGAAGGCACGGCTGTCGGGCTTCTTGAGAAGGTAGTAAATCAGAATCGCGTAGGGGAGATGATAAAGGATGAAAGGAGCCAGCAGAATGAGCGTCCAGTTATGAGGAGCGAAGGCGCGGGGCGCGGTCCAGAGATGGAGTTGGTTGTAAAACCAGGTCGCAGCGCTGAGGACGATTTGCGCGATCAATGCGAAAACGAGGCGATTGATGGTCTTCCGGCCGAGAGGAGAAAAATGCCGTGGAATTGAACGAGCCGCCGGCCTGGTGACGGCGGAGGGGGAGGGAGCCGAAACTCCTGGAGGAAAAGTAGCCGCCGGAGGGGCGAAGTCGGCGGCGGACGAGCGGATGATGCTACGCGCGAGCCAGCCGCTGAGCAAGCTTCCAACGGCCATAACCGTCACGGCAGCGATGAGATAGATGAGGGCCTGGTCGGGATGCTTGTCTCCGGAAAAACCGCCTTGCCAGCTGCAGAGCGAAAGCAACAGCAGGAAAAGGCTGCTGATAAGGACAAGGCCGGCGAGCAAAATGTTTGCCAGCGAGCGTAACGTGTTGGCCGCCCAGCGTTCCATGCGTAAGGCTAACTCTTTCTAGTCAGCTTGCCGATCAGCATGACTGAACCGATAGCGATTGCTAGAGATACGAGAGCCCATACAGCAAACGACAATCGCTCGCCTAAGTGAAATCGATCGACCGAGTTAAGGCCGCTCGAAACGGCACACATCGACGACATTAGACAACCCAGCGATGCAATGATTGCCACAAACCCTAGAAAGATGGTGGCAATAATTTTCATCGTCTGATTCCCCACAGTCGATTTCGCCGAATGATACCTCAAACCGCGCCAGGACGGGTGGGACAGCGGAGTGCAAAGGTCCTTCGGGCGGAAAGAACGGGCCCTCAGGATGACGGGGCTTGTGGGTTGGCGAAAAGGAATCTCAAGGGTCGGCGGTCATGCCCAGGAGGCGACGTCGCGAGAATCGGACGCTATGCGTGGAAGATTGTGATTGTACAATCCCCACTTCTCGCAAAGGACGCGAGAAATGGGGCACCCCGATTCGACTCGTGATCAAGAGGCTGATGAACAATGTGAAGCCGGCGGTGAAGACGAGTCTAAGCGTCGGAGCGTGCTTTCGGCCCAGCGATCCATCAGACACTTTGCGCCGGGTGTGATCGTGGGGAGAGTAGCGAGCGCAACCAGCGGGCGATGTCGCGGGAATAGTACAGCAGGACGAGGATACAGGCCCACTGAATTCCTCCAAGGCCGAGAAGGATGCGAGGGTAGGGTTTGATGAAGTCGCACAGTAAACGGAACGAAAGGTACGCGATCATGAAGAATTTGAAGGCGTCGCCGGGGAGGAAGCGTCTGTGGTGCGGGTAGGGATCCTTCGACTGCGCCGAGGCTTCGCTTCGCGAAACCTCTGCTCCGCTCAGGATGACAATTTTATAAAGGATTGGAATCAGCGCTAACAGGAAGGCGGTTTCGTAGAGTTGGGTGGGATGGCGCCGGGATGCCGTCGCCGAAGTTGATGGCCCAAGGGAGCCTGGTGGGAGTGCCGTAGGTGCTGTCGGAGAGACCGGTGAGGAAGCAGCCGATGCGTCCGATGGCGATGCCGAGGGCGAGAGGAATGGCGTAGAGATCGCCGGTGGATTGGCGGACGCCGATGTAGCGCTTCATGAGCTCGACGGAGATCAGGCCGAAGACCAGAGCGCCGACGATGGTCTTTCCTCCCATGAGGTAGGCGGGGTCGTGGAGATGGCGCCAGGTGAGTTGGGGGTCCTCGATCCAGAACATGAGTTTGGAGCCAAGCGCAGCGCCGGCGACGGCAGTGGCTATTACGGCCCAGCGGATTGTAGTGGGTATGGGATCGCCAAAGCGACGGCGGAGTAAAAGGTAGATAAGAAAGGCGACGATGTAGGCGAGAGTCTCGAAAAAGAGGTGAGGGTGGATGCAGTACGTCCCGAAATGAAGGTAGATCGGGAATTGCGTGATGGCGAAATGGAGTGGGACTGAGATGGGGAATTATAGCCAGGCTGATTACGGAAAGCGGGTAGAGATGCTTCGACTTCGTTCAGTATGACAGGTTTGTCGGGCTTCCGATCTTAGGAGTTTGCGTGGTCCGTTGTTGGTGGGCCTTTTAACGAGAAATTCACTTGCCATTCACCCTTTCAGAGTAGATCCCCGTCTTATACTTAGGGGTTGAGCGCCACGTATCGTTAAATCCCTATCCCCCAAGGAGGCTTCTTGTGAGTTTTCTCCAACGAGTCCGCTGCATTTGCTGGTTTGCAATTCTGATCGGCACCTTATCTCTTGCGCTCGGCGGCACATCCCTGGCGCAGAGTAGCTGTGGCCTGAATTCGTCCAGCGGAAGCATTAAACACGTCATTTATGTCCAGTTCGACAACACGCATTACCGGCGGGACAATCCAAACGTGCCCTCAGATCTCGAACAAATGCCTAACCTGCTCAACTTCATTCAGAACAACGGTGTGTTGATGTCGAACGACCACACGGCGCTGATCTCACACACCGCGACGGGCATCCTGACCTCACTTACGGGCGTCTACCCGGATCGAATGGGCCAGCCGGTCTCGAACAGTTTCCGTTACTTCAAGACCGATGGCACAACTCGAACTGGTGTGTCGTTCGCCTATTGGACGGCGCCGCTCTTTGATCCGGCCGGCACTACCACGGATACGACGCCTGAGATGATCAACGAGAATGGCAAGATCGCTCCCGCGCCATGGGCGCCATTCACGCGCGCTGGGTGCGACTTCGGCGCCGTCGCGACGGCAAACACGATCCTTGAGAATACGTCGATCGATATCCCGACCGTGTTCGGCCCTAATTCAGTCGAAGCGGCGGAGGTCGCGTCTAACCCTGGTCAGGCATTTGCGGATTTCGTGGGCATCGGTGTGCATTGCGCGCAGAACTCGGCCACTTGCGCAGCATCGACCCACGTGCGGCCGGATTTACTTCCTGACGAGCCGGGTGGCTACAGTGGCTTCAATGGTCTGTTCGGCGCAGCGTATGTCAATCCGGTCATCAAGCGAACTGGGCCGATGACCGATCTTGACGGCAATGTGATCCAAGATGCGTCAGGACACGTCGGCTTCCCGGGTTTCGACGGAATGGAGGCTACGGTTTCTCTGGCCTGGGTGGCGCAGATGCAGGAAGCCGGCATTCCGATCACATACGCGTATATTTCGGACGCGCATGATGGGCATGGCACCGCCGGCAACATCCACTTTGCTTATGGTCCGGGCGAAGCTGGCTACGTACAACAACTGCAAGCCTACGACGGGGCCTTCCAGAAGTTCTTTGCGCGGCTGGCGGCGGATGGAATTGATAAGAGCAACACACTGTTTGTGTTTACGGTTGATGAAGGCGACCACTTTGTCGGTGATGCCCCAACTCCCGCTGGCTGCGATGGTGTGACTACACCTTGCACGTACAACCGCGTCGGAGAGATTAATGCCGATCTGCGGCGCATGACGTACACCCAGTTTGGCGACCCGACGATGTATTCAGTTCATTCCGATGATGCGCCAACCACCTACGTCTTCGGCACGAGCGCTCAGCCTCTGCGGGACCAGACTGATCCGGTCGTCCGCAATCTCGAACGGGAAATGAGCCAGTTAAGCTGGCTGAACCCCTACACAGGCGTGGTCGAGAACAACATCATGGTGGCGCTTGCCGACCACACCGGCATGAAGACGCTGCATATGATTACGACCGATCCGTTCCGCACGCCCACCTTTACGCCGTTCGCCGACCCCAACTGGTTCTTCTTCGCAACCAGCGCGGCAACGCCGGCCACGTGCCTGACGCCGGCCGCGTGCGCATTCATTCCGGCGCGCTCGAATAGCAGCTTTGCGTGGAACCACGGCGATATTCAGGACGAGATTGCTTCGACCTGGGTCGGTTACGTGGGCCAGGGTGTCGATAGTACTGGAATCGATAGCAACACCTGGTCCGATCACACGGATGTGCGCCCGACTATCCTGGAATTGGTAGGCCTCAAGGATGACTATGTTCATGATGGCCGCGTCGTCTCTGAAAATCTTCAAGGCTATGTTCTTCCAAAGGCTTTGAAGAAGAGCACGAGCTTCGTCTCGCTCGCGCAAATGTACAAGCAGCTGAACGCGCCATTCGGCACTTTTGCCATGGCCACGCTCAGCTCTTCCACCAAGGCCCTTGCTTCAAACGACGCGAATGACGCCACCTACAACTCTATCGAGGGACAGATCCAGTCTCTCACTGCCCAGCGGGATGCCCTCGCTGGGCAGATGATCGGGCTGCTCAATGGCGCCGAGTTCAACGGCCAAAGCTTCAGTGACGCGCAAGCTCAGTCGCTCATTGCGCAGGGACAATCATTGCTGGACCAAGCGAACGGTCTGCCGCGATAGATCGCGAGCGGACTGGAGTGGATTAGATATCCTTGTCATCCTGAGGCCCGTGTTCTTTACGGGCCGAAGGAGCTGTGTATTCGCTGGGGACCGACGACGACGCCAGCGGGGTACATAGGTCCTTCGTTGGAAGTCCTCGGCAAAGCCGAGGACTTCGCTGCCTCAGGATGACAATCGGTGGCGACTGAGGCGGACGAGATTCGCTGCAGTTCGCGGCGGTCGTTATTGAATCATCTATTGATGCGTGGTGGTGGAGGCGGATTGGTTGGGGGCTTCTTCTGCTGTGGCGCCGATTGCGTCGCCGCTTAGGACTAGTTCTACGCGGCGGTTTTGTTGGCGGCCCTCTGCCGTGTCGTTGGTAGCGATGGGTTCGGTTTTGCCGAAGCCTCGGGCTTCGATGGCGCCGGTTGAAATTCCCTGCTGAACTAAATAGTCGCGGACAGACAGGGCCCGGTGTTCGGAGAGTTGCTGGTTGTAGTCGTCGGCGCCGATGCTGTCGGTGTGTCCTTCGACGGCCACGTGCAGGCTGGGATAGGCGAGGACGATGCCGGAAACTTTAGCCAGGCGCTCGCGTGCTCCGGGAAGAAGCTCGAAGCTGCCGCTGCGGAACAGGACGTCAGACATGTTGGCGACCAGGCCGCGGGCAGAATCGCGCGTGGCGAGAATGCTGTTGAGCTGCTGCAGGAGGCGGGCGCGGAGTTCCTGCTTTTCGTATTCGGCCTGCTGCGTTGCTTTTTCGGCCTGCTGTTTTGCGCTTTCGGCTTGCTGGCGGAGAGTGTCAGATTGCGCGGCGGCCTGACGGGCTTTGTCGGTTTCGGCGGCTAACACCTGCTGCTGGGCTACAGCTTCAGCGGTAGCTTTTTCAGCCGCGGCTTTCTGGCGCGCGGCTTCCTGCGCGGCGGCTTCGGCTTCCTGCTTCATTTTCAGAGCTTCGGCTTTGGCTTTTTCGGCTTCGGCGCGAGCGGCCTCGGCTTGGGCAGTGGCTTTTTCGGCGTCGGCGCGGCGCTTGGATTCTGCTTCCGCATCGGCGCGGGCTTTGGCTTCACGGGCTGCGGCCGCGGCCTGGGCTTCGTCCTCAGCCTTTTGCTTGACGGCCATCAGGCGAGCTTCTTCGGCGGTTTCGGTGGCTTCCTTGGCGGCGGCCTCAACGGCGGCCTTGTTCTGTTTCTGGCGATAGGCTTCTTCGGCATGCATCAACTGCTGGCCGGCTTTCGAAATGATTGAGGCGGCGTATTTATCGGCGGCGGCGATGTGCGCGATGCGCA
>Ga0137393_10003443_pt1 | contig 10264 bp, 8 predicted proteins | sample 15con2h34BmetaG_FD_101396 | JGI IMG/M metagenome (GOLD analysis project Ga0137393, IMG submission 101396) | Vadose zone soil microbial communities from Angelo Coast Range Reserve, California, USA - 15con2h3.4B metaG | ecosystem: Environmental > Terrestrial > Soil > Vadose zone > Saprolite...
CTCGTGAAGGGCGAATGCGAATAAACTTCTCTGTGTGAGTGGTTGGGGCATCTTGTTGTTAGCCTCGCCTGGGGGTACGGCGCAAAACACCTCGGTAGAAATACCCTTGGATCGGTCGAGAAAAGTCTGAGTGGCAGGCCTTAGGGACACCCGAGGGAACAAGTCGGAAGGGATGAGAACTATGCGCCGCCAGAGAGTAGGTGTGGAAAGTGCTATGTCCCGCCATCTCTGGCAGACGTGAGAGATGGTGAGGGGGATGGTGTCCAATCGCAACCGGATGGGATGAAAGGTGTCGAGTGTAGCTCGGACGAATATGTGAATGAGAAGCTCCGGGGGGAGCGAGTTGAATGGGATGCGGTCATTCTCGAGTTGGCTGCGTTGGGCCTCTACGATGTGTATTTCGTGGGTGACGGCATTGAGAAGAGCCCGAAGCTGGCACTCACGCCGTTGGAGGCTGTCGATACGGCCAGCAAGGACCGCACTAGTACTGTGCTGGGGCATTTCTTCGCTTACCCGGCTGCGGGAATGTTTAAAAAGAGTCGCAAGACCCCCCTATGAGTCCTAATTTCAAAATGGAGGGCAGATCCCCCTGAACGTGATGCATCGATCATCCATCCCATCGATAACTACCTCAGATGGCCCCACCTGAGAGCTCCTGTGGCACCTCACGCGACTTCCCTGAGCGCTCTCTTTCACCGTCAAAGCACATCGTATCCGAGAACCGTGATGTCTAGGTTATAAACCTGGTAGTAACTACCGATAGACTCCCAGTGGAATCGACTATCTATCACACGGTTGAATATATCGAGAGATCAGGTTTTCGTCTAGTAACCTACGGGTTCCGCGATATCTCTGCCTAACCGTGAGTTGACGATGCTCAAATAGGTGTCTATCGCCATCAACGAGTCGGTTCAGTTCAGTAATTCCAAAAGGGTACAGAAGACGTACTCCAAGCAAGACTGACAACGCCGACGAACACGAAGCGAAATTGGGGAGGGACGAGTGTAAAATTGATGATCTGAGTGGGTGTATACACCGCCCTACGATGTGAGGGTGCAACTTAGGCTGAAAATACGATCAAAAGAGGTAAAGCGCACCAGCCCCGCATCAAGGTGGGCGCATACATCTACAGGTATAATCAACCCATGATATTTCTTCAGCGAGAATGAAGACGCACCGTGCCCAGACTATCCATAACACCAGAAAAGCCCTTGCCTTCCATGAGGGACATGGATGTGAAAAACCAACCCACAACAACTGCATGGCAGATTAAGTACCAATACTATGACGAGGCAGGAAGAACGAACGGGGAGCCATGACGGTCTGATCCAACCATGTCTGGATGGCGGAGGTCAGTGATTGAAGAATGATGTAAAGATAAATAAACGAACGCGGTAGATAACGGCCTTAGTAGGGGTAGCGAAGCGCAGCCGGTTGAGAAACATAATCCATTTCGAGACTGGAGGCCCAAGCAGGCAGCCTTGTATGGTCACAGGATAATCAGATGGGATGTAAAGTGGGTCAGGAGCGTGTCAAGGGTCACCTCCGTAAAAAGTGAGACGTGCTGTGCGCGAAAACTACATTGAAAATATGTGACAGCTTGTAGTGGTAGTCACACTACGTACATCGTGTTTTTCCCGCTTTCCCTCGATGGCTTGCTGGGCTATGATATCACCAGAGGCGAAAAGAATGGCTGAGGTCACACATTGGGTCGCTAGTGGTCTCTTGAGAAGTAGATTGCTGCAAATTGTTAATACGCAGATATTCGTACATTGGTCCGGAGACTCACTTGAAAGAGCGGAATAAAGATGCCATACAGCGCCTGAGTCTACTGTATAACGCTCAACTCGAACCCGTCACACACGCACGTATTTGCAACGACAATATTGTCGCAAGTATTGGTCAAAATGTACGCACACCGACGTCGATTCCAGCGACTACTGTACCCCACAAACGACCGTCATACCGAACCTTCTTGTCTGCGCTCGCTCGCCACGCTGCAGTGCTGTCAACACTTCAACTACACTCACACATACCTCGTTTAGTGGGCGACCTAGCGAGCGGGAGAACCGCGTATAGGTCAGCAACCTCAGCTACGGCGTCAAGTACCGCGACTCGAGGAGATGGGAGGGGTCGTTCTGGGTCGTCGGAATGACCGTCTCTCCTATGCAATTATTTCATTAGAGCATCACAGATGAGCTATCCTTCCAACGATCGATCGCTTATCGACGTGGCGGAGACACAATCACGCTGCGGGCGGGCTCTGCTCGTGGGCGTAACACTTGGCTGAAATCGATGAGGAGATTCTCATCACGCTGGAGGCGAAAGATATGTTGTCCATACCCAATTTGACGTCCAGCCATTTCAATTGAGTCGAATCCTTTTCTCATCTGTGGCGAATGGAGGCTCGCAAAGATCGATGTCTGTCTCGTCGATGGTTTGCAAAATGTCATACCTCTCGTCCAGGAGAAAAGACCTCGATCTCGGCTCATTTCCAAAGCCATCGCCGCATTCAACTACAGCAACAAGCCTGCAACCAGCACGACCCCCATAAACTTGGAGGTGTGCTCCACCCGCCGACCGTATAGATTCATGCCTCATATCGTCATAACTGGTACAACGCCCACGTTGTACAAGGTCCCTGTTTACCCGCACCTCGTGCGCGACGTGCGGCACGGCACATACCCGTCTTTGTCCACCGTTCTCTCCGTCGATCTCAGACCTTGTCTCCCCCACAATGAGGGCATCAAGCCACTCGATAATAGGCAGGCGTTTTTTCGTTGATACGGGGCCTTCAAACGCGTTATATTTGTATTATGTATGAGTGAGGTGTCGGGTTGGTTTGGCCACAACTTATAGTAATTATGTTTACTGGCCATTGTAATTTCGGAAGTTAGACGATCTGTGTGAGTATAGAAGAAAATGTATTGTTTGTGCTCTAAAACCTCGCAATTTGTCCCTCTACTCTACATTTTCTACACGGAGCAGACGGAACACACATAATGAAACCGCCTTAAAGCCCAGAGAAAAGCAAATGGCTAGTGATATAAGAACATGTACAGTTCAAGGAGATACACTCAATGCCGCGAGCTCCTTTCGTATGTCCGCTTCACTCTCGATCTTTTTAAGTTGGGTCTCCTCGAGGTGCTGACCACGCGCTGCCTTTCCCTTGAGCTTGTCAATGGCTTTCAGCTGAAGATACAAGTATCACGAGGCTGTATTCAAAAGATAAGCAAGGATTGGCTCACCCTCTTGCTCAAATTTCGAATCTTCTTATGCACAGGGTCAAGCGGCGCAGCTCCAGGCGTGGGTGGAACGGAACCCTCGTTCGTCGCGTGTTCACTGGTATTGACTTTAGGAACTGGCGTTGCAGCAGCTGGAGACTCAAGTTGAGGCCCTCCGTCCCGTCGCCCTCCATCCTCGCCCTTCTCTTTTGGACCTTTACGTTTGCGTGGCTTCGCACTATCGGGATTAGATGGGGATGCAGGGGCACCGGGAACGTGTCGGCGTCCTTGAATGTTCGATAGAGTTGCAAGAGAACGACCTTGGCGTGTGGGAGTCGCTGTACCGCTACCACGAGGAGTACCCATCGGTGATCCGCTATCATCTTCACGGCTGTAAGCAAGAGATGCACCTTGCCCACGTGCCCCGGGTGGGCGATATGCCCCCGAAGGTCGAGCCAGAGAAGGCTTTGCACTAGTTGCTGCGGCTTGGGTAGATGGGGCCGGCGCCGGTGGAATCACAGAAGGGAACGGGGGCATTGCGTCTGGGAGAGTGGGGCGCCAGCTCGCCTGATAGAGTTCTTCGCACTCTTGGACATGGATGAGCTGGCCGAGCAAATACCATACTTTAATACCATTATCAACCCGCAAGCGCGGGGAGAGCGTAGCAGAGAGAATAAATTTGCCGTCCGCGGACCATTCGCACTGCGACGCATTCGATGCATCAATTGTCGATATCTTGGTCAGCGAACGTCTGTCGTAAACATCGATATTGCCAGCAAGATTACCGAAGCCCCCCAGGAGAAGCAGTCTCGATTGGGGGTTGAAAGATATGTAGTTAGAGAAAGCAGTACCGAAGTCATGCAACGTCCGGACACGCTGATCGAAAAGCATAACCCTGGCAGGCATAACTAAAAGAAGTTATCAGAGAAGTATCCCAAATAGTGTTTTGACGACCTTACAGCCATAAACGACGCCGAACTCTTTTGAGTTTGGACTCCAGGTAAAGTCGTGAATTGGGCCTTCCTTATCAAGATCAATTCGAATGTCGAAATTCCCCGCGGCGCTGAGTAAATAAAGGCCCGATTGTCCATAATAACTTCTGTTGGTGCTATCAACATCCGTTTGAGTAAGGACAAGGACCTGCGTGCCAAGATTGTTCCATTTAATCTGGGATTTCTCGGCTTTAAAGAACGTCTTCCGGCAGGTGGGCGGAGCGCTCAGGTTGAGCAAGGCATGGACGCGAACGCTCGCAGGCTGACCCTTCTTTTCGGGGACAAAGATAGCAACGGAAGGATTGAGGCCCGGACTGAGCGTAACAACGCTTGCTCCTTCAACTATGAGTTTATCGGCGATGCCCTTTTCCCACTCAGCTGGATTAAAAACTTGAATCTCGGAACCAACAAGGCGGATGGCATGGGATTCGGAAATAGTGTACTGAACATCCCAAGCGTCCTGAGACTTTTGCGAAAGGGATATGAGCTCTTTGCCAGTGGAGACAGAGAAGATGCGCAGGTTCTTGTGTTGACTGCCGTCTCCGAGCTTGACATGACGCTCCCAGGTAGAGAGATATGTCCCACGTGGAGAAAAACTGAGCTCAACGACATCAGGAATTGCGAGCTCGTGAAGCAAAACCCCAGTGTCCGCTTGATGGACGCGCACGCTAGAAGTTCTCGCATTATTGACATATACCCGTGGACACTGTAATGCAACGCACCCTGACTGCACTGCAAGTGCAAAAAGCCTCCCATCTGGACTGTACTTATACGTGCGGGCCGTGGTGTCAGGTGCCTGGAAGGCCTCGACGAGATCATAGGTAGGTGATCCGCCAACCAGGCCAACAGATCTTTGGGAACGGACTATAAGGTAGAAATTAGTATATAGAAGAAACGTAGGAAACGCCAAGCTATGTAATTCCATGAAAGCAAGAGGGTCCAGGAAACGACGCCTGACACGTAGTCATTCTGTACAGGACGTGCACTACGCATGCAGAGTATGGGGCGGAATAATGAAAGTGAGGCGAAGCGAAACATTTACGCACAAGCATACTGTTGCGAAACATGCTGCGACATACCGACCACCTGAAAGTACGACCAAAAAACAATAGGGAGGGGTAAAAAGCAAGCTAATGCTTCACAATGGAGATACTGTATGGAGGGAAGGGGCCAGTGCAGATGGTGAAGTAGATAACGTAACTAAACACGTGGGAATGACTAAGCATGTTCGAAGTCCGACAAGTCCATCCAACAAAGGCGGCAAATGCTCACCCTATAATCGGCATCTTGAGATGTAACTCTGATGATTCTGTCGCCAGACCGTAGGCTAATAACTATGGTACAATGCTATGGATCCAGAGCAAGAAAATTGACACGAGCTTTAACCCTTCAGATCTAGAGCCTCGCACATACCTTTGACATCCTGGGCAAATTCGAGAGAGGCCACTGGCTGCAAAAAGGTCATCATTCCACCGATCAGCCGAAGCCATGTCGTTAAGTGATACTGGGTCTGCGGCAATCGCAGGCGGCGCGAGCGTGTTGGTAGCAGCCACGTATTCGTAGAAGGCCAAGCGAATGCAAAATGCACTGATACTGGTGAGCCGTGGTGTGACGAGGTTATGGCAAAGATCGCGGAAGTAATCGCACATCCAATCATCTGCTTGTTTGCGTTTAGATTCAAAGGCAAAGGATGCCGGTGGCTTAACCTTGATGGAGAGCAGGGGGTGGTTGTTGAATTCGACGGTGAACTGCATGACGACGTAGGTTGTGTCGCCCGGGGTTTGGGAAACGGGATGCTGAGGGGTGCTTTCGAATGGGCCCTCGAGGCCGAAGAGATGGTAGAGTAGTCGATTGTAAGGGCCGTAGTGCGCGGTTTTGTCGGTGGCGAATTGAGGTTGGTTTGCCAACGCAAAGGAGTCGACAAGCCATTGGGGCCTAGGAACGGGAGCGGCCACTGGCATGGCATGGTGTTGTGTCACTTGTGTGTATGGGTGTTGCCAGTAGAGCGATCTGGACCGCACGGGCACAGCTAGAGCTTGTTTTCGGTTATGGATGTTATACAGGGTCACGGATTCAAGTTGGAAAACCCCTCAAATTTTGAGCAGTGGGCTAAAGCAGCACAGAGGCAGTAGCAACACAACTAGATCTTGATTCAGAGTCTCAAACCCCAGTATTTTTCTTGGTTGAAAGGCGTGACAAAGTGTAGTTTTTCTTGTCGGTTAGAAGGGACGCAGCCAGTGATCAGCTGATCGTCGCCAAATCCCGTGCCAGTTTGTTTCTTGGTCGCGTCGCGTGAATTCGGCTACATCGCCCCATCTTTCTTTCTTGGCCGTCTCAGAACATCGATTGCTCCGGTTCTGCTCACTACTGGCAAGGATCGTGCACGTTACCGGACTGTGAAGAAACGGACTGAGCAACCTCGATGTACAGTATGTATTTCTTGCACAGCGAAAAGCTGCTGCTGACTTGTTGCGACGTAGACCAGCTGGTCCCAATGGACGTACTCAGCGACGATGTCCTACTAATAGTATTCGATTTCTATCTGGAAGACACGTGCCAGTGGAAAACCCTTGTCCATGTCTGTCGACGATGGAGGAGCATCGTGTTTGGTTCACCCCGTCGTCTGAATCTGAAACTTCGATGTACACACAAGACGCCCGCCAGGGACATGCTGGATGTCTGGCCGCCCTTGCCTCTCCTCATTCGGGGACATATTTACGAAAATTCGGATGTGGACAACATCATTGCTGCACTTGAGCGCAGGGATCGCGTGTGTGAAATCAGCCTTTCTGCTTATGAGGAGCATAAGGAGCATCTGGAAGAGGTTCTGGCAGCGATGCAGGAGTCATTCCATGATCTAACAATTCTGGCGCTTAACTTGAGAGGTGAATCCTGTCACTGGCGTTTCCCCATTCACTAGGCTCAAAATACTTTCAGGACTGGTCGGGTTATTGCCCTCTGAAACACCCACAGTGAAACTTCCTGATTCGTTCTTGAGCGGATTAGCCCCACGTCTTCGAGGTCTCAAATTGACTGGCTTTTCATTTCCGGGACTACCAAAGCCACTTCTGTCTGCCACTCACCTTGTCCATCTTTCCCTTTCGGGCATTCCTCATTCTGGGTACATTTCACCCGAAACAATGGCCAATTGGCTCTCTGCCTTGACCTGTCTCGAATCACTCTGTCTCTGTCTTGAACTCCCATCCCGCCAGGAAAGCCAACATTCGCCTCCACCGGCACGTGCCGTCCTCCCCTTTCTCACCTCCTTTAAGTTCCAAGGTGCCGACAGATATTTGGAGGACCTTGTGACCTTCATCGATACTCCTCAACTCGACAAATTCAGAATATATTTTTCAGATAGAATCGACTTCGACATATCAGAACTGCTGAAGTTCATCAGTCGCACACCAAGGTTAACCGCACTCGATGAAGCACGTATGGTCTTTCGTGATGACGTCGGCGTTCGGGTCACACTTTCATCCCAGACATCTCAATCTAGCGCCATCATTATAGAATTCTGGGAAAATGGTTCATATTGGATACTTTCGTCCCTGGCGGACTTTTGTACCTCGTCTCCGCCTCTCCTCTCCACCGTGGAGAAATTCCACATTTACGAGCATGACTACCAGCAAGAACTCAGCATGATCCATGAGGAGACCAAAGCTAGCGATTGGGTGGAAGTCTTGCGTCCATTCACCGCTGTGAAGAACCTCTATCTATCTGCGAGATCCGTGCGGACCATCGCCGACGCCCTGGGTCTCCTTCGGAATGACTTAGGAGCAGAAGTGCTACCAGTTTTGCAGAAGATTTTCTTGGACAAAATGAAGGCATCGCTAGATGTCATGGAAGATATTACGCGGTTCGTTGATGCACGGACTCGGATGGCGGCACCACAATCTTCCCACGAAGCGGTCCTGGAAGAGTTTAAGCACTTTAAACCCACAGGAAAGTCCGTTCCAGAAGTACACGAGGAAACTTTGGAGGTCCTCAAGTCCCGACTATCCAATCCTACCATAGCGGTTTCCCTCTGGAACGTAGAGTGGGATGAGTGCCCGTTCAATGAGGACGAGGATGAAGATGAAGATGAGGATGAGGATGAGGACGAGGACGAGGACGAGGATGAAGATGAAGATGAAGATTATGGGGATTGGGACGACGATGAGGATGAGGACGAGGACAATGATGGATAAGTACCTTCCACTTTCAATGTTCTTCCCATAGACGTGTCGTCTACTTAGCATGCATTATTTCCCTTTCCCTCTGTGGTCTGGTCCTTGAGATGTCACCGGCACTAGCATTCCGTTCTTGACATACCATGATTTGATATCTTTTTACTGATTTTATGTCATCTCAAACGGAGGCAACCTGTCAAATGGCTCACGTGCTCGCGCATCGCACGCATTCAGCGTGAGTCCCAACGGCCTCTGGCTAATCTATTCAATGTTATAAAGGCGGTAGAACGGCCATATGTGCAACTCCCAAAAGATAAACTCGTGAAATAGATGAATGGACCAAAACCCTTTTTCCATATTGGACGCGGCTGCAGTCACGGTCATAAGTGTCGTCACTACGGCCCTGGCCGGTGTTCTCCGCTTTGAATAATGTGGTGTTCGAGCATGTCAGATCGGTCTTGGTTAAACAGGATTGGGAAAGCTAAGAGTAATGTCGATAAGTCAAGTTCAGTTCGCCCGCCGTCGTGTCCGAGTCACAACTCTGCTACAGATGCGCCCCATCTTTCATTCTTGGCCGTCTCAGAACACCGATTGCTCTGATTCTACTCACCACTGGTGTCGTGCAGGTTACCACACTGGGAAGAAACGGACTGTGCAAACTCGATGTATGTATTTACTACACAACAGAGAAAAGTGTTGACTGTGACGCAGCCAGCTGTTAGGGTTAGGATTACCAAATTAGTATGATCCGTCCAGACTGCGCCTTCAAGTTTACCTGAAGGACAACAATACGCGCGCTCCCGCTCCTACGCATGCTACCACCACCAACGCTAATACCAGTTGGTACCAATGGACGTGCTCCCCGACGATGTCCTACTAGTAGTATTCGATTTCCATTTGGTCAAATACGCCAAACGTGATAAAGACACGTGCCGGTGGCAAACCCTTGTCCACGTCTGTCGACGATGGAGAAGCATCGTGTTTGGTTCACCTCGTCGCTTGAATCTGAAACTTCGTTGTACACCCAAAACGCCCGCGAGAGACTTGCTGGGTGTCTGGCCGGCCTTGCCTCTCCTCATTCAGGGTGATATTTACGAAGAATCGGATGTGGACAACATCATTGCTGCACTTGAGCGCAGCGATCGCGTGTGTAAAATCAGCCTTCATGTTCCTAAGTCGCATTTGGAGAAGGTTCTGGCGTCGATGCAGGAGCCATTCCCTGATCTGACATCTCTGGGGCTTAACTTGAAAGGTGATATTTGTCACTGGCCTCTCCGCATTGACTAGGCTCAAAATTACTTCAGGACCGCCCCAGTTCGAGCCCCCTGGAACTTCCAGAGCCCAACTTTCTGATTCATTCTTGGGGGGATCAGCGCCACGTCTTCGAAGCCTCAAATTGACTGGCTTTTCATTTCCGGTATTACCAAATCTACCTCTATCTGCCACCCACCTCGTCCATCTTTCCCTTTCGAGCTCTCCTGTTTCTGGGTACTTTTCACCCAAGACATTGACCAATTACCTCACTGCTTTGATCTATCTCGAATCACTCTGTCTTGAACTCCCACTTCCCCCATATGATGATCACCATTGGCGGGAAGACCAGGATTCACCTTCATTGGCACGTGCTGTCCTCCCGTTTCTCGCCTCTTTTGAGTTCCGAGGTACCGGCAAATATTTGGAGGAGCTTGCGACCTTCATCGATGCTCCTCAACTCGACAAAGTTAAAATAAATCTTTCAATGATGGACCCCACACCAGAACTGCTCCAGTTCATCAGTCGCACACCGAAGTTGACCGCACTCGATGAAGCACGTATGGTCCTTCATAATATCACCAGCGCTCAGATCACATTTTCATCGCAGACATTTCGGTCCAGC
>Ga0137393_10003456_pt1 | contig 10243 bp, 7 predicted proteins | sample 15con2h34BmetaG_FD_101396 | JGI IMG/M metagenome (GOLD analysis project Ga0137393, IMG submission 101396) | Vadose zone soil microbial communities from Angelo Coast Range Reserve, California, USA - 15con2h3.4B metaG | ecosystem: Environmental > Terrestrial > Soil > Vadose zone > Saprolite...
TCAGTTTTTCTTCCCCGGCCTACGAACAGGTCTTCACCAGGCTGCAACAGATGGTTGAAGGCGATGCAACGGTCCGGCCCACCGATCGGCTTTCCGAGTTCACCCCCGAGGAGCAGGGGCTGATTTCGGCCGTCGCGATGACCCGCTACCCCGAGCTGGACAGTGGATCGGAGGCATCGCTGCGTCAGTCGCTGGAACAATCTATCCAAACACTTAAAATAAACGCCTCCCAACGACGGTTGAAAGCCTTAGTGGCTGAGATGCGTGCCGTACGTGCGTCGGGGGATGAATCTCGGCTCGTTACTCTCATGCAGGAGAATGACCGCTTGGCCCGTGAGTTGGACGCGTTAAAGGCGGTGAGATATGGCTCGGGTTAACGTCAAAGACGCCCCCGCGCCGAAGAAGGTCCCGCCTCCGGGTAGCGGCAAGCTGAAGCGCGCCGAGGATCCGATGGTCCTGGCCGCCGAAGCTCTGATCGTCAAGGGCAAGGAACAGGGATTCCTCAGCCCCGACGACATCCTTGCGGGCTTTCCCGACGTCGAGCTCGACCCCGATCAGCTGTTCCGGATCTTCAACGTGTTCCGGGACATGGGCATCGAGGTCTCGGACGGAGAGAAGGACTTCGAGGAAGTCGTCGAGATCGACGATGACCTGATCGCCACGATCGAAGCGATGGACTCGGTGTCGCTCGACGACCCGGTCCGGATGTATCTAAAGGAAATCGGGCGCGTCGCCCTGCTGAAAGCGGAGCAAGAGGTCACGCTGGCCAAGGCGATCGAGGCCGGCGACGACGATGCCAAGCACAAGCTGACCGAAGCCAACCTGCGGCTGGTGGTCTCGATCGCGAAGAAATACATCGGCCGCGGTATGTCGTTTCTCGACCTGATCCAGGAAGGCAACATGGGCCTGATCCGGGCGGTCGAGAAGTTCGACTACCACAAGGGCTACAAGTTCTCGACCTATGCGACCTGGTGGATCCGGCAGGCGATCACCCGTGCGATCGCCGACCAGGCGCGCACCATCCGGATCCCAGTGCACATGGTCGAGACCATCAACAAGCTCGTGCGGGTGTCGCGTCGGCTCCTGCAGGAGTTGGGCCGCGAGCCCAACGACCAGGAGATCGGCGACGAGATGGGCATCTCGGCCGAGAAGGTCCGGGAAATCGTGAAGGTGTCGCAGGACCCGGTCTCGCTCGAGACCCCCATCGGTGAAGAGGAAGACTCGCACCTGGGCGACTTCGTCGAGGACAAGGACGCCACCTCGCCATCGGACGCCGCGTCGCTCACCATGTTGCGCACGGAGGTGGAAGACATCCTCGACACCCTGACGCCGCGCGAACGTCGCGTGCTGCAGCTGCGATTTGGCTTGATCGACGGGCACCAGCGGACGCTGGAAGAAGTGGGAAAGAGGTTCGGCGTGACCCGCGAGCGCATCCGCCAGATCGAGGCGAAGGCGCTGCGCAAACTGCGCCATCCGAGCCGCAGCAAGAAGCTGAAAGACTACCTCGAGTAGGGCCGTGACTCCACCCGGCGATCGGGATCAAGAGTCGCTCGAAGCACCGGCGTACCTCGGGCGATCGCGCTACGAGGGACCAGTCAGGGTGTCATACAGCTCCACCGCATGGGTTGGCCTGGTGGCGCTACTTGGCCTGGTCGCTACGCTGCTCGGCTTCACGACAAAAGACACCGCCGCCGGGTGGATCGGGCTGGCCGTCTTTCTTGTCTCCGCCATCGGCTACGGGTTGCTGATCCGCAAGCTAGTCAGAGAGGAACGCGCGGAGCTCCGGTCGCGCGAGCGGCACTAAGGGACGAGGACGTCCTGGGCCAACTAGCCCTGCTGGATTGGCCGCTGGGACAGACTCCGTCCGCCCGGTAGCTGGCGCCGGTTTTGGGGAAGGGGCCGCGGTTGGCGCGGTGTTCGCTGCCTGCGGACCGCAGGCGCTGACAGGGCCAAGCAACAGCAGCGCCGAAAGACCCCTCTTCACGACCGCCCGTATCGTACGGCAAGCCAATTGCCCGATGGGGCATTGTCCGATGTCCAAAAGCCTAGCCCCACGCCTCTGGCCCAGCATGCGCCTAGGAGGTATCCCTGAATTGGGTCATGCCTGCTGCTCATGCACGCGTCAAGGAGCCGTTGGCCCCGGACGGTGAACGGGCCGTCGTCCGAAACCAACAACGAGAGTTGCCGGCGCATCAGCGCGACGCTTCGCAGCTTTCCACATCGCTGTCGACTCAACCGCTGACCGGGCCGATGCTGCTTCGACTCCAGCGGCTCGCCGGGAATAGGGCGGTGAGTCAGTTGCTAGAACCTCGCCTCCCGGCGCCCGTTCAACGGGCCACATTGGGCTGGGAGGGCGCGGAGGAGGATTCCTGGAACAAAGGCGAGCAGACCGTGACCGCCGAAGGCACGAAAGCTAAGCCAGGCGAGGCGGGCGCTCTCCGGATTCCGGTCTCTGGCATTTCCGCCGGCCGAACTGGAGCGATGAAGGGCGAGACTGGAGGCAGCTCCGATCCAAATATTGGCGCCAAGCTCCGCGAAATCAACAAAGCTGATCCCGAGATCCGGGCCGGCAGGAAGCCGCCACTAAAGGACCTCGCTGTTTCAAGTGTGACCTCAGAGGCAGCTGCCGCCGACACCGGCGGCGAGGCGATCGTTATCGTGCCCCCGGGTCTGCCGACGGGACCGGTTGACGTCCTCTTTCACCTGCACGGCCACACCATCGGCTACCGGCAGGCGAAACATGGGAAGGGTGCGGCGCCTCCACCGCGGGATGTCCAGTTCGACCGCATCGAGCAACAACTGCTCGCCGCCGCCGGCTCGGGGCTCCCCATGGTCGGCATCCTTCCGCAAGGCACGTTCTATTCCCGCTTCGGCGCTGACGGGCAGGCCGGAGTCAACGTCAGCGCGTATGTCGATGATGTCTTTGCGCTAGGCCTGAAGGAACTGGCGGGGCGCTCCCCCGGCCGCGTTACGCTCTCCGGCTGGAGCGGCGCCGGTCTGGGCATCACCCAGATGATCGCCGGATCCGAGGCGGTCGCCGCGGGGAAGAAGGTGGGCAAATCCGGTAGCCTGCTCCCGACAAGCGGTTTCGAAGGCCTCTTTCTTTTCGATGCGATCTACGGCAAGTGGCCGAAGGCGGGCAACTGGCTCACGCCGGTCTGGGACTTGCTGCAGAAGCAACTGCATGCCGACCTCGCGAGTCTCACCACAGAGGCCGCCAAGAATCCGAGTGCGCCCGCCGCCGCACAGGATGCATGGCTCGCGAAGTCGGGATTTCGGTTTCGCGGCATCTATACCGAGAGCGGCGGTTGCAAGAAGAACTATGAGACGCTTCGCGACCAGCTCCTCGAGCAGACCTGGTTTGCGAAGCAGGAGGGTTTGCCGGCCTCCGTGCTTGAGCGTTGGAAGGCGAATTATCAGGTCGCCTACTCGGGGGCTGGAGTCGAGCACAACCAGATGATCGGCAAGCAGGGTGGCCCTAACCAGGAGAACCTCCTCAAGGCCCTCGAGATGTTGCCCAGGGCCGCGGCCCCGAAAGCCACACAGGGCCGCGCCGCTCCGATTCCGACGCGGAGTCCGACGCCACCACGTCCGAGGGCGGCAGTCACCCCAGCGGCAGGGGCTGTCTCCGGAAGTGATGACCTGCTGGTTGCCGGAGCCGTCGCTCTGGGTCGAGCGGATTCGCGCTCGGCCAGGTCTTCGGGAGGTACGCTGCTGCTCCAGGATGACATTCGGAGCGCGCTTGGGAGCCGTTCGAAAGATGCCATCCTCGACTCGAAATTTCGCGAGGCTCAAACGATTGTGGCCGCCGTGCCGGCCGGAGCAGGTCGGGTCACATCAGCGCAGCAGCAGGCGCCGGCGCTGGTCCGGGCGCTAGAGCTGCGGTTCATCCTTGATCCATCGCATTCGGCGCTCGACCTTCTGCCTCCCGAACGCGCGAAGCACTGGCGAGACTTCCAGTGGGATCCCAAAGATTATCCGGGCGGACCGAAGGGGAAGCACGAGGCAGAGGCGCGCGCCATGATGCGCGAAATGACAGCCGTCCGCGCGGAGCGGCGCCCAAACACGGGGTCGACGGCGGTCGTCATCAAGAGTGAGATGACGCCGGAGCGCTGGCGCTACATCCGGCAGCACTCGCACACTGTCCCCGGAGAGAGTAGGGACCTGTTTGATGAGGCCGGTGGGTCATTCGTCAGGATGCGCGAGGCGGCGAAGGCGGACGGTGTCAAGCTCCGAATACTTTCTGGCTACCGCGATCCCGAGGTCGCCGCCGCGAATGCGGCGAAGGCCGGTAACCCCGAGGCCGTCGCGTCGTTTTCCTCGCATTCTCTCGGGCTGGCTGCCGACCTGGAGATGTGGGGTGGCAAGAACGAGAAGGGCGAAATGAGTACCGCTGTGATGGAGAAGGTCGTCGACATGCGTGCGACGGCTGCGCATAAGTGGATGGTGTTCCGTGGTGAGGAGTTCGGCTGGTATCCGTACGGCAACGAGCCCTGGCACTGGGAATACAACCCGCCCGGTCTGAAGGATCACTATTTCACAGCCCCCGCGGCGAGCCCCCACGCTGCGGCCACCAAGGTCAAGGCTGCACCTGCCAAGGTCAAGGCTGCACCCGCGGCTGCCCCGCCAGTAGCGAACAAGCCGGCCGCACCAGCACCACAGGCGGCCGCCGCGGGCGGCGAGCGCTTGAGCGGCGCCCACTGGGTCGAGAAGTATAGAACCGAACCGACGCTCGATTTGCTGGTTGAACCGTTCAAGAGCAACATCAGCTCCTTCATCGCGATGTTAAGGAGCAACCAATCTCGGGTGGCGATTTCCGCAACCTACCGCGCGCCCCAGCGTGCCTGGTTGATGCACTGGGCCTGGATGATCGCCACGGGCAAGATCAAGTACGCGAAATTGAACAGCATTAGCAATCCCCTCAAACTCGACATTGTTTGGGATCATGGCGACGAGGCATCGAGCCGAGAAGCTGCTCGGGCGATGGTGAGCGGTTACCACATGGCGCATGTCGCGGCCCTGTCATCCCGGCACACGGAGGGTCGCGCGGTTGACATCACGATCAGACGCCTGCCGGAAATCCTGAAGATCGATAAGCAGGAGTACCCGATCGGGGTCGCCAAGGCGGACGCCAACGAAGCGCTGTGGTTCGTCGGCGAACATCTCTTTTCGGTCAAGAAGCTTGCGAGCGATCCGCCCCACTGGTCGGACGACGGCCATTAGGTGCCAGTGGCGACCTCTATTGAGGGGCGGCCCAGAGGAGCGCCCACGGATTCGTGCTGCCGGCGATCTCGCCGCTGACCGCGCCAGTCACTGGATTGATCTGCCACACTCTGCTGCTGGCAGTTCCAGCCGCGTACAGCCATTGGCCATCGGTGCTGAGGCGAAGGCTGTCGACCGACTCTCCGTCGAGGATGCGCAGCCGGACCTTGAGGCTCGCCGTATCGATGGCGACGATGCCGGTGCTGCTCAACGCAAACAGCGTCATGCCGTCGGCCGAGACGGCTGCCCCGCCGATTCGCGCGCCCTTGGCGTCCGCCTCAGTCACAACTCCCGCAATTAGGCTGCGGCTCGGGTTCAGGGCAAGCTGCCCGGTCCGTTCGACCTGCGGCACAGACGCCGGAGTGATTTCGGCAATACGGCCGCTCGAGCTATTGACGGCGTAGAGGATCGACCGCTGTTGGTTGAAGGCCAGCGACCAGTGGAATTGCTCTTCGATGTCTGAAGCGCTGTTCGCGGGCAGGTCGATGCACCAGGCGTAAGGCTGATCGAGCGGCAGGGCATGGATGAACGGACCAGCCTGGCGCGCATAAACCGTAAACACATATTGCCCCTGCGAATCGGTCACGCTGTCGCCACGAATCCCGTTCATTGGCTCGTTCGCATCGCGCTTGTCAACGACCGGGTGCTCCACCAGCGTCCCGCTGGCAATATCGAGCAGCCGAACCTGGTAGTGATTGGGATCGCCCATCCGCTCGATGAGATAGAGGCTTTGGCCGGTGTCACTGATGGCGTCAAAGCTGAAGTCGCCGGCAACGTGCACGGTCTTGAATGAACTAGTCAATGAGCTAGGCCCGACAAGGAAGCTGGTCACGAGCCTGCCGGTCATGGCGCTGCCGTCATCGGTCAGGGCCAGCCAGTGGCCGTTCGGCGAAAGGCCCGCGGTTGGTCCCTGGCGTCCGAGGCTCGGCAGGGCGTAGCCCCTCGGGATCATTGCCTGAGCGATCGTCCGGCCAGAGCTCGGATCGAGTGCCATAAGACGTGCGGAGTTGGCCACCGGCGTCACCGTGTAGTACCGAGACCAATCAGCCGCAGGCGTCCCTAAAGGAAGCTCCCGCTCGAGCGCGTCGCTACCCGAATCGCGGACGGTAATCCGTTCGCTGCCTCCGTTGAAGCCTTCCTCCATGAAGATCCGATAGCCAGCGGCGGCCGGCTGGGTGGCGCTGAAACGGCCACAGGCGGTCAGGGCGGCGAACGAGACGAGTATAAGGGCGATCAGGCGACGGCTCATGGGCACACCTCCGGCCCATATACAGTTGGCGGGCGGAGTTGGTTCCCAGGAGAGGAACTACTTCTTGAGCACGGGGAGGCCCTGGCGGAACGACGCGATCGTCTGCTCCAGCCCGACGCCGAGGTCGGTGCGGGGACTCCAGTGCAACAGGGTACGTGCGCGGGTGATATCGGGACGCCGTTGCTTGGGATCGTCTTCCGGGAGCGGCTTGTATGCAATCTCGCTGTTGCTCGAGCAGAGCTCGCGGATCAAGTTGGCCAGCTGGAGGATCGTGACCTCAGCGGGGTTTCCAATATTCACGGGATCGCTGTAGTCGGTATGAAGCAGGGCAAGGATGCCCTCCACCAGGTCGTCGACATAGCAGAGGCTGCGGGTTTGTGAACCGTCCCCGTAGACGGTCAGCGGATCGCCGGCGAGCGCCTGCCGGATGAAATTGGGGGCCGCGCGTCCGTCATTCAGTCTCATCCGCTTTCCATAGCTATTGAAGATCCGGACGATCCGGGTGTTCAGTTTGTGGGCCCGGTGGTACGCCATCGTGAAGGCCTCGGCCGCGCGCTTCGCCTCGTCGTACACGCCGCGCGGCCCGACGGGGTTCACGTTGCCCCAGTAGGTCTCGGGTTGCGGATGAACCAGCGGATCTCCGTAGACCTCGGAGGTCGAAGCGAGGAGGAACACCGCGCCTTTCGCGCGCGCCAGCCCGAGCATGTTGTGAGTGCCGAGCGTGCCGACTTTGAGGGTGGCGATGGGGTGCCGTGCATAGTCGACCGGCGAGGCCGGCGATGCGAAATGCAGAATGGCGTCGACAGGTCCGTCCAGGTAGAGCGGCTCGGACACGTTGTGATGGATTAGCTCGAAGCCGCGGCGCCCCTCGAGGTGCTTGATGTTACGGGCGACCCCGGTGACGAGGTTGTCGACGCAGACGACGTGGTAGCCATCGGCCAGCAAGCGCTCGCAGAGGTGAGACCCGAGGAAGCCGGCCCCGCCGGTGACGACGGCCCGGCGTGTCACCCGCGGGGGCTAACTGCGGCCGACACCGCGATACACGAAACCGCGATCGCGCATGGTCTTCGGGTCGAAGATGTTGCGGCCGTCGACAATGACCGGACGGCGCATCAGACTCTTCAGACGATCCAGGTCGAGCTCCCGAAACTCGTCCCACTCGGTCACCACTAGAAGTGCATCGGCACCCTTGGCCACCGCGTAGGCATCCGTGCAGTAGTCGATCGAGTTCATCTGTGCCTTGAGCACCGGCATCGCCTTCGGGTCATAGGCGCGGACGGTCGCGCCCTTCTGCAGGAGATTTTCGATGACATCGATCGAAGGCGCCTCGCGGACGTCGTCGGTGTTTGGCTTGTACGAGAGTCCGAGGATCCCGATGACCTGGCCGCGCAGGCCACCGAGCACCTCGCGCAGCTTCTCCACGACCAGGGTCCGCTGGTCGAGATTGATCTCCATCACGGCGTCGAGCAGCTCCGGATGGTAACCCATCGTCTCGGCCAGCCGGGCCAGTGCCTTGACATCCTTAGGGAAGCATGAGCCACCGTAGCCAATGCCGGCGTCGAGAAAGAGGGGGCCGATCCGCCGGTCGAGGCCCATGCCCTCGGATACGACCTTGACGTCGGCGTCGACGCGCTCGCAAATGCGCGCCATCTCGTTGATGAACGAGATCCGGGTGGCGAGGAAGGCGTTGGAGGCGTACTTGATCATCTCGGCGGTGTGGAGATCGGTGATCAAGATCTTCGTGTCGAGTTTGCTGTAGAGCTCCGAGACCGCCCGCGCCGCGGGCTCATCGTTGGAGCCAAACACCAGCCGGTCCGGGTGCATGAAATCGTAAATCGCACTCCCTTCGCGCAGGAACTCGGGGTTGGAGACCACGTAGAAGGGGATTTCATCGCCCAGGTTCTCGCCCACGATTCGTGCAACGATATTCCCGGTGCCAATGGGGACCGTGCTCTTGTTCACGATCGTCACCGTCTTCTTCATCGCGCCGGCCACGGCCTTGGCGGCCTGCTTGACGAAATGGAGATCGGCCTCGCCACGGCGGCCCGGAGGCGTTCCGACCGCAATGAAGACGAAGTCGGCATTGGGGATCGCCTCGTCGTAGTCGCCGGTGAAGGCCAGCCGGCCGGATTTCAACGTGCTTTTCAGGAGTTGATCGAGCCCGGGCTCGTAGATGGTTGGGGCGCCGTCGCGGAGCTGCGCGATCTTCGCTTCGTCGATGTCGACGCCGGTTACCTGATGCCCGATCTCCGCCAGGCATACCGCCGTCGTCAGCCCGACATATCCTGTGCCGATAACGGCAACCGAACTCATATCCTGAGAGTGTAACGAAGCATGTCGGTCAGAATTACCAGGATGCGCGAGGGTACCGGGTGATCACTCTGCGTGAAACTCCCCTCGCCGGAGTGCAGTGGATCGAGCCCGTCGTGCGTGCGGACGAGCGCGGTATTTTCCTGGAAACCTACCACCGGGAACGGTACCGGGAGGCAGGCATCGGCCTGGATTTCGTCCAGGACAACCACTCGCGATCGCGCCAGAGCGTCTTGCGCGGCTTCCACTACCAGGACCTGACCGCACCCATGGCCAAGCTGGTCCGCTGCTCGAGTGGGGCGGTGCTGGATGTGGTCGTCGACCTCCGGGTGAGCTCGCCGACTTTCGGCCGGTCGTTTGCGCTGGAACTGAGCGGCGAGAATCAGCGCCAGCTGCTGGTGCCGGTCGGATTTGGGCACGCCTTCCTCGCCCTGTCGGAGCAGGCGGACGTGGCGTATAAGTGCAGCGGCTATTATGATCCCTCTGCTGAACAGACCATCGCGTGGAACGACCCTGAGATCGCCGCGGCCTGGCCAACCAAGACCCCAATCGTTTCGTCGAAGGACGCCCACGGCATGACGCTCGCTGAATACCGAACCCGGCCGGCGTTTCCCTGATGGCGCTCAAACTTCGCCGTCTGCTGGTAACCGGCGGTGCCGGATTCATCGGCTCAGCCTTCATCCGGCAACGGCTCAAGGCTGACGCCGAAATTGTCTTGACCATCCTCGACAAGCTCACCTATGCCGGGAGCGAGGAAAACCTGGCCGAGGCGCGCGGCGACCCCCGCGTGCGATTCGTCAAAGGGGACATCTGCGATCCGGTCGTCGTCGACGAGCTGGCGCGGGACGTGGACGGCATCGTGAACTTTGCGGCCGAATCGCACGTCGACCGCTCATTGCTCAACGCCGGCACCTTCGTCCAGACGGATGTCTACGGCACCTACGTCCTGCTGGAGGCGGCCCGCAAGTACAAACACCAGCGATTCCTGCAGGTGAGTACCGACGAGGTTTATGGCCACGTCAAGGAAGGCCGCAGCCGGGAGACGGACGGGCTGGCGCCGCGCAGCCCCTATTCGGCGACCAAGGCCGGAGCGGAGATGTTGGTCGCGGCGTACCACGCAAGCTATGGCCTCCCGACGCTGATCACACGGGGGTCGAACACCTACGGGCCCTATCAATTCCCCGAGAAGATCATTCCGCTGTTCATCACGAATGCGTTGCAGGATCTTCCCCTGCCCATCTATGGGAACGGCTCGGCCGTCCGCGACTACCTCTATGTTGAGGACCACGTCAGCGGGATCGCCCGAATCCTGTGGAAAGGCGAGCCGGGCGGCGTCTACAACATCGCGACCGGCACCGAGGTGAGCGGCGTTGTGATCGCCGATACGGTGCTGAAGCTCTGTGGAAAGCCCTCCGCGCTGAA
>Ga0137393_10003459_pt1 | contig 10239 bp, 10 predicted proteins | sample 15con2h34BmetaG_FD_101396 | JGI IMG/M metagenome (GOLD analysis project Ga0137393, IMG submission 101396) | Vadose zone soil microbial communities from Angelo Coast Range Reserve, California, USA - 15con2h3.4B metaG | ecosystem: Environmental > Terrestrial > Soil > Vadose zone > Saprolite...
CAGGATCTTCTTGCTCATCGATTTGTTGCGGGCGACGAGCAGCCCGGTCGGCGAGGAGCCCGTGTGCCGGTAGCCGTGCATCTCGATCACCGCGGCCACGGCGTATTCGTGCCGCGACCCGTTCCGGAAGCTCTCGCAGCAGTTGAACACCAGGTCCGGCCTGAACTCCGCGAGCCGGTCCACGAGCACGCGAATGTCGTCGCGGATTCCGAGCATGCGGACGTCGTGGTCCTTTTTCAGGAGTGCTCGGGCCACGTCGTACTCGGCCTCTTCGACCCGACCATCCATCTCTCGCTTGTAGTCCTCGTCGCGCCACTCGGGATGGAGCGAGTCGAACACCACGGTGATCTTCACGGTCCGACCGACCCACCGTCCGATTGTGCGACGCTGGCCATGTCTCGCCGGACTGTGCGCAGACCGACCAGCATCACCAACCCGCCCAGCATTCCCACGGTCGGCAGGACCAGCATGGCGCGGCGCAGCTCGAAGCGGTCGGACAAGAACCCGACGAGGGGCGGCGCGATCGCGTCGCCCGCCAGGTGGGAGAAGAGCACGAACGCGCCGAGCACCGACGCCCGCACCGCCGGTGGGACGACGTCGAAGATCACCGCCGAGAGCGGCCCGTTGTACCAGGTGTAGAGGAACAGCGTCGCCACACGGAGCGCGGTGAACGTGCGCATTTCGTCCGCGAACAGCAGTGCCACGCACACGGGCCCGCCCAGGACGAAGCCGAGCCCCGACGCAAGCACCCGCCCGCCGGGCCAGCGTTCGAGCAGGCGGTCGCCGATCCGGCCGCCCACCAGCGACCCCAGCGCGCCGCCCACCAGCCCCCACACCCCGAACCGGCGCCCGACCTCGCCGACCGATAGGCCGTGGACGCGGTGCATAAACGTCGGCGCCCAGACGATCAGGCCGTTGACTGCGAACGTCACCATCGCGCCGCCGAGGAAGACCCAGATCAGCGTCGGCGTCCGGAGCACCGTCGCGGCGGCCCGCTGAAAGTCTTCGAACGCCGTCGCGGCAACTTCACCAGCCTCTGTCGTCCGCGCGATCGCTACCGGCACGAGACGGATGACTGTCCACGTGAGGCCGAGCGCAACGAACCCGGCGAACACGGCGGCGTCGAGCGCGGACGGCTCCCCCTTGATCAGCGCGAGAACGCCGCTCACCGCTGCGCCGGTCGCCGACAACAGGACCAGGGGCGCCGCGTACGGCACTGCCCGCCGGACGCCGCGGCTAACCCAGGCCCGGGCGGTCACGAGCAGCGGCGCCGGCGCCCGCCGAGATGGGTCGCGCAGCCGGGACGCCAGCACTGCGAGAGCGAACGCCGGGATTCCCATGATGACGAACGCCGCGCGCCAGCCGTAGCGCTCCGCCAGCACCCCGCCGGCCCAGACCCCGAGCACGCCGCCGAACGCCATGCCCACCGAGTAGACGCCGATCGCGGAAGCGCGGCGCCGCCCGCGGTAGTACTCGGCGATCAGGGCCTGGGCCGCCGGCCCGTAGCCCGCCTCTCCCACACCGACCATCGCCCGGCAGACGAAGAGTTCCCAAAAGCGGCGTACCGCCCCGCCCAGTGTGGTGAAGGTCCCCCAGAGCCCGACACCCAAGGCGATCACCACACGCCGGGACTTGAGGTCGCCGATCACCCCGAGGGGCAGCGCCGTGAGGGAGAGCACGATCACGTATGCAGACCCCAGCCAGCCGAGCTGCTGGTCGTTCAGGCCGAGGTCCCGCTTGATCGGCTCGAACAGGGCGAAAACGACGTTGCGGTCGGTGTAGTTCAGCAGATTGATCAGCGTGAGGAGGCCGAGGGCATACGCGGCGTACGCCCGGGACTCGCCGCCCGCTCCCCGAAGGGGGCCTTGCCGCTCAGGTCGTGGGCTCGCCAGTGGCCGCCTCCGCCCGCGCGTCCCGGTCCGCTTTCGCCTCGAGGTACGCCTCCGTCAGTTGGCGCATGATCTCGCCACGTTGCTCGTACAGCCGTTTCAGAGGCCGCGGCTTGCGTTTGGCGAGCGCGTACGCCGCGAGGATCGGGAAGCCCACCGTGTTGTCGAGGTAGCAGACGACCGTCCCGGGCAGCTGGTCGGGGTCCACCTTGCCCCAGCTCACCGCTTCGGCGGGCGTCGCGCCCGAGAGACCGCCCGTGTCGGGTCGCGCGTCGGTGAGCTGGAGGTAGTAGTCGTGCCCCTTCTCGCTGATCCCCAGCACCTCCTGGATCTGCGGTTCGGTCTGCAGCACGAAGTTTTTAGGACTGCCCCCGCCGATGATCAACACGCCGCTCTTGCCGCCGGCGACCTTTGCGGCGAACACGATGGCGGACGTCTCGTTCACATCGGCGCTCACGTCGAAGCGCAGCTGGCTGCCGGCGAGGGCCTGCTCGGCCACGTTCATGCCGATCGAGGAGTCGCCTGGCGAGGAGGTGTAGATTGGCACGCCGCAGCGGTGCGCCACGCCGAGCACCGACTTGCGCGTGATCCCCAACACCTGCTCGCGCTTCAGGATATAGCCGCCCAGCAGGTAATGGTATTCGGCGGTGCTCATGGGCCGCTGGAATTCGGGGCCCGCAGACACTTCACGGACATACGCGTCGGTCGAGAGCAGGACCTCGTAGTCGAAGAAGATGTCGTAGATCCGCACGACGCCTTCCTCGCGCAGCGCGACGTCGTCGATGAACGGAGTCCCCTTGTGCATCGTGAGGCCGAGACCGAAGTGCGCGTCGTGATAGAGGTTGGCGCCGGTCGACACGATCCAGTCGATGAACCCTGCCTCGATGAGCGGAATGATGGCGGACATCCCGAGCCCTGCCGGTGTCATTGCGCCGGTCAGGCTCATCCCCACCGTCACGTCGGTCTCGAGCATCCGCTCGGTGAACAGCCGGCATGCCTCTGCCAGCCGGCCCGCGTTGTAGGCCAGGAATGCGTTCTCGACTAGCTCGGGGACGGTTTCCTTACCCGTGATGGGACGGGGGTCGATCCGCGGACCGCGCAGGTACTCCTTGCGGGAGGGCATGTCAGGGCGCGACGGCGGTGAGGACCTGGCTGCGACGCTCGCGGGCCTTGAGGATCCGGCGCACCGCGTCCATCGGGTCATCGGTGACGTGGAACAGCTCCAGATCCGTCGTGGCGATCTTGCCTTCTCCCGCGACGCGATCCCGCAGCCACTCCACCATCCCGTTCCAGTAAGCCGCACCGAAGAGGACCACCGGGAAGTGCTTGACCTTTCCGGTCTGGATCAGCGTCAGCGCCTCGAACAGCTCGTCCATCGTGCCGTACCCGCCGGGAAACACGATGAACGCCGTCGAGTACTTCACGAACATCGTCTTGCGGACGAAGAAATAGCGGAAGTGGACGGCGCGATCCACGTACGTATTGGTCCCTTGTTCGAACGGCAACTCGATGTTGCAGCCGATTGAGAGGCCGTTGCCCTCCTGCGCCCCCCGGTTGGCCGCCTCCATAATGCCGGGGCCGCCCCCCGTGATGATCGGAAAGCCTTCCCGGGCGAGCAGTCGGGCGGTCTCCACCGCCTTGTCGTAGTAGGGGTCGTCCGCCTGCGTCCGCGCCGAGCCGAAGATCGTCACGGCGTTGTGAACGTCGGAGAGCGTGTCGAACCCCTCCACGAACTCGCCGAGGATGCGGAGCACGCGCCACGGATCCGTGCGCGTGAACGCCCGCCGCTCCGACGGCGTGGCGGTGAGGAGGCGTTCGTCCTCAGTGACGGAGATACGTGGCGAGCCGCTCGAGCGCTGTGCCATGGTCGTCCTGCAGGTTGTAGAAGAACGGCGAAAGACGCACGTGCCCAGGACGCGCATCGGCGATGATCCCGTCGGTGGCCAGCTGGCGCACGGCAGCGTGCGGATCCGCCGCCGGCAGCATCACGATCGCCGAGCGCTGTTCCGACCGGGCGGCCACCTTGGGCCGCATCCCGAGCCCGTGCGCCCGCGCGATGAGATCCTCCGTGAGCGCCGCCGTGACCGCCCGTATGGCCGGCACGCCGATCTCCTCGATGTATTCGAGGCCCCCGAGCTGCGCGTAGATCGCGGCGAGCGCCGGCGTGCCGAGCTCGAAGCGCCGCGCGTCGTCGTGGAAGGCGAGTGCGTGCGGATCGAAGGCGAACTGGTCCCGGTGACCGAACCATCCGGCTACCGCCGGCGCGAGTCGCCGGGTCAGCGCCTCACGGACATACAGGAAGACGATCCCTGTCCCCCCAAGCAACCACTTGAGCCCACCGGCCGTGAGGAAGTCCACGTCGCAGGCCTTCACGTCCACCGGCACTTGACCCACCGACTGATAGGCATCGATGAGGCACAGGGCGCCCCGGGCGTGCGCGGCGGCCGCCACCGCCGCGATGTCTTGGATCGCCCCGCTCGTGAAGTAGACGTGCGAGGTCGCGACCAGCGCCGTCCGCTCGTCCACCGCCCGGGCGATCGCCTCGACCGGCACGCTCACCTGGTCGGGGCTCTCAACGACGACCACCTCCACGCCGCGAGCCCGCTTGGCGAGCCACTGATAGGCGACGGTGGGGAAGTCCAGCGACGTGACGACCACCTTGGGCCGGCGCGCATAATCGAGCGATTCGGCTACCGCGCTCAGCGCCACCGAGATGCTCGGGCCAAGCGCGATCTCGCTCGGCAGCGCGCCCACGATCCGGCCGTAGCGCCGGCGCAGATCGCCCAGCCCGTCCCACCACACGTCGTACCAGGCCGACGCCCCACGGCTCTGCCAGAGGTCGAGGAATTCAGCTACTTTGCGGCGGGTGCGCTCGCCCAGCGCGCCCAGCGAGCAGGTGTTGAGGTAGATGCGGTCCCGGAAGATCGGGAACTCGCTCCGGTAGCGCGCCAGGGCATGAGACGCCGCGGTGCGATCGGCCGCGAGGCCGCTTGCGAGCGCCATAGGCGCTCAATATACAGGAACTATGCGGACGGCCGCGAGTTGGACCGTGTTCTACACGAAGCTGGCGTTACGAGCCGCGGTGAACCCGCGCTTGGCTCTCGACCTGCTGCGCCTCGCGTGGAGCTTCCGCGCGCGCGGTTGGTACGCTCACCCACCGTTCTTGCCGTTGCCGCCTCGCGAGTACCTGCGGTGGCGCATGTTCACGGCGTATGGCGACGAGGCAGCGGTGCCGCCCGTCGATGATGTCGTGAACTTTGCCCGCTGGCGACGGGAGACGATGGGGGTATGAACCCCATCGAGCAAAGCGTCGCGGTGAAGCGCCGCGCGACCGAGGTCGGGTTCGACGCCGTCGGCATCACTGCCCTCGAGCGGAACGCCCACGCCGCCGAGCTCGATCGCTGGCTCGCCGCCGGCCACGCCGCCACGATGACGTACCTCCACCGCCAAGCGGAGAAGCGTAAAGAGCCCTCGCGCATCCTTCCAGAAGCTCGCGTCGCGGTGGTCACCCTCACGAACTACTTTCACGGCCGCCCCCTCCCCCTCCCCCTCCCCCATGCCGGTCCCGCCGGCGTCGCTCAATACGCCTGGTCCGCCGACTACCACCGGGTGCTCCAGCCCCGCCTGGCGCGCCTCGCCGCCGCCATCCGCGACCTTGCGCCCGGTGCCGCCACGCGCTGCTACGCCGACGCCGGCCCAGTCCCCGAGCGCGAATTGGCTCAGCGCGCCGGCCTCGGCTGGATCGGCAAGAACATGATGCTGATCGATCCGACGGTCGGCTCCTTCACGTTCATCGGAGTCGTGCTGACCGATGCCGACCTGGCGCCGGACCAGCCGTTCGAGGCTGATCGCTGCGGCACATGCCGCCGCTGTCTCGACGCCTGTCCCACCGACGCGTTCGCCGCACCGCGCGAACTCGACGCCCGACGCTGCATCGCCTACCTCACCATCGAGAAGCGCGGCGACTTCACTGCCGCGGAGCGGGCGATGGTGGGCGAGTGGGTATTCGGCTGCGATGTGTGCCAGGACGTCTGCCCGTGGAACGTGAAGTTCGCCCGTCCGGCGACCGATCCCGCGCTCGCGCCACGGCCCGAGCTCAGAGCCCCCGATCTCGCAGCGCTGCTCGCCGCTGACGAAGCCGAATTCCAACGCCGCTACGCCGACACTCCATTCGCGCGACCCGGCGTCGCCGGCATGCGCCGCAACGCCGCCGCCGCGCTCGCCAACCACGACCGGTCCTCATGAAAGCCGCCCAGAGCGCTTCGACACCCGAGCGGCTGGCCGAGCTACAACATCTGCTCGCCGATGGGCTCGCCCGCATCGACCCGCACCACCGCCTGCTTGGTCGGCCGGTGGGGTACCGCCTGATCGACGGGCAGACCTGCGAGATCACCTACCGCGATGTGCCGGGGATCGCCGAAGCGGAAGTGCTCGGCGTGAAGCGCCTGCTGGGAAGGGATTGTTACTGCAGCGTCTCGCCCCAGACGGCGGAAACGATCAGCGTGCGATTCGTGCTGTCGCTGAAATAGCGTTCGCCGCATCCGCCCTGGTTACTACGGGAGTATTCAGTATGCGCTGTCTTGCCATCGCCCTGTGCCTGCTCTCCAGCGCGGGCTCCAGCCTCGCAGCCCAAACCCCGTACCGCACTCCCCCGCAGGTGGTCATCGACATTCTCGACGCGCCGCCCGCCCCAGCGGTCAGCGTGAGCCCCGACCGCCAATGGCTGCTATTGCTGGAGCAGCGCAGTATGCCAACGATCGCGGAGCTTGCCCGCCCGATGCGGCGGCTCGCCGGCAGCCGCATCGATGCACGCAACAACGGGCCACACCAGCCCTCGCTCATCACCGGCTTGGTGTTCGAGCACGTGGCCGACGGGGCCCAGCGCCGGATCACGACGCCGGCCAGCGGCATTGGCTTCCCGAGCTGGTCACCCGACGGGCAGCGCATCGCGTTTACGATCTCCGGCGATAGCGCGATCGCCCTGTGGGTCGCGGACGTGGCGACCGCCCAGGCCCGGCAGCTCGCCATCCCGCCGCTCAACGCGGCCAACGGCCCGCCATGCCAGTGGATGCCCGACAGCGCCCGCCTGCTATGCCTGTTCGTGCCCGACGGCCGCGCTCCCCCGCCGCCAGCGCCCGACGTGCCCACCGGGCCGACGGTCCAGGAGACCTCGGGCCGTCCGGCGCCGGCCCCCACGTACGAAGATCTGCTGGCGAGCGCGCGTGACGAAGCGTTGTTCGACTACTACTTCACCGCCCAGCTCGCGTTGGTCGATGCGACGACCGGCGCGCGGACGCGAGTCGGCGCGCCGCTGGTGTTCGACCGCACGGACCCCGCGCCGGGGAGCGAATATCTGTTGATCGTAAAGACGTTGCGGCCGTACTCGTATCTCGTTCCGGCCGAGCGTTTCCCCAAGCAGCTCGAGATCTGGAACATGAAGGGCGAGCTCGTCCGCACGCTTGCCGCGCTGCCGCTCGCCGAGAATGTCCCGCTCCGCGGCGTGCGCACCGGTCCACGGGCCGTCGCCTGGCAGCCGGAGACGCCCGCGACCCTCGTCTGGACGGAGGCGCTGGACGGCGGGGACCCCCGCACCAAGGTCCCACATCAGGACCGCGTCGTGCGTCTGGCGGTCCCGTTCGCCGGTGACCCCGTGGAGCTGGCGCGACTCGAGAAGCGCTACGCCGGGATGGTGTGGGACGACCAGGGTCTGGCATTGCTTTCGCAGTACGACCGGGAGCACCGCTGGACGAAGACGTGGATCCTGGACGCGCGCCCGGCGAGCGTCACGCCCTCCCCGCAGATCCTGTGGGACCGGAGCGCCGAAGACCGGTACGGCGACCCCGGCACGCCCCTGACCCGCAGCACGCTAGCCGGCAACCGGGTGTTGCAGCGGAGCGGCGACTGGATCTACTTGGCGGGGTCGGGCGCCTCGCCGCAGGGCGAGCGGCCGTTCATCGACCGCTTGAATCTGCGCACGAGGCGGACGGAGCGAATGTGGCGCGCTGACACCGTCCATTACGAGGCTGTCGTCGCTCTGCTGGACGACGCCGGCAGCGAGGCCCTGACCCGTCGCGAGTCGCGCGCCGAGCCGCCCAACTACTTCGTGCGAGGGTTGGGCAGCGGCCGGCTCTGCCCGCTCACCGATTTCAAGGACCCAGCGCCCCAGCTCAGCGGCGTTCGGAAGCGGCTGGTGACCTACACGCGCGAGGACGGCATCCCGCTGTCGGGAACTCTGTATCTCCCACCAGGCTATGAGCCCGGCACGCGGCTGCCACTCGTGATGTGGGCCTACCCGACCGAGTTCGTCTCGGCGGCGGCCGCGGGCCAGGTCACCGCAGCTCCTAACCGCTTCAACCTCGTCCGCGGCCCCTCGCAGCTGCTGCTCCTAACCCAGGGCTACGCCGTATTCGATGACCCGAAGATGCCGATCCTGGGGGGCGACACGGCCAACAACCACTACGTCGAGCAGCTCGTGATGAGCGCCCGGGCTGCCGTGAAGGCGGTCGTCGACCTCGGCGTCGCCGACCCCGACCGCATCGGCGTCGGCGGGCACAGCTACGGCGCGTTCATGACGGCGAACCTCCTCGCCCACACCAACCTGTTCCGGGCGGGCGTCGCTCGCAGCGGCGCCTACAACCGCTCCCTCACCCCGTTCGGCTTCCAGAATGAGGAGCGGACCTTCTGGGACGCGCCGCAGGTGTATCTGCGGATGTCGCCGTTCGTCCATGCCGACTGCATCAACGCGCCGATTCTCCTCATCCATGGCGAGGCCGACAACAACCAAGGCACCTTCCCGATGCAGTCCGAGCGGCTCTACGCCGCGCTCAAAGGCCTGGGGAAGACGGCAAGGCTCGTCCTGCTGCCCCTCGAAGCCCACGGCTACACCGGGCGCGAATCGGTGTTACATGTGGTGGCGGAGATGTTCGATTGGGTGGACAAGTACGTGAAGAACGCGAGACCTAGAGCAGCAGGAGTGAGCAGTAACTAGACAGACGCCAAGCCGCTAAGGGGAAGGTCAGGGCTGCGCGCGAAGCGCACCTCTCGAGGCTCCTACCAGCTCAGCCGCTCCGCGACATGGCGAGTCCGTCTTCTCCTCCTTCCAGCCTGATCACTGGTAGTTCCGGCGGATTCCCCCAGCGAAAGGGAATCGCCGACGTCCCCACACCCGCTGATATGTAGAGCCAGGTATCGCCGACCTGCTTCAGCCCATGCAGGTACCTCCCGCCGAATTGCGACGGCACTGTGAGGGGCCCGATCAGCGGCCAATGCATTTGGCCGTTGTGCGTGTGGCCAGAGAGCATCACGTCCACCCGCACGCCGCGCGGCACGTATTCGATCAGGTCGGGATTGTGCGAGAGCACGACCCGTGGTAGGGCAGCTGCGACTCCGGCCAGGGCGTCGTCGAGGCGCACCGCCCCGTGCGCGAAGTCGTCCACTCCCGCGATCGCGAGCGCTGCGCCGTCCCGTCGCACCAGGCGGTGTCGGTTCGTCAGCACCTCAATCCCGCACGCTGCCAGTGTCGCCGTCACCGCCTCAGCGTCGACCCAGTGGTCGTGATTGCCGAGCACCGCGACCGCTCCGTCGCGCCCCGCGCCGGCGAAGCGCCGCAGCGGGCCGAACAGCCCGGTCAGCTCGCGCCGCGAATGGCTCACAAAGTCGCCGCCCAGCGCCACGAGGTCCGGAGTGAGCGCCGTCGTCCGCGCCGCGACCTCGTCTAGCCACCACGTCGGGACGGTGCGGCCATGATGTAGGTCGGTGACGAGCGCGATGCGGTAGCCCGCGAAGGCGGCGCCGAGACCGCGCACGCGCACTGGGATCTCCGGCACGCGGAGCTCGGCCGGGTCCCAGCGCACGAATGGCGAACACAGCCGCTCGACCACGAGGCCGAACGGCACCTTGACCCAGCGCTCCCAGCGCGGCGGCCGCGGCTCGCGACTGGGTGGATAGCGGCGGGGATGGACGAGCGGCCCGATCACCGCGCGGCGACGCGGGCGACGATGTCGTAGAAGAAGTGGACCCCAAAGGTGAGATTGGCGAGACTGACTCGCTCGTCGTTGCCGTGCACGCCGCGCCCTTCCGCGTCGTTCAGCGGAAACGGTGAGACTCCGTAGCTCACGATGCCGAGACGCCGGAAATGGTGGCTGTCGGTGAACCCGGCCAGAACCGGCGTCGTCACCAGCGCGCGGGGATCACGAGCCCGCGTGGCGGTGACGATCGCCCGGAACAGCTCCGTCTCCACCGGGCTCTCCGTCGCCGGCCAGTTCGGCCCCTGCGGACAGAATCGTCACCGCCGAGTCATTGACCACCCGGACCAGCTCGGCGAGAAAGGCCTCCGGCGCCTGCCCGGGCA
>Ga0137393_10003462_pt1 | contig 10234 bp, 4 predicted proteins | sample 15con2h34BmetaG_FD_101396 | JGI IMG/M metagenome (GOLD analysis project Ga0137393, IMG submission 101396) | Vadose zone soil microbial communities from Angelo Coast Range Reserve, California, USA - 15con2h3.4B metaG | ecosystem: Environmental > Terrestrial > Soil > Vadose zone > Saprolite...
CGGCGCGCACTTTGAAGATGTAGTCGCCCGCGTCGAGATTGGTATAGGTGGCCCGATGCAGCGAACCTGCGTCGATCCAGCCGGAATCGAAACCCTCGAGTTGATACGAGTAATGATTGTTCGTGGGCGAGGTGAAATCGAGGGCGGCAAAATCCAAAGTCACCAGCTTGTCGTCGTAGGCCAGCGCCAACGGCCGGGTCGGACCCGGCAACTCCTGCGGTGCGATGGCTCGATTGAGCTTCGCCGCCGTGGTCAGAACCACGCGCGGCGGCGGTGCGCTGGGCGTGATCAGATCGGGCAAAAACGCATTGAATCCGTTGTTGCCGCCGAAGTATAGAGTGCCGTCGGCGCCCCGGTAGTGAGCGTTGAAATTGAATTCTTCGTCCTGCAATCCGTGCACTCGGTGAAACCACTTGATCGAATGAGCGCGCGGATCGAGACGGGCGAGGCCATTGTTGGTGCTCAGCCACAGTCGATCCTCGCGGTCCGACTCGATCCCATACACGACTTGAGTCGAGATGCCGCCGAGCCCCGACTGGTTTTCGAAACGCACCGCACTCGGCCGGACGGAGTTGCCGATCACGCGATCGAGACCGCCGCCTGCGGTGCCGACCCACAACTGGCCTTGATGATCGAGATGCAGCGCATACACCGAATTGTCGCTGAGACTGGCCGGATCGCGGTCGTCGCGCCGATAAGTGTAGAAGCGGCCCGTTCTTCGAACCAGCAGGTTGAGCCCGCCGCCCTCCGTGCCGATCCAGAGGTTGCCGATAGGGTCTTCGACGATGGCGCTGGCGCGCGAGCCGCTCAACGAGGAGGCAGATATGCTGCCATAGGGGTAACGTGTGACCTTGCCACTGCTCTGATCGATGCTCGCGAGGCCCCCGCCGTACGTACCCACCCAGAGCGTGCCAAGCCGATCTTCGTACAGAGACATCACTCCGTTGGCCGGCAGCGTCGCGGGATCGTCGGCGGCCGAGCGATACACCCGCAGCGCGCCGGTGTTCACATCCAGCCGATTGAGGCCCCCCGTCATCGTGCCGATCCACAGCACCCCCTTGCGATCGTAAAGCAGCGACATGATGCGGTCGTCGGTCAGCCGTACGCCGGCGTGCAGGCTGCTGTGCGCGCTGCCGTCCACGCTGGTGCCGAAGTGCCGTTCGCTCCGGTTGCGGGTGTCGATTTCCACCAACCCGGCTCCAACCGTGCCCACCCACACTTTGCCGGCGCCGTCATCGGCGAAAGAATTCACCTGCGTGTCGCGAAAGGAGTCGCTGCGGTAATGCCCCAGCAGCCAACTTCGCGGGTTCCAATGGCTGGCGCCGCCTCCGCGCGTGCCGACCCACAACACTCCGCCGCGATCCTGGTACAGGGACATGATGTCGCTGTCTCGCAGGCTCTGAGGATTGTCCGCATCGCGCCCGTATCGCACGAACGTCGCCGACTCGCGGTCGAATAGATTCAGTCCGTCGGCCGTCGCCACCCACAGCCGCTGCGCATCGTCCTCCAGCACGGCCAATACACGGTCATGGCTCAAGGAATGAGGATCCTTCCGGTCATGGCGAAATACAGTCAAGCGTCCCGTATCGGGATCGAGGCGGTCGAGTCCGCCGCGGTAAGTTCCGATCCAAAGCGCTCCGGTGTGATCCTCGCGAATGGCGCGGACTCGCGCATCGCTCGAGCCGTTGCCGTTCGCAGCGCCGTAGTTGACGAAGTCGTCGCTTGCGGGTTCGTAGCGGCTCAGGCCGCCGTCCGTGCCCACCCAGATCCTGCCGCTGTGGTCGGCAAACAGGGCGCACACCGCATCGGCCGGCAATGAGCGAGGGTCCTCGTCGCGATGGCGAAAGTGGCGGACATCACCGGTCTTCGGATCGAGAACATCCAGGCCCTGGTCCAGGGTGCCGGCCCAAATGCGGCCCCGAGCATCGATGAGCAGGGTGCGTACCGCGTCGCTGGCCAGTGTGTTCGGTTTGTGCGCGTCGTGCCGGAACGGCTGGAATTGCTCTGTCCGCCGATCCCAGCGAGCCACGCCGCCGCCTTCCGTGGCCAGCCACAGGTCGCCCTGCGCGTCCTCGGCCATCGACCAGATATAGTCGCTGGCAAGCCCGTGCTCATTGCCGCGCTCACGGCGGTACTCGCGGATCGAGTCGCCATCGTAACGGTCGAGGCCGTTTTCGGTCCCCAGCCACAGGTAACCCTGCGAGTCCTGCAGGATGCTGTTGACGGTGCTTTGCGAGAGCCCATCGCGCATCGTGAGATGCTCGAAATACATGGGGTGCACGGCGGGCACCGGGGCTGCCGCATACGCGCTGCCATTCAGCGCCGCCATCGCGACGCAGGCGGTTACGGTACCAAGTATGCGCCCGCGCCTTTGCATTGAGGACCTGCGCTTATTGTTGTGCCGGGACGTCGATACCGGTGTAGCCGCTGCTCCAGGTGTAGCCGCTGCTCCAGGTATAGCCGCTGCTCCAGGTGTAGCCGTTGCTCCAGGTGTAGCCGCTGCTCCAGGTGTAGCCGCTGCTCCAGGTGTAGCCGCTGCTCGAGGTATAGGTGCCGTTCCACAGCAGGCCGTCGCCGAGCAACGGAATGCCCTGCAACAGAGAGAAAACAATACCCAGCAACGACTGAGAGCTCGATTGGGCCATGATGTAGAAATTCCCGTTGGAATCTTCATTGCCGCGGCCGCCGTAGTGCTGCAGTCCGGCGAGATCGAGCAGTACGTTGAGACCCTGGTTGGCGCAGCTCGAGGCCGTGCTATACGCAGAGTCATGCGCGTTCACGAGACCCGCACCTTGTTGGAACACCGTGTAAGCCAGGTTGCCGCTGGAATTCACCGCCGGATGAGCACCGGACATCAGCCGGCATTTCACCTGATCCGGAGTCAACCCCGGACTTACTTGAAGCATCAGCGCGACGACACCGCTGACGACGGCGGTTGCCTGCGATGTGCCCGACATGGTGAAGTCAGGGTAAGGCTCGGTAACCCATTTCGGAAACTCCGTCGCAAGGATGCCCTTGTCGGGAGCATAAGCGAGGTTATGACCCCCCATGCCGACGACATCGGGTTTCACGAAACCTTCGAACGTCGGCCCCGCGGACGAGAAAGAAGCGAGCCGATACTGCTTCGGTTGCAACGGATGGTAACTGTCCGTGACCGCACCGACCGTAATGACGTACGGCACATCGCCGGGCGCGTCGATGGTCAAGGGTGCCGGACCCCGATTGCCGCCTGCGGCAACCACCACGATACCGGAGGCCCAAGCCGCCATGACCGCTTGATTGAGCGGATCCTTCCAATACGGTCCGGAAGGCGGAGCACCCAAGGACAAGTTGAGCACCCGAATGCCGTATCGCAGACGCTCAGTGATAACCCACTGGACAGCGCTGATGACATCGGAATACAGGCCCCTGCCGTTGCTGTCCAACGCCCGCACCGACACGAGGTTGACGCCGGGTGCGACGCCCTGGAATTTGCCGGTCGTGGCCACTCCGCTGCTGGCGATGATCGAGGTGACATGCGTACCGTGACCATAGGGGTCATTGATGTTGCGGCTGTACGTTTCCACCAATGGGGAGCCGTAATAACCCGGCTGCTGGCGCGCCAAGATCACGTCGTACTGAGCAAGCACACGGCTCGCGCCGCCGCTGGGGGAGTATTGCAAGGGACCTTGTTGATTCCACAGTCCCGAATCGACCACGGCCACCGTCACGCCGTGTCCGGTCACGCCGCCGATATGTAATTCGCTGGCATCGACTTCGCTCGGGTAGTAGGTCTCCGGGAGGGTTCCCGCAGTCGAACTCGCGATCACCTCGGTATCGTTGTAGACCTGTAGCTGCTGAGTTCGCCGAGCGCGCAGCGCAGCCAGTTCGCCGTCATCGAGCGAGGCGGCGACAGCGCGAATGACGCTAAGATCGCCGGTCACCGCACCGCCGACATCCTGCACCGCGATGCGCGCGGCATCGGCGCTGTCCGCCTGCACGATGTACGGGTGCCGTTCGTGGACCTGTGCGACGGCCGCAGGCGCCTTCGGCAACGAAGCCTCGGCCCGCGCCGGCGCGGGCTGATGCGCCGCATTCGGCGTAGCCGAGCGATCGCCGCGGAAGTTGATCACGAGCACCGACAACAGTACGCCGAGAGCACCGGCTGTCAGTAGCCAATATCCGCGGCGGGCCTTCGTTAACATGGTGAGCATCCCGATTTCAATCAGTACACCTTGTACTGGCGAATATTCTGGGCGAACGGGGGCGTATAAAAATAGCGACAGTGACCATAAGACCCGTGACGCGCGTCGCAAAACGCGAGCGTTTCGCGCATATGTCAATCGCGCGCGCGATGTAGGCGACGCATGCACGACATAACGCTCGCCCCCGTAATGCGCATTTGCCGGCACACGCGCGTTGCGCGTGGTGCTCTTTCGCAGTATAAGTAGATAGCCTATCTATCTATGACTGCCCACATCATGACTGCCACCCTGAATTCCAAGCACCAAGACGATGCCCTCGCGCTGGCCGACGAGCTTCGCCCGGTGCTGCACCGTCTCTACCGACAGCTGCGCCGGGAAAGCGAGGATCTGAATCGCGGCGTTTCGCCCCTGCAGAATCTGCTGCTGGCGGCGATCATCGAACATCCGGGGATCGGCGTCGCCGATCTCGCGCGCATTGAAAAATTGCGCGGACCGACCATCAGCGGACACGTCAAGAGACTGGAGTCGGCCGGCCTGATCGCACGCGCCGCGCCGCTTTCCGAAGACAGGCGGCGGGTCGGCCTCATGGCCACCGCCCGGGGCCGCGGCAGCATCGAGGCCATCAAGCGGCGCCGCAGAGACTGGCTCGCGCATCAACTCGCCACCATGTCGTTCGCCGCCCGCCGGACCATCCGCAAGGCCCTCGGACCCTTGAGCGAGATCGGGGGCGGATGAGCGCAGCGTCGCCGCGCCCTCGATCACCGTCTACCGGAACGCAATTGCCCTGACCTTCATGTCGGGCGTGTGCATCGTGGGCATGGCAGGGTCACGCTGTCGTTTCTTCCCGAACTACCCCTGCGCCGCGAAAGCGACGGTAGCACACAGCCGCCAAATTGATTATATTGATATGATCAATTGTCCGCCGAAGGGAGAACTGCGATGCGAATTCCAGCGAAAAGGAGGCGGCTTGGCCTTGCCGGCGGTGCGGTTTTTCTCAGTGCAATGACCTGCGCGCCGTTCGCCCCGGCCGAGCAGGCGGCGGCGACTGCCGAGCCATCGGGCACGCTCGAAGACATCATCGTCACCGCCGAAAAACGCAGCGAAAGCCTGGAAAAAGTCCCCTTGAGCATCGTTGCTTTTACCTCGGAATCCCTGGCCGAACTCGGCGTGCAGGATTTCAATACCCTGGCCGCGCGTATTCCGGGGGTCACCTTGAATTCGGCGGGTCCCGGGCGCAGCAGTTACTCGATCCGCGGCGTTGCCTCCGTCGGCGGCAACGCGCCGACGACCGGGTTGTATGTCGACGAGACACCCATCCTGCCCTCGGGCGGCGACGGCGCCACGGCCAGCATCGATCCGGATCTTTACGATCTCGCCCGCGTCGAGGTGCTGCGCGGCCCGCAGGGCACTCTCTACGGCGCAAGCTCGATGGGCGGCACGGTCCGTTTCATCACCAATCAACCGAACCTCACCAAGATCGAAGGCGCAGTCAAGGTCGAGGGATCCGATACGCAGCACGGCGGCCGCAATGTTCGCCTGGACGCCATGTACAACACGCCGCTCATCGAAGACCGGGTGGCATTGCGCATCGTCGGCACTTATAAGGATTTCAGCGGCTTCATCGATCGTTACATCGGTGTCTGGGCGCCGAACCCCGGTGCCCAACCGGCCTACCCCGTCTCGCCGGCGCAGCCCACTTCCATCGTGCGCGACGTCAACACCGAAAAACTCTACAGCCTGCGTACCCTGCTGAAAATCGCCGTCAATGATGCCTTCACGATCACGCCGTCGGTGTGGGTGCAGGATCTGCAGATGGGCGGCCCGCCGGACTACGACGTGCCCACCGGCCAGACCGGCGGTCCGCTGATCCAGGCGCGGCCCTTCAACGTGTCCGAGGCCTACTCGGATCGTTTCGTCCTCAGTAACATCACCATGAACTACGATCTGGGTTGGGGCAGCTTGCTCTCCACTACTTCGTACATGCACCGCCAGGAGACCACGCCGGACGATGAGACCGAGGCGCTGGAAGACAACATTCCTCAGGGTCAATTCGTGCCGAACGTGTACGCGCCCATCGTCACCACGCGAGAGCTGACCGAGGAAGCGCGGCTGGCGTTCAATCCCGCCGGTTGGGCGCTGAGCGGAGTGGCCGGGGCCTATTTCAACAATGCCAATCGCCACTACTATGTGGATTATCTCACTCCGAACTATGCGGCGCTGTTCGGCAACTCACCCAGTTCGGCCCCGTACCTGCCATTGAGCGATACCAATTATTCCCAGCACGGCGACTACTCTCCCAAACAATCGGCGGTGTTCACCGAGCTCAACTATGCGATCACCAGCCGCTGGAAGGCGACTGCGGGTCTGCGCTGGTATGAGCTGCAGTACACCACGGTTCGTTACGAGGATGGCTGGAGCAACGGCGGCCCGACATTGTCCACCGGCAAGGCAAAGAACGCCGGTTTCAATCCCAAGGCCGAACTGTCCTATCAGGCGACCGACGGGCAGCTGTACTACATCAGCGCCTCCAAGGGCGTGCGCCCGGGCGGCGTGAATACCAGCAATCTCGCCGCAAAGGGCTGCGGCCAGGATTACGGTCCGTATCAACCCGACAGCCTGTGGAACTATGAGGGCGGCGCCAAGACGCGCTGGCTCGACGGCGCGCTCACCGTCAACGGCGCCCTGTACTACATCAAGTGGAGCGATGTGCAGCAGGGAAGAACCCTGCCCTGCTCCTATCAGATCACGGAAAACGCAGGTTCGGCCAAGGTGCACGGCGGAGAAGTGGAGATCCAAGGCAATATCGGCGCCCACGTACAGCTGGGCGCGGGTGTCGGCTATACCAGGGCGGTGCTCGCGGCGGATGCGCCATCCCTGAACGGATTGAAGGGTCAACAACTGGAGAACGTGCCGCTGTGGAACGGCAATGCGAGCGCTAAATACTCGTTCAACCCCGCGCCGGGCTATGAGGGCTTCGCGCGCGCCGACGGTCAATACGTCGGCGAGTCCTACCCCAATTTCGATCGCACCGATCCTGCGACCTTTCAGCGTGCCTATGCCCTGCTCGATCTGCGCACCGGGATAATCCACGGCGCCTGGGAAGCGAATCTATTCGTGAGCAATGTGTTCGACAAGCAGGCGGCGCTGTCGCGGTTCAACTCCGACAATTACGATGCGTCGACGCGTTCCCGAATCTTCACCAATCGGCCGCGCACTGCGGGGCTGTCGCTGCAGTGGAAATTTTGAACCCGGTGCGCCCGGGCCGGTCGAGCAGGCTTAAGATTCCCCGCCCCCCTTCCTCGATTCCGGCAGACCGATTGTTGGTTTAAAGTGCGCCTGTGCAAGGGAGACTCGAGGGAACATCGTGACGCCACCGTTGAGAGGGTTCAGATCGCTCGTGGGGCCGGTAACCCCGGATTTGATCTGGCGCGCGGGCATATTCATCATTGCCCTGGGTGTCCTGATCGTCATCACCACGCGCTGGACCCTCTGGGAGGGCAATGCAGAGTGGCAATCCACGGATGACGCCTATCTTCAGGCGGACCTGACGCCGATCGCGGCCAAGGTCGCGGGGTATGTCCGTGCCCTGCCGGTACAAGACTTCGAGCGAGTGCATGCCGGCGATGTGCTGGCTCAAATCGTCGACGATGACTATCGCGCCACAGTCGCGCAGCTCGAAGCGGGCGTGGCGTCCGCCGCCGCGCAGATCCAGGCGCTCAAAGCGCAGCGCGAGCTTCAAGAGGCGAATGTCCGGGCCGCCCGGGCGACCATCGACGCCACGATCGCCAATGATCAGCAAAACGGTCGGGACATCGTGCGTCAAGGGCGATTGCTCAAAACCGGGTCCTCTTCCACCGAGGCCGAGGAGAAGCTGCAAACGCTCCGCGCCCAGCTTGCCGCGCAGCTCGCTCAGAACCGCGCCCAGGCGACCGCGGCGGCGCGCCAGCTCGCCGTCCTCACCGCCCAGCAGGCCCAGGCCGAAGCGTCGATGGTCGCGCAGACGGCAAGTCTAGAGATCGCCCGGATCAACCTTGGCTACACGCGCATTCTCGCACCCCAGGACGGCGTGATCGGCCAGCGTCAAATCAAACCCGGTCAGTACGTGGGGGTCGGCGGCCAAATCACCACGCTCACCCCGCTGCCGCACGTCTGGGTGATCGCGAACTACAAGGAAACCCAGTTGACGCACATGGCCGTCGGCGAGCAGGCCGAGATCAGCGTGGATACTTTTCCGGGTCATCGGCTGCGCGGTCACGTGCTCGCCTTTGCGCCCGGCGCCGGCTCGCAGTTCGCCCTCCTGCCGCCCGACAATGCGACAGGAAATTTCACCAAGGTGGTTCAGCGCATTGCCGTCAAAATCGCGATCGACGACGCAGACGGCCTTCTAGACCGTCTGCGCCCCGGCATGTCCGTCATCGCCCGGGTCGACACCCGGTCCCGCGATCATCGATGAGCGCGCAGGATCAGCCTCCAGCCCCGGCCGCGCCGATGGCGGCGCCCGCGCCACCCACCGAAATTCCCTGGATGGGGCTGCTGGCCGTATTGCTCGGCACATTCATCTCTACATTGACCACCCGCCTCTCCACGTTCGGCCTCGCCGACATTCGCGGCGCCGTGCATGCCGGCTTCGATGAGGGCGCCTGGATCACGACGGCGCAAACCGTGGGTCAAATGCTCGTTGCACCGCTCGCCATCTGGTTGGGCGGCGTTTACGGACCGAGGCGGGTGCTGATTTACGCGGCAACGGCAATGGCCACCGTTTCCGTGATCGAGCCGTTCTCGCCGAATTTGCACTCGCTGTTGGGCCTACAATTTGCGGGCGGGCTTGCGTCGGGCTTCTTCGTGCCGCTGACGTTGAGCTTCATCCTGAGGAACACGCCGCCCAGGGCCTGGGCATATGGTGTTGCCATCTACGCCTTGAACTTGGAAGTGTCGCTCAACGTCTCCGCCTCGCTGGAGGGTTGGTACCTGGAGCATCTCTCATGGGCATGGATCTTTTGGCAAAATGTGCCGCTCGCCGCGAGTATGGCCCTGTGCCTGCGTTTCGGCGTCCGTCCCGACCCTGTCAACCCCGCTCGCCCTCCCGCCGATATTTTCGGTCTCGCATCCGGAGGCATTGCCTTGGCGTTGATCTATGCCGCCTTGGACCAAGGTAACCGCCTCGACTGGACCCATTCGGGATTGGTGTGGGGTCTGCTGTTGTCCGGCGCGTTGCTGCTCATCGCGTTCCTGGTGCACGAATTGCACACACTCCACCCTGGCGTCGATCTTAGGGTCGCCCTTGCATCGCCGCTCCCGCGCCTGCTGCTGTTGATCGCCTTCCTGCGGCTTACCATTCTGTCCACCTCGTATGCCATTCCGCAGTTTCTCCAGGTGGTTCGGGGTTTTCGGGCACTCGAGGTCGGGCAGACCTTGGTGTGGATCGCGGTGCCGCAGTTGTTCGTGTGCTTCGCTGCCGGCTATCTGCTGCGCCGGACCGACCCGCGGCTGGTCGCTTCGTTCGGCTTCTTCTGCATCTGCGGCGCCTGCCTGATGGTCGCGCACGGTCTCACGCCGGTGTGGGGCACGGACCAGTTTCTTCCGTCCTCGCTTTTACAATCCGTCGGCCAAAGTTTCGCCCTCTCGGCGATCGTATTCTTCGCGGTTCTGCATCTGCGCCCGCAAGACGCGATCACCTTCGGCGCCGCCACACAGGTCACGCGTCTCATGGGCGGTGAAGTCGGTACGGCGTTCGTCGTCACGTTCATTCGAGTGCGCAGCCAGATCGCGTCGAACCTGCTGGGCCTGCATGTACAGATCGGCGACGGACAGGTGACTCAGCGGCTCCAGACCTACGCCGCGGCCACGGCGCCCGCGGGCAACTCGGCCACCGCCCGCGGCGCGGCCGTGCTCGGCAGCGTCGTCCACAGCATGGCGGTCACTCAGGGAATCATCGATGCCTTCGTGGTGATCGCTGCGCTCACCGCCGTGACGCTCATTATTATCGTGACCCGCAGGGCCGCGCCGCCCGGACCCGCCTCCCACGTATACCATTCGCGCGGCGCGTCCCA
>Ga0137393_10003466_pt1 | contig 10229 bp, 10 predicted proteins | sample 15con2h34BmetaG_FD_101396 | JGI IMG/M metagenome (GOLD analysis project Ga0137393, IMG submission 101396) | Vadose zone soil microbial communities from Angelo Coast Range Reserve, California, USA - 15con2h3.4B metaG | ecosystem: Environmental > Terrestrial > Soil > Vadose zone > Saprolite...
ATCAAAGCATCCCAGGGGGGATTTGACGAAGATAGCCCCCATTACGTCTTTGCGTTTGCTCCGATCGTGTGGCTGATCGCGTTCGCAGTTTCCTGGGCCTACGAAGCATTCCTGACCAGCTCGGAGTGGCAGGGCACTGTTGGCAAGCGCGTGCTGAATCTGAAAGTCACCGATCTCAACGGGAACCGGATTTCTTTGGGCCGCGCTACAGGCCGTTTTTTTGCCAAGCTGCTGTCGTTTGCGATATGCGACATTGGCGTGATCATGGTCGCCTTCACCGATCGGAAACAGGGGCTTCATGACATGATTGCCGGCACCCTGGTGTGGAAAGGCAGATAAGCCTTCCCGCGCGCCTTACCCTGCTAGTATTGAGGAAATGCCCCTCAACCCCAGGCTGCTTAGAAGGTTGTTTGCCGCCGCGGCGATCCTCGTCGTGCTGGCGGTGTCCGGCATATATCTGAACAATCTCCGCAAGGTTCGACAAAAGGTTGCGAGCAATCCACCGAAGATCGGTCCCAACGTGGAGCGAAGCGCCAAGGGGTTTACGTATTCGCAAGCTGAGGGTGGGAAGACTCTGTTCACCATCCATGCGGCGAGCGCGGAGCAATTCAAGCAGGGCGGTCGTACCGAGCTTCATGACGTGAGCATTGTGGTCTACGGGCGCCAAGGCAACCGCTCGGACCAGATTTACGGCTCAGATTTCGAGTTCGACCCAAATTCCGGAGACATAACCTCGAAAGGCGAGGTGCATATCGACCTGGAGTCCGAGACGTCGGTCGTTCCCGGACGAGAGCAACCTCCGGGCAGAGAGGTGAAGAACCTCATCCACGTGAAGACCAGCGGACTTATCTTCAATAAGACGACCGGCATGGCCCACACCGATCAGAAGATAGAGTTTCGCATTCCTGAGGCCAATGGCTCTGCTGTCGGCGCGACTTACGATTCCCACCAAAGCCTGTTGACGCTGCGCTCCGCGGTCGCAATCAACACCACTGGCCAGCGAAAAGCCAATGTCACGGGCCAAAGCGCCGTCATCACCAAAGACCCACGCAAGATCGTGCTGCAAAAAGCGCGCATGGACCAGGAAGGGCGCACAGCCATCGCCGACAAAGTGACGATCCTTCTACGCGATGACGATACCGTTGATCGGGTTCTTGGCGCGGGTGGCGTGCAAGCTTCACAGTCTGGCGCAAAAGCCTTCGACGTGAGCGCGTCTACGGCGGAAATAACGATGGGGACGCGGAACCAGGCGCGGTCCGCGGTCTTCTCCGGCGGCGTGAACTTCGAGCGCAAGGGCGACTCACCCGCAAGAGGCAAGGCTGGACGCGTGTTGGTGGACTTTGGCCCCGAGAACCGTGTCACGAAGGTGCATGCGGAAGATGGGGTCGAATTGGCGCAGAACGCGCCGGGAAAATCCCAGCAACTTCAGGCGGCCGGTATGGATTTGTTCTTCCTTGATAGCAAAAAACTTGACCGGGCCGTGACTTCTGGCGCTGCTCAAGTCGTGATTACCCAGGCACAGAACAAGACCATCATCACCGCGGGCCAGTTTGACGGGCGGTTCGGCGCGCAGAACCACATCAAGTCAGTCTTTGGATCGCCCAATGCCAAGGTCGTTTCTTCCACGCCCGGCAAGCCTGACCGGGTCTCCACCAGTCGCGATGTGGCCGCAACCTTCAACGATCAGGGCGCGATCACGTCGGTGGAGCAGACTGGCGATTTCCGTTACCAGGAAGGCCAGCAAACGGCGACTGCGGAGCGCGCCCGGTATAGCCTTGCGGATGAGAACATCGCTTTGAGCGGCTCGCCTCGGGTTACTGACACAGGAGTCAGCGTGACCGCCGACAATGTGCAGCTGAACCGCAAAACCAGCACTGCCACCGCGCAGGGGAACGTCAAGGCTACGTATACTGACATGAAGCCGCAGCCCGGAGGGGCTTTGCTGAGCTCGTCGGATCCTATTCACATCACCGGCAACGCCATGACAGCCAGCAAGGGCAGTGAGGTCGCCACATTCAGCGGCGGCGCAAGACTCTGGCGCGCGGCGGACATCATTGAAGCGCCGACGATCATCCTGGACCGTGCTCGCCGTGCTTTACAGGCCAACGGTAATCAGTCTACGCAGGTCCGGACCGTCTTTGTACAGCCTGACAAAAACAGAAAGACTACGCCAGTCAATATCACCGCGGACAAACTGAACTATGTTGACGCTGAGCTAAAGGCCGTTTTTTCGCGCAATGTGCTTGTCCGCTCGGCTGATACCACGATGAATGCCGATTTGATACAGGTCTTGCTGAAGTCGCGGGGAAATCAGCCATCGGAATCGGCAACCCAGCTCGATCACATTGTGGCCAACGGGGAAATTCAGATCGAGCAGAAGGGCAGGAAGGCCACTGGGAATCAACTTGTCTACACCGCGCAGGACCAGAAATTCGTGCTGACGGCCTCGGAAGGGAAACGCCCTAGCATTTTTGATGCCGAACACGGCCAAATCTCTGGTGATTCGTTGACTTTCTTTTCTGCCGATGATAGGGTGCTCGTAGATAGCAGAGAGTCATCGCACACTCTCATTCAAACCAGGATCCGAGACGCGAGCAAGAAGTAAATGCAGACCCTAGCCACGGACGAAGTCGCGAAATCGTACCGAGGTCGCAGGGTGGTCAACGGCGTCAGCCTCCATATAAATCAAGCGGAAATAGTCGGGCTGCTGGGGCCAAATGGCGCTGGCAAGACGACTACGTTCTACATGGTCGTAGGGCTGGTTCCCCCGGACAGCGGGCGTGTCCTGGTGGATGGGGAAGACATAACCGGCGTGCCCATGTACCTGCGGGCGCGCAACTATGGCATCAGTTATCTGCCGCAAGAGCCCTCGGTCTTCCGGAAGCTCTCTGTGCAAGACAACATTATGGCTGTGCTTGAGGTGCAGCCCATCTCATGGCAGGAGCGGAGGCGCAAGCGAGATAATCTGATCGACGAGCTTGGGCTGGGTCATCTGCGGAACAATATGGGATACGCCCTTTCCGGCGGTGAGCGTCGCAGAGTGGAGATCGCGCGGGCGCTCTGCATATCGCCAAAGTTTATTTTGCTCGATGAGCCCTTTTCGGGCATTGACCCGATTGCCGTCCTCGACCTGCAGAAGATAATCTTTGATCTCAAGGCGAATGGCATCGGCGTGCTGGTGACGGACCACAACGTGCGCGAAACGCTTTCCGTAACCGACCGCGCTTATATTATTAACGAAGGCAGGATTTTCAGAACGGGAACTCCTGAGCAGCTCGGCAACGATCCTGAGGTAAAACGCGTCTATTTAGGCGAGAGTTTCTCGTTCGTGTAATGCGGGGCCCAAACCGCGGCCAAGCGAAAGGCCGCGCAATCAAGATCACCTTCATTCTCATTTGGGATTACGCGCAAACCGTTACCGCAGAATTACGACGGTACTCTTTAGAGTATGGCCGTAAGATGATAGAAGTAGAAGTTGGCTGACAACGGATGGTATTGCTCCAGAACAAATTGAACCTCAGGGTCTCCCAGAAGCAGATCCTCACACCTGGGCTCGTGCAGATGGTGAGCGTATTGGCGCTCAACAAGCTCGAACTCAAGGAGATGATCAACACTGAGATGGTGGAGAACCCGGTGTTGGAGGAGTTTGATCCTTCCGTCCCGCTGCTGGATGAAGTGGCCGGGCGCGAAGAAGCGCGCGAGCGCAATGATCGGGAAGAAGCCCAGGAGCGCCTGGCGGTGGAAGCCCCGACTCCCGCGGAAGAGAAGAAAGATCCCTTCGACGAGATTGATTTTGGCTCATTTTTCCGCGACTACCTCGATCCCGGATACCGCAGTTCGGCTGACCTGGAAGAAATCGATCGGCCATCGTTTGAAAATTTTCTTTCCCGTCCGACCACACTTACGGACCATCTGATGTGGCAACTTGGGGCCCTGAATGTGCGCCCTGAGGTCTATGCCGCGGCCGAGCTGGTAATAGGAAATCTGAACGAAGATGGTTATCTAACCGCTAGCGAAGACGAACTCCTGGGTGTGGCTCAGGCGCAAGCAGAAGAGGTGGTTGAAGAACCGCCTGCGCCGGCCGACATCGCAGATACGAACGGAGAGGTCCAGCTCGACGCCGAGCCGCCTGTATCCCATTCAGAGCCAACAAATCTCCAACTTGTGGTGTCGCATACTCCGGAACCGGAAGCTGCGACGGCAAATCACAAGAGCAACGGGCTGGCTCCGGTCCTGCAATTCAGCCGGGACCACCTGAAAGAGGCCATTGCACTGGTACGGCAGTTTGATCCTCCGGGCGTGGCTTCCCGCGATCTCCGTGAATGTTTGCTGGCCCAGCTCGATCACCTGCAAAAGACCCGCTATGTAGATGGCAGTGAAGACCCCGAGAATGATCAGATCATTGAAGACGCCATGAAGATGGTGGATGGGCATCTGCACTTTCTGGTCAACAAGCAATACAAAGAGATTGCCAAGGCAATCGCGCGTCCCATGGAAGAAGTGGTGCGGTCGCATGAGTTCATTCGCACGCTCGATCCCAAACCGGGACTGCGTTACAACAAAGTCGACGCCAAGCTGATTGAGCCCGATGTCGCCTTCGTGAAGCATGGGGACGAATATCTCATCCTGATGAATGACGAGGACTTGCCGCAGCTTCGGGTCAGCCCAACGTATCGCAAGCTCTTGAATCAGGGTACGGAAGTCGAAAAAGACGTGCGCACCTACGTGAAGGAGCGCTACAAGTCAGCGGTCCAGCTCATTAAGAACATTGAACAGCGCCGTCAGACAATTCTGAAGGTCTGCCAGGCCATCATTGGCCGTCAGCGCGAATTTCTCGACCATGGAATTGATCTGCTCAAACCCATGATGATCAAAGAAGTGGCGGAAGAGATTGGGGTCCATCCCTCCACGGTGAGTCGCGCCGTTTCCAGCAAGTACGTGCATACGCCGCAAGGTGTATTTGAGCTGCGCTATTTCTTCTCAGAGAGCGTACAGGGACCGGAAGGCGCAGGAACGTCACTGCTGATCCTGAAGCGCCGCGTGAAGAAACTGATAGAAGAAGAAGATTCAGCTCACCCGCTTACTGACGAGCAGATCACACGCATGTTGCAATCGCAAGGGATCCAGGTCACACGGCGGACGGTCGCCAAGTATCGCGAGGACATGAAGATCCCCAGCACACATCAAAGGAGGATAAAGAGCTGATACATCACGGGTGCGGCCGCCGACGGCTGGCTCCCGGGCAATACGCTTAGAAAAACCGCCTGTACGGACGCCGCTCCCCGCGACGCCAGTCAGACGACTCTCAATAACGACCCGAGGAGGGAGTCAATGAACGTGGAATATACCGGCCGGCAGTTTGAAGTTACTCCTGCAATCCGCACCCAGGTCGAACTCGGACTGGAAAAAATCCAAAAACTCCTAGGCAACAATTTTGACACCCACGTAATTCTTTCCGTGGCCAAGCACCGCCACATTGCGGAGATTACAGTGAGCGTCCGTAATCATCCACCTATTGTTGGTCTGGCTGAAGCGCCGGAGATGACCATGGCCGTAGGCAACGCCCTCGGGCGCATCGACCGCCAGGCCGTGAAGTACAAAACCAGATGGAAAAGCAAGAAACGCCAGGCACGAAAAAAACTGGCGCAGAAGCCTGTCAGGGATGAAGTCGCTCTGGCAATGGCCGTGGGTGAGGATATTAAGACTGCAGTGCCCGTGATGGTGCACTCCTTCCCCAGCGTGGTGAAAGTTACGGAGACCCATGTGGTAAAGAGCTCGGACTCAGTGTCGTTTAGGCCGCTGACTCTGGAAGAAGCCGTGAAGGAAGCGGAATTCCGTGATCGCGAAGTGTTCGTGTTTCGCGATCCTCAGGGCCGCGTAAAGGTCCTGCATAGGAAAAAAGACGGCAAGATGGAACTGATCGAGGCGCCGTAAACAGAGCGAAAAAGAAAAGGCCAAGGGCGCTGCTCACAGCGCCCTTTGGTATTTAGTAGCTCAGTTTCGGATGCCAGTCGGTTCCGCGGCCCTCTGGCGTGAAGTCGAACATGTTCCAAACCGGCCAAATCATGTCGACGTGACGGCCATCCTGGCCCGGCTCTTGCGGTGCAAACAAGAGTTCCGTGTTGTAGGCGTGGAATATCTTGCCATTGCGCCGGGCAAACACATTCAATGACGGCATCTGGTTGCCTTTTTCGTTTTCACCCTGGTAATCAGCGTTGTAGGAATTGGAGGCGGAAGAGAGCAGCCGCAAGTTCTTCCATCCGCGACTGCGGGCAAATTCGCGGATCCGTTCAATGGGTGATTTCGCCACTACCGCGAAATTGGGCCGTTGTTGAATATGAGGCGCCGAGCCGTTCAATCCATCCAGGATTGATGTACACGAAGTTCAAGGGGAACTCATGTTCGGGCCGAACATGAAGCTGTAAAGGACCAAGGTGTCCGTCCCCGGACGGAACAGTTCTGAAAGACGCGTCTTGTGGGACGGCTGGGAGTCGTTGAGATCGGCTGCACCTTCGTCGAAGCTGTAGTCCCGGGGAAGCTCGCCGCCGAGCGGCAATTTGCGCCGCTTTGCGGCGACGTCCTCAATGTTCTTGCGCAGCGCGCGCTCCGCTTCCAGCAGTTCGTTGCGGGCGTTGCGATATTCTGGCGTTTCATTAGGAAAGCGAATGGAATGCAGTGATGCTGCCATACTTCCTCCTAAAATTGTCCATCTGCAAAGAATTTAGCAAATCTTGGTTCTTTCTGAAACCCCGAATTCCCGCGTTCTTGCGGGGTGAGGGATCTCTCTGAGCTTAGATAGTCGTAAGCTTATAACGATCCCTCACTTGCAAAGAACACGGGATTCGGGATTTCAGAAAAAATCGTATAATCGAATTTCACATGAGCTATCAGGTACTGGCGCGCAAATACCGTCCACAGCGTTTTTCTGACGTCATAGGCCAGGACCATGTTACCCGGACCCTCAAGAACGCCATCGATCAGCAGCGCATCGCCCACGGATACATCTTTAGCGGCCATCGCGGGATAGGGAAGACCACAATCGCCCGTATTCTTGCCATGGCGCTCAACTGCCGCGCTAGTGATCGTCCGACCCCGGAGCCTTGTGGCGAATGCGATTCCTGCCGCGAAATCAGGGCCGGAGGCTCAGTGGACGTCATAGAAATTGACGCCGCAACCAACCGCGGTATCGACGAGATCCGCGAGCTGCGCGAGGCGGCGCGCTATCGTCCCGCGCGCGACCGTTACAAGATCTATATTCTGGACGAAGCTCACCAGATCACCGACGCCGCTTTCAACGCACTGCTCAAGACGCTGGAAGAGCCGCCTTCGCACATCGTCTTTATGATGGCGACGACGGCGCCGGAAGACATTCCACAGACCATCCGCTCGCGCTGCCAGCATTTCAGCTTTCACGCCGTGAAGTTTGACGAGATCGTGGGCCAGCTCGGCGCTATTGCGCGTCAGGAAGGCATACAGGCAGACGAAGAAGCTCTCGCCGTTCTTGCCGAAGCGGGTGACGGGTCCATGCGCGATGCGCTCTCGATCATGGACCAGGCCATTGCCTGCTGTGGTACGAACCTCAGCGCGGAGTTGGTGCGCGGTCTGGCCGGGACCGTTGGATCTGAGGTGCTGGAAGATCTCATGGGCGCCGTATCGCGGAACTCCAGCGAGGACGCGTTGCGTCTGCTCGATAAGCTGATGATGGAAGGTCAGAACCCGGCACACTTTGCCAAACAGCTGGTTCGCTTCCTGCGCAACGCTGTGGTAGCCAAGGTTGCGGGCGATGCTTCACCGCTGCTGCAGATCTCGTCTGACGAACGCGCACGCGTTGGACGCGTCGCCGCGCAATTCGGTGAAGAGGAGTTAGCGCGCTTCCTGCAAATCATGTTGCGCACCCATGATGATCTGGGCTACCGGCAGGAGCAGCGCTTCCATCTTGAATTGGGCGTGCTGAAGATGGTGCACGCGCAACGGATACTTCCTATGGAACAAGTCCTGAGCCAACTCGCGCCGGAGGGGCAAAAAACCTTCGCGGCGAGCAGGCAGCCAGCGACTGCGCCGGCAATTTCCAATCAGTCCACATCACCTGTTCGCAAGACCGACAGTGTGTCGCCGTTTGAGGCAGACCGCGCGCGCAAGATCCGCGGGTCGGAGCCGGAAATGTCGGAGGGTCCAAAGGTCCAGGCCCACGCGGGCGCTGTGGGAACGGCTGTAGCCATTGAAGCGCCGGAGAACACTGAAGATCCGTCCAGGATCCTGGGCTATGTGCTGAACGAGCTGGAAAATGCCGGACACAAGACACTGGCATCGGTGCTCGAAACCGGCAGCGTGGCCCTGACGGGAAATGAATTGACGGTTACGGTCTCGCGTACGGCTGCGGTTATCGAGGTTCTGATGGGCGCGGAGCAGAAGCGCGCCGCCAATACGGCAGCAAGCGCAGTCGCCGGGCGTCCCCTCAAGGTGGTTGTCGTCAGCGGAATGCCTGCGAACGGTTCTGCACCCGTTGCGGCGCGTCCGGCTGGGACGAACGGGGCCAGCGCACGGAGCCGTGCGGCGGAAGATCCAGTAGTGCGGCGCATGCAGGAGAAGTTCGGCGCTGAGATTCGAACGGTGATCGATCATCGCGAAAAGAATTAGGAGCAAGCTATGGGCGGCTTTGATGCACGCCAGTTACAAGACATGTTGCAGCAGGCGCAAAAGCAGGCAGAAGCGCTGCAGGAAAAGCTGAAGCAGACCGTGGTCGAAGCAACGTCAGGCGGCGGCGCTGTCACGGTCAAAATGAACGGGCAGAAGCAAGTTTTGGAAACCAGGATCGATCCCGAGGCGGTGAAATCCGGCGACGTTGAGATGCTGCAAGACCTGATCACGGCCGCTGTGAACGAAGCCGGCAGGAAAGTGGACCAGGCCATGCAGGCCAGCGTCGGCGGAATGCTCGGCAGCCTGGGACTTCCAGGGATGTAGGAGTGTTGTGGCCAAGTTTGCCGAGCCCATGGCTCGACTTATCGACGAACTGAAGAAGCTTCCCGGCGTTGGCAGCAAGAGCGCGCAACGGATGGCATTTCACATCCTGCGCTCCAGCACGGAAGACGCGGAAGCACTGTCATCGGCGATTCATACTCTTAAAGAAACACTTCATCTTTGCTCTGTATGTAGCAATATCACTGATATTGATCCGTGTACATACTGTTCCAGCGCAACCCGAAACCAGCGCTTGGTTTGCGTGGTGGAAGAGCCCACGAATATCGCATCCATCGAAAAGACGCGCTCTTACAATGGGGTCTACCATGTGCTGCACGGGGCCATCTCTCCGCTGCACGGCATCGGTCCTGAGCAACTGCGGATTCCGTCCCTGCTGAAGCGTGTGGAGAACGGCAGCGTTGACGAGATTATCATTGCGACCAATCCCACCATTGAAGGCGAAGCCACGGCCGTTCATCTGACCCACTTGATGAAGCGTCCGGGAGTAAAAGTCACGCGCATTGCCACCGGTATTCCAGCCGGCAGCGATATCGAATATGCCGACGAAGTCACCATGCTAAAGGCCATGGAAGGCCGACGAGAACTGTAGAGGATGGCGGCCCGAGCAAGTAGAACGTGAAGGAGAATACCATCAAAACCAGAGAGCCAGCTTGCGCGGTGTTTTGTCTTTAGGCCAAGTGGCATAGACGGCTTCGGTGAAGGCCCGCATAATGAGGAAAGTCCCTGGCACCAACCACCACCCTATCCAAACCAATATCAATCCACCGTGAGGGTTCGAAAAGGCAAACACAGCAAATACTGCAATCGTTAGTAGGGCCGCAATTCCTAGTGGTTTCCTCATGTTTTCACTTTGTATACTAACTATATGAACCGGATCCAAGGCATGCCGGAATCAAAGGCTGAGACGGAACATGGGCACAACGACCAGAGCCACTTTTGAAGAATTCCAGAAAGCACAAGGTGCGGCCCCTGAAGGTGTGCGATACGAACTGGACGAAGGAGAACTGGTTGTGACTCCATCCCCCACACCCCTGCATAACATCGTGCGGTATCGTCTGAGGCGCGCCGTGACTGATTTTGTGCAAAAGAACAGTTTGGGTATCGTACTGGACGAGACTGATTTCCGGTTGTCCGCAAACGTTGTGCGCAAACCTGACGTGGCTTTTATTGTCGAAGAGAGTTTGCGGGACTTTGATTTCAAACACACACCTGTTGACATCCCACCCGCGTTGGCAGTGGAAGTGATCTCA
>Ga0137393_10003467_pt1 | contig 10229 bp, 7 predicted proteins | sample 15con2h34BmetaG_FD_101396 | JGI IMG/M metagenome (GOLD analysis project Ga0137393, IMG submission 101396) | Vadose zone soil microbial communities from Angelo Coast Range Reserve, California, USA - 15con2h3.4B metaG | ecosystem: Environmental > Terrestrial > Soil > Vadose zone > Saprolite...
GACAAGCAAAACCTGCAGGCCCGGCTCCAGACCCTGCATGCCATTGAAGACGCCTCAAGCGAAACCTCTGCCATAGCCGACATGATCTCAACCGCAGTCCTGCGACGACATCTCGAGACCATGGACCGCCTCGACATCGAATATGACTTCCTGCCACGCGAGAGCGAGATCCTGCACTTGCACTTCTGGGACGCCGCCTTCACCAAGCTCAAAGAAACGGGCGTGCTCACATTCGAGAGTGAGGGCAAGAACAGAGGCTGCTGGGTAATGCGCCGGGCCGGAACCACCAAGGACCGAGCAAGCACAGACCGCGTAGGCGCGGGCGCCCCGCCCGTGCAAGCCGGGGATGACGAGATCGCCGAAGAAGACCAGAAAGTAATTGTCCGCTCCAATGGCACCGTGGGTTACGTCGGTAAAGATATCGCCTACCACATGTGGAAGTTTGGACTGCTTGGCCGCGACTTCGGCTATCGCAGGTTCTACCGCTATCCCAACCAGCACGACTGCTGGATTTCCGCCATGGAAGGCGAGAAGCACCATCCCCACTTCGGCGACGTGGCAGAGATCTACAACGTGATCGACGCCCGCCAGTCAGAAGCGCAGAAGACAGTCATCGAAGCCCTCCGCGGACTCGGTCACAACGAAGCCGCTGATCATTACACCCATTTCTCATATGAGATGGTCGCACTCACTCCTCGTTGCGCCGCTGAACTCGGCTATAAATTAAGCGAGGAAGACCAGGCACGCTCATACATCGAGGTCTCGGGACGTAAAGGTTTCGGAGTGAAAGCCGACGACCTGCTCGACACCCTCATCGCCTCGGCCAAAAAAGAAGTGGACTCACGCCACCCGCAACTTACAGAAGCCGAGCGACTCTCGATCGCCACCCAAATCGCGATCGGCGCGCTGCGCTACTTCATGTTGAAGTACACCAAACAGTCAATCATCGCCTTCGACTTCAAAGACGCTCTCAGCTTCGAAGGCGACACCGGCCCCTACGCCCAATACGCCGTGGTCCGCGCCAGCAGTATCTTTAAGAAGGCTGGGCTCGATCCCGACACTTTCTGTCGAGAAGTTGCCAGCAACGCCTCCGCCGGGGAGCTGGCGAAATACCTGACGGGCGAAAACGGAAGCGAATTCTGGGAGCTCTGGCTCACCGCCTCGAAAACATCCTACGTAGTTGACCAATGCATCGCCACCACCGAACCAGCGTATCTGGCCAAGCACGCATTCCAGTTAGCGCAGTTCTTCAACGCCTTCTATCATCGCCATCCAATCTTGAGCGAGCCCGACGAGAAGAGAAAACAGTTTCTGCTGGCGACGGTAGCGGTAGTCCGCCGCGAATTGATCCGCACCCTGGCCGTGATGGGAATCACGGTGCCGCCCGTAATGTAGAGCCCACACCGAAGACCGTGTGGCGCGGACACTCGCTTCGACCATGCTCAGGGCGGGCTTCGTCCCCAAATCTGCTGCACCGAAGTCAAAGCGGGATGAGTGTTCTCACGCCCTGAGCTCATGCGAACCTGCTACCCTTTTTCTTTTGATTATTTTTCATCAGCGCGAATTCGAGATAGGGTCTCGAGTCCGCGCTTCAGGAGCGCATAATGGTCTCCGCAGTCTGCTTACAACGCATTCTCGTTGCTCTCGTCATCCTTTTCGCCGTTTCATGCACGTCCGTTTCTCAAGGTCAGGAAGCGCCCCCCGCCAACCCATCACCGGAAAAGTCCGCAGCGTTCCCGGCTTCGTCGCAGCCATCTCCCGCGCCGCGTCCACGGGTTGGCCTTGCCCTCAGCGGCGGAGGCGCGCTGGGGATGGCTCATATCGGAGTGCTACAGTGGCTGGAAGAACATCGCATCCCAGTGGATCGTATCGCGGGAACAAGTATGGGCGGCATCGTAGGCGCCATTTACGCGACCGGCCTTTCGCCAACCGAGATGCACAATTTCGTCGCGAAACTAAACTGGGATGAAGCTTTCCTCACCGGTCCCACCTACGGACAGATCGCCTATCGTCGCAAACAGGATCGTCGCGCCTACCTGGTCTCCGCCGAACTCGGCCTGAAGCACGGCCTCAGCGCCCCCAACGGCATCAATCCGGCGCAGAGCATCGGATTATTGCTCGATCGCATTGCGTTTCCGTATTCCACAATTTCGAGCTTCGACGATCTTCCCATTCCGTTTCGTTGTGTCGCCACCGACATGCAGGATGGAACCGAAGTCATTCTCAAGGACGGTTCACTGGCCCAGGCTTTGCGCGCCACCATGGCGATTCCGGGTGTCTTCACTCCGGTTGAACGCGATGGCCACGTGCTCGCCGATGGTGGCCTTGTCGATAATCTTCCCGCTGGCGTGGTGCGTGAGATGGGCGCGGAGAAAGTCATTGCCATCGATCTGGGTACGCCCCTGGGTGGACCGGAGGAGTTGCAAACTATCGGCGGCGTGCTCGCTCGTGCCGTCGATGTCATGATTCTGCAGAACGAGCGCCACTCCATGGCCCTTGCCGATTTGGTGATTACGCTGGAGCCGGGAAAGTATTCTATCAGCGACTATTCCGAGGCCGAGCAAATCATCCGCATTGGTTATGACGGCGCAGCGAAGCAGGCAGCTCAGCTTCTCCCTTACGCTGTTACCGAAACCGAGTGGCAGCAATACCTTACCGAGCGCGCAGCGCGCAAGCGAACTTCTCCGCAGTCCGTCGCTGTTCTCGATGTGACTGGAGTCAGCGGCGGGGAACAGCAGCGGCTGGCTTCCCGCCTGCAGAAAGCTATTGACGGTCCCGTCGATCTTGCAGCGCTCGACATCCGTCTGGATCGCGTCGCGGGCGAAGGCCAATTCGACCGCCTCGGATACGAAGGCTTTGTCCAAAATGGTGTGCCCGGCCTGCGCATTGTGGCCCATGAGAAAACTTACGGGCCGCCTTTTGTCAACCTCGCAGTCGACGTTCACGGCTCCGGCGTCGCCGCCTTCGATTTCTCCGCCGGCGTTCGCATCACGTTTATGGACGTCAAGAACCACGGAGGCGAGTGGCGCAACGATCTCCTGCTGGGCTCGCGCAATCTTGCCGCCTCCGAGTACTATCAGCCGATCGCGATGACCCACTTCTTCGTCGCGCCTTACGCCTTCGCCTCCAAGTACGCTCGAAACGCCTTCAATGGGCAGACCCGCGTTGCCGTCTTCGGAGACCAGCGCGCTGGCGGCGGCCTCGACCTCGGTTATAACTTCAACCGACTTAGCGAACTTCGCTTCGGCTATGAACTTTTCGGCGGCAAACTCGCGCCTCTGATCGGAAGCGCGGGGTTACCCACGCTCAGCGGCAGCACCGGCCAGTTCCGCGCTCGCTACGTCTACGACGGACAGGACAATCCGGCCGTCCCCAGTCGCGGTGTGCGCATCGTTGGGAATCTTTCCCGCGTGCTGCAAAGCCCGGGCCTTGCCCATCCCATCGACCAGCTTGAAATCGAGACTTCCACGTTTGTTCCAACAAGTGAAAAGACCTCGCTCTTCGTGGCCGCCTCCGCGGGGACAAGCTTTCGCAGCACCGCCGGGCCCTTTCAGGTTTTTGCCCTTGGAGGACCATTCCGCCTTGGCGCCTACTTGCCCCAGGAGTTTCTCGGCAACCACTACGGATACGCCTCATTCGGATTTCGGCGCGAACTCTATCGCCTGCCGCAATTGGTAGGAAAGAAAGTTTACTGGGGTGGATGGTACGAAGCCGGAACCGCTTTTAATCGTCCGTCGTCGGTAGTCGTGCGTGGCACCTTTAACCTCGGAGTGATCGCGGAAACCATCGTCGGCCCCGTTGCCCTGGCAGGCAGCATCAGCCCCACAGGTCAAAGCCGCGTGAATTTCTCCATCGGAAGATTATTCTGACACAAGGGCTGGCGCTTTAGAGGCGATCGTTTTGCTGTAAGTCCTAGACGATTCATGTAAGTGGTTGATCTTACTAGGTTATCTAAAAGATATACATGCAACGCACGGTGCACCGGGCGCCGTTGCACCCACTTCTTTTGCCCGATGACCCTTCGGGCCGTTCCAGACCATCTGAATCGATCCTGAAGCTTCTACGGCCCGGCAAGCAGCGTTGTTGGCGAGAGCGAGCGGGCCGACTCTGTGGCCGGATGGCGTCTTATCGGTAAATATCTTGCAGTTACAACTGCTTCAATGACTTAGATGTATTCGATCCCGGCGATTCGGGCATCGTGTGGCCTGCGGGGAGCATCTAAGTAATTGAAAAGGCGCGGAGTGCTTTCAACTTATGAAAATCAACGGTATTTCTCTCGCTGTGATCGTCGCCGCGATGTGCGTGATGGCGACCACTTTTTCCGTGGCCGCACCTAAGCCTCCCAAAGCTACGGCTGCGCAGGACATTCCTGCGTTTCCCGGCACGCTGGTGAATGCGCGCTATGTATACGTGACCAGCTATGACGGGGATCAGTTTGATTCCAATCTTTTGCCGGAGGATCGCCAGGCCATCAGCTCCGTGCAGGATGCGATCCATAGGTGGGGCAAGTTCACTCTGGTCTACGAACCGCAACAGGCGGACATTGTGCTGATGGTTACGAGCCGGCCGTCGGAGGACATTCTCGCCGTATATGACGCTCATGGCTGGCCGAGCGATCAGTATCTCTGGCGCATGATGGGCCGCAGTGGCTTGCAGCAAAACGAAACGCCGTTCATTACCGACCTGCAAAAGGCATTTGATCGGGCGACGACGAAACGGTAAACGCGAAGGACAAGAGAACCACCAAGGACACTAAGGTTCACGAAGGGGTCTTGCCTTCGTGATGCTTCGTGTCCTTGGTGGTTTATAGATTGGGCTTTAAAAATCCGGGGCTCGTTGTTCTTGCGTCGGCAGCTCGCTAAGCCTTTCGCCCCGCAATCATCAATCCTGCGCCAACCACGACCAGAACGATACTGACCGCGGGCGAGACCTTCTCGTCATGTTCGGTAGTGACACCGATGTGCGCGTCGCCGAGATTGACGCCGTGATGTTCGGAGTGCGGGACGGGAACGAAAAACGAAAGAATCCCGAGCACCATCACGAGAACTCCCACCAACAACAGAGCTTTCATCGAATGCCTCCTGACTCAAAGCAGACTTCAGAACCCAGGCGCAGAAAAGTCAGATGCCGGCGATCCCGAAATGGCTGGAAAGAAAAGATCCGTGAAAATCCGTGGCCCGCTCTTTTTACTCTCTAGCCTGCGAAGTCTTTCACAAACTGCACTAGGCTGCGGAGAGCAACGCCTGACGGGCCTTTTGCAATCCACGGTTTTTGCTCTTCCATCCAGGCGGTGCCAGCGATGTCGAGGTGAATCCATGGTGTGTCTTCGGCGAATTCTTTCAGGAACATCGCGGCATTGATGGCGCCGCCCCAGCGTCCGCCGGAGTTCACCATGTCGGCGATGCTGGACTTGATGTTTTCTTTGTATTCGTCATCCAACGGCAGCCGCCACATTTTTTCTCCAGCTTTTTCGTTGGCTTGGTGAAAGCGCTCGTAGAGTGCGTCGTCATTGGAGAAGACTCCGGCATTAGCATAGCCGAGCGCAACCACGACCGCGCCCGTAAGAGTCGCAGCGTCAACCAAATGAGTGCAGCCAAGCTGGCGCGCGTAGAACAGGCCGTCGGCCAGAACCAGGCGGCCTTCCGCATCGGTATTGATGATTTCAATCGACTTGCCCGACATGGCGATCTGCACGTCGCCGGGCTTCTGGGCTTTGCCGGAAGGCATGTTCTCCGAAGCGCACACAATGCCGATGACTTTGACTTTCGGCTTCAGCAGCGCAATGGCGCGCATGGCTCCGATCATCGTGGCGCCGCCGGCCATGTCGTACTTCATTTTCTCCATGCCGTCTGCTGGTTTGATCGAAATGCCGCCAGTGTCGAATGTAATACCTTTCCCCACAAGGCCTAACACGGGTTTTTCAGGCGCGCCTGCGGGTTCGTATTTCATCACGATCAGCGCGGGAGGTTCGTCGGAACCTTGTGCCACGCTCCAGAAGGCGCCCATCTTCATCTCTTTGATTTTGTCAGCGCCGTAAACTTCACATTGCAAGCCGACTTCCTGGCACATCTTCTTGGCGCGCTCGGCCAGAATGGTGGGAGTCATACGATTGGACGGCTCGTTGACCAAGTCGCGCGTGAAGTTCTGCGATTCGCCGATAATCTGCGCTTCGCTGGCGGCTTTTTCGAGAGCAGCCTTGTCGCCCGACGTGACGATAGTGAGGGCGTCAATCTTTTGGTCTTTGCGGTCGCTGCGATAGTAGTCGGGATCGAAGTTTCCGATAAACGCACCTTCAACTATTGCGCGTACCGCCTCTTCGGCCGGGATGCTGGACGGAGCGACGAAGGCAAAGCTGCGGATTCCACGCGACTTGAGCGCGCGGACGGCGGCGCCGGCAACTCGGCGCAAATCGTAGGCCTTGAATTTGTTCGCGCCGCCTCCGCTCACTAGCAAGATGCGCTTCGCCTTCAGGCCGGCGGGCTTATGCAGCAGATTGATCTCGAGCGGTTTGCAGGTCACTTCACCGCTGGCCAGAAGATCGGCCGCGACTGACTGCACAGCGGCATCATCGGTATCGACTTTGAGTTGCTGCTTTGTGTCTTTGTTTTGGTTGCTTTGACCTGAATCATGTTGTGCATGATCCAGTACGACGGCGACGAGGGATTCAGTTTCGAGTTCGGCGGGCTTGGAGAATGAGAGTATCGTTTTCATGTTTTCGGTAGGTGTTGAAGGTAACTGTCCAGTATCGTCGGCCAAGCTGCAAAAGCGCAAGCGGCGACACGAGGGTAGCGCCCAAATTCGTCAACCACATAGGACACGAAGGTAGACGACGGATACATCCCCCTGAGAATTTCCTTTGTGCGCCTTTGCGTCCTTCGTGGTTTATGAGGGCGCGTCCACTAGCACGAACAGCATCAACTCGACAGCGCGCTGGGGAATCGGGTCTGGAAGTCCAGCAGGCCGACCCATTCCGGCGTGATCGTAATGCGGACCATGTTTGAGACCATGGTGCGAAGCTGAGTTAACCAGGCGTGGCCTTGTTCGGGTCCGAAGTAGCGTTCGGCTGCCATTTCGTATTCGGGCACAATTCCGTCGATATTCTCCATGCGCGCGGTACCACGGATCAAGAGAACCTTGTGAGGGAATGTATTGTCATCGATGGTGAATGACACCTTGGGATTTTTTGCCAATGCCTTCAGTTTCGGCGCCTTGGGCGGGGTGGCCATGACGAACTCCCGTTCGTTCCAGTGAAACCATATGGGGATCACCCTGGGCGTGCCGTCGGTCCACACATAGGCCAGGCGCGCGGGAATCTTCGAGTGCAACAGTTCCTGCGAAGCTGGATGCTGCAGAAGTGCGAGGTCTCCCTGATGAACAGCTTTCATGATGTACTCCTTTTCGTGGTGGCTCCTAAGTTGAGTAACTCCCCGAAAGTGGGCAGGAAACGCGGAGTCGGATCGTATTGTGCGCTCACCCACGGCAAGGGTCAAATGGTCGACGTGACGCAGTTTGATTGTCAGTAGTATGATTCCGTCCCTGGCAAAAATAGAGGCTCTTCATGAAGCTGCGGTGGATCGTTTTGTTTTTCCCGGCTGTGTTCGTCGCCGTGTTTTCCTTGGTTGTGATGAGGCATGGTGCGAAGGCGGCTCCGCCGCAGGCAGGGTCGACCGCGCCGATGGCGAAGGCTGCTGCCGCTGCGCGCCCCAACCAAGTTGGAGCGCTTTCAATCCCCGATACCACGCTGGCCATCAATTCGCCGACGCCGATGTCGCAACGCGTGGTGCACTACGAGATTGATGCTCGCTACGATGCGGCCAAGCACACGGTGGACGCGAGCGAAGTACTTACGTATCACAATTTGACCGGGCAACCGCTCGATCACTTTCCATTCCATCTTTATCTAAACGCGTTTCAGCCGAAGGCCACGTGGATTCGCGAGGCTAAGCTCCTCGGCAACCGGGATACGAGCTATGAGAAGTGGGAAGACAAGCAGTTCGGGTCGGAGGAGATTAAAAGTTTCGAAGTGGTGGGGCAGGGAGATCTGACGCAGCAGCAGCAGTTCATCCAGCCAGATGACGGCAATAAGGACGACAAGACAGTCGTCGATGTGCATCTTCCCAAGGCGATTGCGCCGGGCGGCTACGTGCAGTTCAAGATTGCGTTTCACGACCAGATGCCGGAGACGCAGGCGCGCACGGGGTGGAAGCGCGACTTCGTGCTGGGAGGGCAGTGGTTTCCTAAAGTAGGCGTGTGGTGGAATGGGGCGTGGAATTGTCATCAATTTCATGCGGTGACGGAATTTTTCGCCGACTTCGGCGTCTACGACGTCAAGCTGACCGTGCCCCAGTATGAAGTGATCGGCGCATCCGGTGTGGAAGTCGACAGCGTGAACAATCCCGACAGTACGAAGACGCTCACCTATCACGGAGATGACATTCACGATTTTGCCTGGACCATCAGCCCGCGCTACAAGGTGAAAGACGACGGCGTGTTCGAGGGGCAGATGGGGCCAGTGAAGATGCGCATCCTGATGCAGCCCGCGCACTGGGGCCAGGTGGATCGGCACGAGAAGATCTTGAAAGAATCGTTGGAGTACTTCGAGCGCCTGTACGGGCCTTATCCCTACAAGACGATTACTCTGGTCGATCCTGAGCCCGGTTCGGCGGCGGGAGGAATGGAATATCCCACGTTTATTACCGGGGAGACCAGTTGGTTTATGCCGTCCGGATTGCACTTGCCCGAGTTGGTGGTGGAGCACGAGTTCGGGCACCAGTACTGGTACGGCATGGTTGCGACCAACGAATTCGAAGATGCATGGATGGACGAAGGCATCAACAGTTATTCCGAAGTGAAAGTGCTGGATGCGATCCTGGGACGCGACACTTCTATCTTGAATATTGCCGGGGCAACGGCCGGAGAGCGCGAGCTACAGAGAGGCTCGTACATAGGCGTGGCCGATCTTGATCCCATCGCGGAGAAAGCATACGACTATTACAATTTCGGCTCTTACGGCGGGATCACTTACGGCAAGACGGCCAGCGTGCTAGTCACGCTGGAAGGGATCGTGGGTGAAGACACGATGCAGAAGGCGATGCGCGCGTATTTTATGAAATATCGCTTTACGCATCCCGTGAAGGAAGACTTCCTGAAAACCATTGAAGAAGTTTCGGGCAAGAACCTGCGCTGGTACTTTAACCAGGCGATCTACGGTACGGCGGTGCTGGACTATGAAGTAATCAAAATCGATTCGTTCCCGGTGAACTGGTACGAAGAGCAGAAAAAGACGAGTACGAAAGACGACAAGAATACAGTCTATCTCTCGAGTGTCTGGCTGCACCGCAAAGCAGATTTCACCATGCCGGTTGAGGTGGAAATTAAGTTCGACGACGGCTCGATGGTTCGTGAACACTGGGATGGACAGAGCCGGTGGACGAAGTTTTCTTATGAGAAGAAGGCGAAGGTGGAGTCGGCGGAGATCGATCCTGACCAGAAGATCCACATTGACCGCAACAACTTCAATAACAGCCGTACTGCGGAGCCTAACGGGAAGCCGGCAGTCAAGGTATCCAACTACTGGCTCTTTGTAACGCAATGGATAAGTCAGGCGCTGGCCTGGTGGGCGGTGTAAGAAGCTGCGTCGGGCTCCAGGCAATTCTGAGATGATTCGGGGCGGGAATCACAGCAGGCGGGAGTGGCGAAAGGACAGAACGCATGGCAGAGAATGGGAGTCTTCTTGGCAGCGGCGCTGGGATGGTGGCGCGCAATAAGCGCTACATCTTCTGGTTCTATGTGTTGAACCTGCTGCTCGGCGGCTTCGGCACGGTTGCGTTCTTTGTTCAGTCAGGGACTTTGCTTGACCAGAGTTTGTACTCGAACCGACTGGTACACGGTTTCGATCTGCCCGTATTGTTCGAAATGTTTGCCCGACCGGAATTTGGACCAAGTGCATCTTCGGCAATGTCCGCGGTATTTTTCTCGGCTGTTTTTTTTCTGCTGAGTGCGCTGTTTCTCCCCGGGGTTTTTCAAGGATACGGGTCGAATTACCGGCTGCCGGGAGAGGAGTTCTCTCGCTCTGGCGCGTTGCAGGGGTACGCGGGGCAACACCGCCTTCCAGGCGATGAATTTTTCAGCTCTTGTGGCCGGAATTTGTGGCGGTTTATTCGGTTGCTGATTGTTTCCGACATCATTTTCCTGATCGTGGCCGGGGCGCTGTTCTGACTTCAAGCCGC
>Ga0137393_10003469_pt1 | contig 10228 bp, 9 predicted proteins | sample 15con2h34BmetaG_FD_101396 | JGI IMG/M metagenome (GOLD analysis project Ga0137393, IMG submission 101396) | Vadose zone soil microbial communities from Angelo Coast Range Reserve, California, USA - 15con2h3.4B metaG | ecosystem: Environmental > Terrestrial > Soil > Vadose zone > Saprolite...
CATAATGGGCTGATAGAGGCGCACGGCCTGCGCAAAGTCGAAGCGGCTCGGCAGGAACGTTGCTGTCTGTAAATCGGCGTCGAACTGGGGCTGAATCCAGTAGAAGCGCAATCCATAGTCGAGAGTCAAACGCCGGGTGATCTTCCACTGGTCTTGCACGTACCATTCAACGTTCGTATATCGGTATTTGCCGGTGAGGTACGCGGACGCCTGATTGTAGCTGTTATACGCGCCAATCGCCATGTTGGCGAATCCGAAGCCCGTGTCTAGTGGATTGCTGGAGCTGTCGCCGAAGTTGATTTCCCCGCTCGAATTGCCGAAGGAAGTCTGGTCCTTGCGGCTGCGTTGAATGTAAATACCGGCTTTGAATACGTGTTGTTTCCACACTTTCGAGACGTTATCAATCCAGTCCAGTGTCGTGTTGTAGTTGAAGAAGGGAGCGTTGTTGGTTCCGAATCGCTGTTCGTTGCCGATCCGCGTTCCGGCATAAGAGAAGCGGGGGATAAAGTCCTGCTGCACGGCACCAGGGTAGAGCAGAGGAATGTTAATCCCCGTGGCGGCGCGTGTTAGCCCGTTGTTCACTGGATCGATGTTGATCTGGTTGTGCCCATAGCCGAAGGTTGCCTCATTGGTCATGGTCGGGCTGATTAACGTGGTGGCACTAACAGCGTAGCTCTTGCCCGGCCGAGTGTCGGTGATGGGCACCTTCGGAAATCCCGAGCCCAACACGAAGGAGCCATAAGCTGAGGTTACGGAGTCCTTGTTGTCCAGATAGTGACCAAATAACTTCCACTTGGAACTCAAATCGTGGTCAATACGAATGAGCGACTCGCGCCGAGGATAAGAATCGGGAAGCTGAGAACGATAGTTGAAGCCGATGTTGCCGAGGGCGTTCGGTTGAGGAAAAAAGTTCATTACGGCGATGCCTGGACTGTAGAGCCGGTTTGCCGAGATGCGACCGAGTACCCCACCATCTTGGAAACAACCCGCGGTGTTGCCGGCATTGCAAGGCCGGCCATCCAGCGGGTCGCGGATGTAGGGGAACGGGTTACCGTTCTTGTCTACGCTTTTAGAAAAATCACCTTGGCGCTCAAGCAGCGTCGGGAATGTAGCGTCTCGGCGGCCCTGAGGCTTAAGTTGTTCCTGAAACTCCTGACTCCAGAAGAAAAACAGTTTGTTCCGGTTTCGGTTGAAGTGATTCGGAATATAAATCGGCCCGCCGATGGTATAACCCGGATCGTTGAACCGGAACAGTTGCCGCGGCAAGGCATCGCGATTATTTTTCCAGTTGTTTGCGTTCAACCCTTCGTGGCGGTGATACAAATAACCGCTGCCGTGGAAGGAAGATGTGCCGCTCTTGGTGACCACGCTGATTTGGGCGCCCGCCGAACGGCCGTATTCGGCTTGGTAGCTGCTCGTGAGAATTTTATACTCCTGGACGGCGTCCAGGCTGATCGTCGCCAGTTGGTCCCCGTTGTTGCCGGTATCCACGTTGCCGATTCCGTTCAGCGTGAGCTGGTTGTGGTCGAAACGCTGGCCGTTTGCCGAAATATTCGCAAGGCCTCCGTGGCCTCCCGTGGTCAGGTTCGCCGTACTGACGACTCCCGTAGCCAAGCCGGCGAGTTGGAGATAGCTGCGGCTGTTTACAGCCAGGTCCGTGATCTGCTTGCCGACAATCGCGTCGGAGCGCTCCGAGCTCTCCGTTTTGAGTTCTAGCACTTGCGCCGAAACTTCCACGGTCTCGGTCGTCGAACCCACTTCCAGAGTGATCGTTCCAACCGTGATCTTGTCGTTGGCCACCAGGGCTATATCTTTGCGCTCCACCTTCTTGAATCCTGCGGCTTCGACCGCGATGTTGTACATGCCCGGCAGCAACTGGGGGAAGACAAATCGGCCCTCGGCGTCTGTCTTGGTAACAAGGGAAGTTTTCCTCTGCAGCTCGGTGATCGTAACCGCTGCATTCGAAACTGCCAAATCCTGTGCGTCGCGGACCTCGCCGGCAATCGAGCCGCTCGACGTTTGCGAAAGAACGGGCACGGCCAGACTAAGGGAAATCAGAGCAATGAGCGGTATGGATACATTCCGTAAGCTCCGCGGCCAGGAAACCAGAGCAAGGAAGGCGTGGCAACTCCGGAGACGAGGCGCCGCCATTCGACGACCCAGTACAACTGAAAACTCAAATCGGGAATGAAACAGTTTCATTTCCATCCTCCCCCAACCGTCTTCGACTGCCCGCCCAGAGCGGAACAGGTGGCGGGATCCCCAGCCTGGTTCATGGTCCGGACAAAGTTTATGCTTTGAGTGCAACGTGCACCCGCGCACTCGATCCTCGACAACCAAATCCGTTCCATGCAAACAATGCATGCAGCCGACTAGTGCGCCGGAACTTACGCCGTGTTTTGGCAGATGTCTATACCCAATGTGCGACAACGGATGGACATTTTGCGACATGCAGCTGGATGGCTGCATCGTTATTTCGCTTGAAAATGCAAAGAGGCACATCTAAAATAGCCGGCGATATGACACTTTGCGCCACGGCGCCAAGGAATAGTTCGCCGCGTCCGGACGGCACACTACGGAGCACTGGATTCTTGCGGGGACGCGGGAAGTGCTGATTTTATAATGATTTACATTAAAACGATGAATCCTTCACTGCCATGAGAGAACGCCGCGCTCGAGTGCCCCAAGTTGCCTTGCTGCTTGAAACATCGACGGAATATGGCCGAGGTCTGCTTCGTGGAATTCTGCGATATTCGCGTCTGCACGGTCCATGGTCGATGTATGTCGCCCCCCGACATTTGGATCAGGTCCTCCCGGAACCGGAATCTTGGAATGGCACGGGGATCATCGCGCGCATCCGCTCGCCTCAAATGGAGAAGCAGATTCGCTCGACGGGATTACCTTTTGTTGGGTCGCAGCTCGGGGAATCGAGTCCTCCGAAAGCTGGAAAGCGATTTGGCGAAATCGATACGCATTCCAGCGCCATTACCCAAATGGGCGTGAAGCATCTGTTGGAACGTGGACTGCGGAATTTTGCGTTTTGCGGCTTTTTGAATTGCCGCTGGTCCGCCGTGCGCGAGAGGGGATATGTCCATTTCGTGCGAGAAAAGGGTTTTCCTTGTTTCACGCGGCATATCCATATGGCGAGCTGGATCCAACAGCCGCACTGGCTGGACACCTGGAGGCATGAGCAGCCCGGAATTGTGAGCTGGCTCCGATCGCTACCCAAACCTACCGGCCTGATGGCGTGCAATGACGTTTGTGGGCGGCAGGTTTTGCAGGCCTGCGTGACGGCGGAACTGCGAGTGCCGGACGACATTGCGGTTATTGGAGTAGATAACGACGAGCTGATCTGTGAACTCTCCGACCCGCCATTGTCCAGTGTGGCCCTTGATGTGGAGCGCGCGGGTTATGAATCGGCACAACTCCTCGATGGCCTTATGTCGGGACGAATCGAAAAGGGCTACGTGGTGCACGTGGAACCCACACACGTCGTTACCAGGAGATCCAGCGACGTGATTGCGCAAGATGACCGGCTGATGGTGAACGCCCTCCGTTTCATCCGCGACCACTTCGCACAGGGCATCACCGTTAGCGATGTGGCAGAAGAGGTCGGAACCTCCCGGCGGACCTTGGAAAGGCACTTTTCGACGGCGATAGGACGATCCATTCTCTCAGAGATCGCGCGCTGCAGAATTGAGCGCGCCAAGGAACTGCTGCTAGAAACGCAGGTTTCCTGTTACCGAGTCTCGTCCGAAGTTGGATTCAACAGCCTGAAGACTTTTAACCGCACTTTTTACCGGCGAGAAGCCGTCACACCGCAGGGATTTCGCATGATGGCCAGCAGCACTGTTGAGCCGAGTGGGGTGCCCCAAGTACCGTTGAGCGTCTGACTGGCCACGGTTGAATCGCGGTCAGCTAAAACGACAATCACCGCGAGATTTAGCTTGTTCGAAGAAAGGTTCGGATTCACTATCTCGACCAGCCCGGGTGGGGCTATGACACGTCACCCCAGAAAGGGTGCTGCACAGCAACTTTGGTTGCTGTATAGAAACCAGAAGGAAATCAGCAGCTAAAGAAAAAACTTTTCGCGCCGTTCTCCGCACGGTCCTTTGGTCTCTACGCCTCACTTCGTGGTACTGCTTCCTATAAATAACATGTCTTTACACTGTAGATGATTTTGTAGCTGCGGGAGCACTTCGCTTCCGAAGGCTTCAATCAACTTCTACACGTCGGCCGCAACAGGTTCAGTACCAATCGCTTCGAGGCAACAGAATTTCATGGATTTCAATAAGGCGCGGAATCTGGTTCGGGACCAGGAGTTCGATGGTTCAAATCCTCCTGCTGCGACCACAATCAACCGTCTCCAATCGCGAATTTCCAAGGGGCAATAAGGGGGCAATAAGAATTCCGTTCCTTTCCTTTCAATACCTTAGAAGACCAGGTTGCACCGCAAAACTCCTTTGTCTCCATATCGCTGGTGGATTCGATCCTTATCGCCTGATTCGCTATCCTTCTTTTTTTCCCGGTGGGCAAATTCTGAATGTCAACGAATAGCTTCCGAGTTGCCGACTACGTTCAAGTGAATTGGGATTGGTTAACCCTGCGGCGTTAGCGTGCTCTATGCGTGTGACCGGCACAGCTTCGCAGCGAGGCTGATTCGGGCAAAGTTGCCTTTTGCTCAGAGCAGTGTCGTGCGATTCTCCTTGGGCAATTATTCGTGCCGCAGCGCGATCATCGGGTGGATCCGAGAAGCCCTTCCAGTCCGGGACATAGCCTGCTGCCAGATTGGCAGCAACCAAAGTCACCACCGCCAGGCCCCAGGGAGAGCCGTTCAGTGGTAGCTCTCAGCGACTTCAGAGCACCGCTTGATCAGCTCCACCTGTTAGTCGGGATCCACCTTGACATTCTAGGTGAGTGGGTCTATCTTCGCTACCTAGAATGTCTACCAAGCCAAGCTACGGTCGAATCGATCTCCTACAGGGCACGCTGGATCTGCTGATTCTGCGCACGCTGCGTTGGGGACCGGCACACGGCCACGCTATTGCCAAGGCGATCGAGCGTGCGTCGGATGACGTGCTGCTAGTAGAGCAGGGGTCCCTTTACCCAGCGCTTCACCGCCTGATCAAACGCGGATGGATCACGTTCGAGGATGGCACCTCAGAGAACAACCGGCGGGCCAAGTTCTATCGACTGACCGCGAAGGGGCGCAAGCAACTAGAGATCGAAACCAGCCGGTGGGAGACGCTGGCACGAGCGATTGCCCGGGTCCTCCGTCCCGCAGCGCAGGAGTCACGACATGAGACGCGGTAGACGAGCACTGGACGGCCTCGACGACGACATGCGCGATCACATCGAGCGCGAGACTCAGGACAACATCGAAAGGGGTATGGCGCCAGAAGAAGCCCGTCGTCAGGCTATGCTCAGGTTCGGTAACGTCGCGCTGATAAGGGAGGACACGCAGGCAGTTTGGGGCTGGCCATCGCTTGACGCGATACGGCAGGATGTCCGCCACGCATTTCGCACGCTGCGCAAGAATCCTGCGTTCGCAATCGTTGTCATCCTGACGCTTGGATTCGGCATCGGCATCAACACGGCGACCTTCAGCATCGTTAACACGGCGCTCATCCGGCCGCTGGGGTTCGCAGAACCCGAGCGTCTCGTGGCATTGCACGAGCACCCCGCAAGTGGCAATGCGGAACGCTGGCCCTTCTCTCCGCCGGACTTTCTCGACCTCCAGCGCGACCAGCAGTCGTTCGAGGGTGTGGAGGCATTTGTAAACGTTCCGTTCGAGCTCTCGGGACGCGGCGACCCGATGCGGATCGATGGCGGCAAGGTATCCGGGAAGCTGTTTTCGCTGCTCGGCGTGCGGCCTCTCCTGGGCCGGGATTTCACCCCCGACGAGGACCGGCCCGGCATGGACGTCGCGGTACTGAGCTGGGGTCTCTGGCAATCGCGATACGGAGGGGATCGATCGATTGTCGGCCAGACCGTTACGCTCGACCGGCGGCCCTATACTGTGATCGGTGTCATGCCGGCAAGCTTCGAGTTTCCCCGCCGTGGCCCCCAGGTGAACAACAAGCCAGCCAGCATCTGGGTGCCGATGGCGTTCACGGACGAACAACGACAGGAACGCGGGAACCAGTACAATCGCAGCGTGATTGGCAGACTAAAGGAAGGCGTGTCAATGGACGAAGCTCGAGCGGAGCTCGATGTCCTGGCCCGACGGATCAATGCCAACTATCCAGTGGTGTTGCAGCGCGCGGGCTTGTCATTCGGCCTGTCGGCTGCGCCCCTTAGAGACGAGATTGTCGGGCGGATGGAGCGGCCGCTGTTGCTGCTATTGGCGGCTGTCGGCCTTGTGCTGCTCGTGACGTGCGCCAACGTTGCGACCCTCGTTCTCAGCAGGGCCGGGGCCCGCACGCGTGAAATCGCTGTGCGGATGGCGCTCGGCTCAAGCCGCGCCCGCCTGGTGCAGCTCTTGCTCGCGGAGGCTGCGATCCTCTCCACGGCCGGGGCTCTGCTGGGTCTCTTGTCCTCGCGGTTCCTTGTCGGTGCGGTGCCCGCGTCCGTTACTGAGACACTTCCAGGAGTGCAGGAGGTCTCGATCGATCTCCGAGTCCTGACGTTCACCGGCGGCATCGCCATCGCCACGTCCATCCTCTTTGCGCTCATCCCACTGATCACAATCGATCGCGGTTGTCCAGGTCTCGCACTTCAGGGGGCGACCTCGCGCTCGACACCGGGACAGCGACGGCACCGCCTGCAAGCGGGCCTGGTCGTGTCCACGGTCATGCTCGCCTGCGTCCTCCTGGTGGGTGCAGGGCTGTTCATCAGAAGCTTCTCCGCTCTCATGCAGACCGACCCAGGGTTCAATCCCGATCGCGTGCTGACAGCGTCGCTCACGCTTCCTAGAGCCGGCTACAGCACGGCGGCCAGCGTCCGCAATTTTCACCTCGCGCTCTTCAACAGCGCATCCTCCCTCCCAGGCATACGCACGGCGGCGCTGGTGACGGATCTGCCTCTCGAGCGTTACGAGGACCGCGTGCTCTCGCCCGAAGGGGTCGACATGGCGGGCGGCAGTACGAATCTTTCGTGGGTCTACGGCCCCTATTTTCAGACGCTCGGGATTCGGTTGAAGAGCGGCCGGGTGTTTTCGCATATCGAAACCATCGAGCCGGGAGGCGTCGTCATCGTCAACGAGCGGCTGGCGCGGACCTTTTGGCCAGGACAGGATGCGGTCGGAAAGCGGCTACGGTGGGGGATCAACACACAGCAGAACCCGAACCCCTGGCTCACCATTGTCGGCGTCATTGCGGATGTCGCCGACGGGCCGCTCGGAGTCGAGCCATCTATTCACGCGTACGAGCCGTTCAGCCAGTTTCCCGATTTGATGTTGAACAACGTTAAAGTTCCGAACATCTTTGGACGCCAGATCAAGCTGGCCATTCGAACCGACGCCGATCCGCGGGCGCTTGCGTCTGCAGTCCGCGGGGAGATCGGCAAGATCGATCGGCAGCTCGCCATTGAATCGGTCGCCACGATGCTCGATCGCGTTGGAGACGTGGTGGCCCCACGACGCTTCAGCGCGATGACCCTTGGAGCATTCGCGACCGGATCGCTTCTGCTCGCGGCCATCGGCCTGTACGGTCTTCTCGTATTCAACGTCAGAGAACGCATCCGTGAGATCGCCGTCCGCCTCGCGTTGGGCGCTGAGCCGGCGGCGATCCTTCGGATGGTCGTCGGGCAAGGGTTGAAGCTGGTGTCGGTGGGGCTGGTGGCAGGTGTGATCGCCTCTTATGGGGTTGCGCGCGCAGTGGACTCACTCCTGTATCAGACCGAGAGCCACGATCTCGTCACGTTTGGTGCCGTTCCGGTTGTCCTCGTGCTGATCGCTCTGATGGCATGCGCGCTGCCGGCTTATCGTGCGTCGCGCGTGGATCCGGCACGGATCCTGCGGACGGAATGAATGTATTCGCGATGTCTGTCGGACCGGGCCACGTTCAGCCCGCCTATGCCAGCCAGCTGTTGCCACAGTTTGAATGATCCTTTAGCAACGAACTAGGGCGCCAACGGCTGGACATCGAGGTGGCATGCACGATTGTCCGACCCTGCGTCTCGCCGCGCAGGAGTGAAGGCAATGACTCGAGGTAAACGAGCGCTCGAAGCCCTCGATGACGACATTCGGCGACTTCGACATCTCCCAAGACGGCAGCCAGGTTGTCCTCGAACGAGTGCAGGAACGTTCGGATGTGGTGCTTTGGATCCCCTACCATAATCTGGCTTCAACCCAGCCAAGCGATCGACGTGCTCGCAGCATCCGCGAATCCTTACAGCCGGGCGGTTGACGGGCTATGCGGAAGTTACTCTAATACTCGACCTCCCATTACTTCCGGCTTGGCGACTCATGATCGATCAGCACACTTCGGCTTGGTAGCCGTTAGTTTGCGGGTCCAGCAAACAGCAGCAGATTCCCATCCGGATCCTTGACGACGAAATTCTTGGCGCCCCAAGGCTGCTTTTTCAGCGTCTGGTGAAAGGCAACACCAGCGGACTGAAACTCAAGAAACAGCAGCTTGATCTCGTCCGCTGTAGCGACGGTCATAGATACCGACAACAGTTCCTCCCGATCGCGGACCGCCGACTCGATTACTGCTCGCTCGACGCACCTTAGATTGAGACGCGCCGCGTCGCGACCCACCTGTGCATAGTAGGGAGGTTTGCCGTAACTGAATCCAAGCGTAAAGCCTAACTTCTCACGGAAAAATTCGCATGATCTCTTGATATCGGTGACGAACAGTTGCGGCTCTGCACTGACAATCGTTGCTTTGGATGGCGATGATTTCGCCTTGAGCGACGTGCTCGAAAGTCCAGTTTTCAGGGCTTGCCAACTATCGAAGCCTTGCTGTCTTGCGACCATTTCTTGCGCATCGCTGAGCTTAAAGTTCGCCGCAAGAATCTCGGAGTCGGGCATATTCAGGAAACGAGGCAAATGCCCTCGGATTTGTGCGGCGACGGGATAGTGGCGTTCGCGATGCCACCGCATATGAGCTTGGCTTGCTTTTTGAGGTTGTCTAGATTGGGCATGTAGGCCTCCACGATGAGATCGTAGGTGGGCATTGCCCTTCGGCGACCTGCCGTTGCATCCTACATGCGCAGATCGCAGTATCTGCGACGGTGTCAGTAGTTGTCAATTGAGAACGACGCCGCGCTACACGTTGTTGGGCCGCACTTACGCATTTTGTCGTATCACGGGCGAACCATCCATAATCCGGTAAGGTAAGGTTTGCCGACAATACAGCCGGAATGTGCCGGCTTCTGCGTGCATCGAGGTTTTTGTGCCCCCTCTCACTGCCGAAACACAAGGTCTCGTTATACAAGGGCTGATACACTGCACGAAGTTGGCATTCTAGCTAGAGGAGGACTCATGGAACCTTCTGCTCCGGCTCAGTCCGCGTCAGACCGTTACCCCCGGGCCGCTAGCCCAATCCACACGATTTTAGTGCTCGCCGCAATGGGCGGTTGGACGATCGGGCATAAGATTTTTGCGGATCAATTGAGCACCACGGCTAATCCGAACCGCGTGCGCTTCTATGTAGTCACCCTTTTCTATGAATGGCTATTGTTCGTTCTGGTAGTGGTGGGCGTGCGGCGTAGTGGCGCGTCTGTCTTCGTCGTTCTCGGAGAACATTGGCATTCCGTCCGCCAGGTGCTGCGCGATATTGGAATTGCCGCTGGGTTCTGGATCGTTTCGGCGATGCTCCTTTGGATATTTGGCTGGCTACTGCGCATCGCTGCTCTGGGTCGCAATGTGTCCATGCTCCCGCATCGAAGCATCGAACTGACATTATGGATAGCGCTCTCAGTTACCGCCGGTATTTGCGAGGAAACGATCTTTCGAGGTTACCTACAACGGCAGTTCATGGCCCTGACTAAGAGCGCTCCCGCCGGCATTCTCCTTTCTGCCGCGGCATTCGGCGCGGCTCACGCGTACCAGGGCTTCCGGATGGTGATTCTGATCGGACTGTACGGAGCAATGTTCGGGATCTTGGCCTATTGGCGCGGAAGCGTTCGCCCTGGAATGATCGCTCATGCGTGGAACGATTCATTGAACGGAGTGCTTGCCGGTTTAGTGAGGCATTAGGGTCTGTTTGTTGCCAATGATATGAAGTTAGTCAGGGGAATGTAGTCTGCCTTGTCGGCCTGGGATTGCGCCTGGATCACGGGC
>Ga0137393_10003482_pt1 | contig 10208 bp, 2 predicted proteins | sample 15con2h34BmetaG_FD_101396 | JGI IMG/M metagenome (GOLD analysis project Ga0137393, IMG submission 101396) | Vadose zone soil microbial communities from Angelo Coast Range Reserve, California, USA - 15con2h3.4B metaG | ecosystem: Environmental > Terrestrial > Soil > Vadose zone > Saprolite...
CTCTAAGCTCGGGTGCCAACCCTTTTTTGACATGTTCATAAGCTTCTCTTTTTTCACCCAGACACCGTCTTCATCGGGAAAATCGGCACTAACATAGTTAACGCACAGGATCAATGGTTAGCCTGTTAACGCCGGCAAAGGTAGCTGAAAAGGGCTGGCCCTTCTGCTGGTCGTAGGAGGTTACATAAACCGTCTGATTGCCGTCATAGGCAAGCTGGCCCAACTTGCAAAATGGCATGCAAACGCCCCCGCCGCCAAGCGTAAAAGAGCCGATGCGGGGGTCATATACCAGAATGCCGCTGTTGACCGGGTCTGGATTGGTTGGATCAGCAGGCACAAGGTGCATGAAGCCCTGCGCCCCGTCGTCGATGTAAACGTTGCTTCCCACCACGACGCCGCCACCTGGTGTGTTAGGCGCTGCAACTGTCCGGGCGGTAGTCCAAATCCAGCGCGTTGTGTGGCGAGTATCTGTCCCTGTGCCGGAATCAGACAAACCAGAAGTGTCGCAAGGAAAATACCAAAACGGAGTTTTAACATTGTGAGATTCCCATATCTCCGCATGCTCTTGGGCAGCGGCGTGAGTTTTTGCTGTCTGGTATATGGGACGGTGCGAGGAGAGCTGCGGAACAAAATTTTGGGACAACTAATTCATGTCGCCGGCCCAGAGTGTTGCGGCCCGCCGGGTTCCACCTGCGCGGCGACGGCAGGCGCGGGAACTAAAGAGGCAATCATTGCGAACAGGCTGTCAGCGTGGATCGGTTTGGCCAGATGCGCGTCCATCCCGCATGCGATAAAACGCTCTACATCTCCTGCCATTGCGTGCGCGGTCAAAGCAATGATTGGAGTGTGGGAACCGGTCAGGCACTCATGTTGGCGGATGGCCGCGGTGGCCTCCACGCCATCCAGCTCCGGCATCTGCACATCCATCAAGACAAGATCAAAATGTCCCAGGCGAAAATGCTCGACGGCTTCCTTGCCGTTGGCCGCAATCGTGACCCGATGTCCTTTTTTTTCCAGCAGCTTTGCCGCCAGCTTCTGGTTGATGAGATTGTCTTCGGCAAGCAGGACCCGCAAATGGAAATCGTCCTGCTTTTCCTCCGGGCCGTTCCCCGGAGCAAAATGCGCGCGATCCGCTTCCGCCACTCTCTTCTGCTGCGTCGCCGCAAGGATTGCCGACAATAGCTCGTTCTGTCGCACTGGCTTGATCAGGTATCCACGCACGCCGAGTTTGCGGCATTCAGCAACGCTCAGGTTGTATTCATCCGCGGTCAGCAACATGATGACGGCAGGTGAGAACTCCAGGCTGCGAGAGATGGCTTGGGCCAATTCAAAACCGGTCATGCCCGGCATTTGGCCATCGGCAAGAACTGCTTTGAAAGGATCATGTTGGTCGCTGGCTTGTTTCAAAAGGCGGAGAGCTTGATTCCCATCTTCGGCGGCACTCACCCTGAAGTTGTGCGCGCCGAGCCTTTCTGCCAATATTCTCCGGCTTGTGGCATTATCATCCACCACAAGCAGCCGAAGGTTGTGTAACTCATCATGGCCTTTCAGCAATAGTGGTTTCGCCGGTTCATTAGCTCGCAGGGGAATCGTGAAGTGGAAAGCTGTGCCATACCCGGGAAAACTTTCCAGCCATAAGCCTCCTTGCATGAGTCCTACCAGCCGATTGCAAATCGCCAGGCCCAGGCCGGTGCCTCCGAAGCGCCGGGTGGTTGAGCTATCTGCCTGGGAAAAGGCTTCAAAAATTGACCGCTGTTTATCCGCGGGAATGCCGATTCCCGTATCGGAAACCGAAAACTGAAGCAGCCCCGGGCTCTCCGCCGGTGCAGCCACCCGCAAGACGATTTCTCCCGTCATCGTGAACTTAATGGCATTGCCCAGAAGATTGAACAGAATCTGCCGCAGGCGCATTGGATCACCATGAATCAGCGCAGGGCACTCAGGCGCCACTTCACAAACTAGCTCCAGCTTCTTCTTGTGTGCGCGAAGGGCGAATGCCTTGACAGAGGATTCTGCCAACTCCCTTAAATCGACTGATAACTCTTCCAGTTCCAGCTTGCCGGCCTCGATCTTGGAAAAATCCAAAATGTCGTTAATCACGGAAAGAAGGGTCGCTGCTGATTCGGACGCCGTATGAAGAAAATCGCGCGGCTCCGGATCCAGATCTGTTTGCAAGGCAAGCTCAACCATGCCCATAACGCCATTGAGCGGCGTGCGGATTTCATGACTCATGTTGGCAAGAAACTCACCTTTGGCTCGACTGGCGGATTCCGCTGCTTCTCTTGCCCGATCGAGTTGGCGAATCAGTTCTCGACGGCGGTAGTGAAAAAGCCCAAATGCTATCAATCCCAGGATTGCGAGTGAACCGGCCGCAGCCAGGGCAACAAATCCACGCTGTTTGTACCAGGGGAGCAGCACTTTGACATCCATACCTGCCGATTGCTTACTGATATTGCCGTTTCTGTCCATAGCGCGGAGTTCAAAATGATGAGCACCCGCGCGCAACCCCTCAACCACGGCCATATCGGACGCCTTGAAAGCAGTCCAGGGTCCCTGATCAATGCGATAGGAGAACAAGAGACGGTCGGAAGCGGTCTTCTGCCATTTGTCCATGCCGCGCAGAGGCACTCGCAGGTAGCCATCCGGCGCAGTCTCCTTCACCGTCGTGATATCTCCCCAATAGGCCTGTGGTGGGTCCACATCCTCTTCGGGATGGTACACGCTGAGTCCACGGTTTGTTCCCACCCAGATGCGTCCGCGGCTATCACGAAATACTTTGTAGGCAATACTGGATGGGAGGCCTTCTTCCGCGCCGTCAGCAAACCAGTTGCCGTGGATCGAACGGTAAACCCCTCCGGCCGAAGCGACCCATAAGGTTCCATCCTGGTCCTCAAACATACTGCGGACACGGTCTAAGCCATCCTTCACGGGTGACCAGGAGCTTCCGTTGAATTCAAATATGCTCCCCCTTCCACCGGCCAGAATTTTGCCGGAAGAAAGCTCAAGGAAGCTGAAAATCCCTCTATCCGTATATCCGTTTCCAGGCGCGAAGATACTGCTTGACCACGTATTCCTGTCCAGCACCATGCCGTTGTCGCTGGTGCTGATTGCGACCCAGATTTCCCCGTTCTTCCGTTCCAGAATCCACCTGGCATCCAACCCGCCTAACCAGTTGGGCCCAAGGCTCACCGTGCCCCGGCGTTTTACCCCATCAAAAATATCCAGGTTGCGGCCATTCTCCACCCACATGGTTCCGTCCCGCCGCGCAGAAGCCATGCGGATGGAAAGACCCGCGACAGCGCGTGGAAATAGAAACTTGTTTCGCCGGGGATCAAACACCAGGATGGTACCCCGGTCTGCGCGACCTGCTCCGACCACCACCTTATATGCCCGCAGGGCTATCCGTCCGTCGGGCATGGGCGAAAGACTTTCCGTCATCAACGCTTGCGTCGAATAACCAACAGGCAGCTGGTGTGTCTTCCATCGCGTTCCATCGAGTTCAAGCAGATACTTAGTCGCTGAGAACCAGACCTTCCCCATGCGGTCCTCTGCAATTGCATGCACCGGTTGGTGCATATCCAGAAGATCTGCAGGAGTTCGCCACAGTCCCGGGGTGTACATTCCCACTCCATCCGAGGTAGCCAGCCAGAATACCCCTCCAGGTTGTGTCATCACGTCAAGGACCAGCCCAGAGAGAAGTTCAGGCCGGCTGACAGGATATTTGTGGCCTTCTGCCATGCAGAACATTGCGGCACTGTCCAGAATCCAAATGGTATGGTCGGGACCACGCCAGCCGAAAAGGCCCGGATCCGCACTTTGATAAACAATTTCCAGTCCCGCGCTACTGGCCCGGAGAACAACTCTGGTCGACGTGTTCCGTCGGGCTGCGGTTGCGAAAATCTCGTTTCCTTCCCCGGCGGTTGCCCGAGCTATGTTGTGGATTCCCAGTGCGGCGGCCGGCAGCTCAGTCCAGGAGTATTCTTTTGTATCGTTTCTTATGGTTATTCTGAGGACGCCGCGTTCTCCTGTCACCCACACGTTGCCGGAAAAGTCGTGGATGACTTCCAGGAAGGGCGCAATTGAGGATTGGGAACTGGTGCGGAGCGTTCTCCAGCTGTGGTCCTTTGTTTCGAGCTCTGCGATGCGATCGGAAAAGAGAACGATCACCTGGTGTTCAGAAATCGGCAGCGCTGCCAAGGCTTGCCGATTCGCGAATGCAGGAACTTCTTCGGCGATCCACCCACTGCCGTCATAATGTTTTACCACCCCCTTATCGGCAGTCCAGGGCTCAGAGCCGGGAATACTGCTGATTCGATCGCTGGGGACATAAATCATTTCATAGTTTGCGTAGGATTGGCCGGCATGAGGATCAGGAACATGTTTTACGGAGTATCCGTCGATCAAATCCATGCTTGGGGCATTGCCGTGTCTTACCCACACGCCGCGCGAGGAATCCACGCTTAAAGCGCGGCTGTAGGACTCGTAAAGACCATCCTTGAAGGTCCAGACACGCCACGACCCCGGCTCCTGCGCAGCCAGTGACCCCAAAAAGAAGATAGGGCTCAGGCAAGTAAGAATGATGCGCCAACGATCTATCATGGCTTAGGGCGTACCCTTTAAGTGTCCTCTAATGAGGTATCGGAAGATTGCGGCCATGGCTTTAACGATTCCAGCGAGTAATGGCTCACGCAACACAGCGTCGCAGCCGACCGGCTCTTCGTCTGTCTCCGAGTTTCTCCGAGGACAAGGAAACTAGGGTTCCCCATTTTGCCTACAGTTCAGAAATCCCAAAGACACACCCGCCGGATTTACCACACATGACCATGCTCTACCGCGTAGCCCTGTTGTGTAACTCCGTATGAACTGGACAGGAATAGGCTCGGCGTAGAGCCGGTTATGAATATGGACCGCACGGTACCGTCGGCACTCACGATCTGAACATTACTGAAATAAATGTCCCAGCGCCCGGCTTGTGTTGTGCCATGAGAATGGAAGCTGAGCTGGCTGAGAGTCTGCCCGGCATTGGGCGTAAGATCCACTCTTCTGAAATGGGTCACACCCTGGATGGTGTCGGCATGGACGACCTTGCCGTCCTGGTCCACAGTCCGGCCATCATCGGCGCAAGCCACTCCTTCGCCGCTGGGGAAACACACTTCTATTCCGCCCACGCTGCCCACGCTTTGCCATTGGTAGAAATACAGGATGTCGCCGCTTTGGATGACGTATCCGTACAAGGGCAGGCTTTGAATAGAAAAGTCGGTCGTCTGCCAGCCGCAGGTTGAGCAGTTTTTGGCAAAAATATGCACTGCATCATCCTGAACGGTAAATGCGAGACCGTTGCTCACATGACCACCAACCGTGACCACGACATTACCGGTTGTGGCTCCTCTGGGAGCGGGCACTGAGATGGAGTTCGCGCCCCAGGCGGTCGGCTGGGCCGTAGTCCCGTTGAAAGTGACGGTGCTCGCGCCCTGTGTTGCTCCAAAATTTACTCCGGTGATGGTGACTGCCGTTCCCACTGGCCCGGCACTTATGGACAAGCTGCTGAGGGCAGGCCCTGTCGGAGGCGGCGCGTTCACAATCAGGGTCAACGGCACACCGTGGGTCCGGCAGCCGCTGGTTGCGATCGCTGTGAGGGTATAGGTTCCAGCGGGCGTTGCCGTCGAGGTAGCCACGTTCAACGTGGAAGCGCCAGCGCCTGTGAACGAAGTTGGACTGAATGTGGCTGACGCGCCCGCGGGCAATCCACTCGCGGTCAGCCCTACGTTGCCGGCAAAGCCGTTCACGATTGGACCGGACAATGAATAAGTGGCGCCTCCACCGGCTGTAACTGTCTGCGAAGAAGACGCTGCTGAAAGATTGAAATCCTGCACAACAAGGTTGAGGTTCGTGCTGCCGGTCAAAGGTGCGTTGTTGACCGTAATCGTGAGCGGGTAGGTTCCGGTTGGCGTCGACGTGGATGTGCTGACGGTCAATGTGGAAGATCCAAAGTTATTGATCGTAGCCGGATTGAAGCTGGCGGTGGCGCCGGCAGGCAATCCGCTCACGCTAAGTGTCACGGTGCCGCTGACGTTGCTCTGGGATGGCACGGACACGGTGTAATTCACGCTGGCGCAGCCCAGCACTGGCTGTGAAGCAGGACTGGCCGAAACCGACATTTGGATGTTGTAGGAGGCAGAACTTACAGCGCTGTCAAGGTATTCAGGCTGAGTTGCCATCGCCTGGAACCACCTTCCGGCATTTAGGACGAGAGGTCCAGTGTAAAGCGTTGAGGATGCCGTTGGTGTACTGCCATCAATTGTGTAGTGAATTGCTGCGGTGCTGGAAGTCGCGTCCGTAATCGTGATTAACGTGCCCGGAACATACGTTCCGCCGGCCGGGCTGAAGGTTGGCGCTGCTAATGCGATGTTGGAACGCGTCACAGTCAAGGTGCCGTTTTGCAGCGTGACGGTGTAATTTCCCAACCTGCTGTTGGGATCAGAGAGTGTGGGCACAATCGGATAATTTCCGACCAGACTCTGGGCCGTCGCTGTGGTCGAGTATTGGGCCTGAATGTTGTCGGCATTGCGTATGCCGGTAATCGTTCCATCCAGCGGTGGGTTAGGGTCGCCGTACAAGCGGGTTTTGTTGTTGGCGGTAACTTGAAGCGGAGCAGGCGTAACCGTGAGTGTGCCCGATCCCTGCGAGACGGTGTAGTTGCTCAGCCTTCCACCCGGATCTGAAAACGTAGCCGTAATCGAGTATGTGCCGACGTTGCTGCTGGCGGTCGCGGACGTCTGATAAGCGGCGCTGATGTTGTCGTTGTTCTGCAATCCTGAAACGGTTCCCGTAAATACCGGGTTGGGGTCGCCATAGACGCGGGCAGAAGCGTTGACGGAGACAGAGAGCGGAGCAAGCGTCACACTCAGAACACCATTCTGGACGGTAACGGCATAGTTGCCCAATCTGTTCCCGGGATCGGAAAGTGATGGAATAATGGCGTAGCTTCCTGCGTTACTGGCCGGAGTGGCAGGCGAGGAGTACGTCGCAGTGATGCTGTCACCATTCTGGAGGCCCGCAACTGAGCCGGCGAACGTCGGATTCAAGTCGCCGTAGCTGCGGCTGGCCCCGTTGGCTGTGACTGTCAGGGGCGCGGCGTTTACGGTAACACTGAATGGCACCGAGTTCCCCTGCTGGAATTCCGCGTCGCCGCTGTAGGCAATCGTGAGCACATGCGTGCCGGCAGTCAGGTTCGACGCTGTAAACGGAGTTTGGCCGGCGCCGAAGATGGTTGCCGTTTGCAGGACAGTGCCGCCCTCCATGAGCGAGATTGTGCCCGACGGAACCGGAGTGGAAACGGGTGACGCAAGTTGCGCCGTGATGGCTACACTCTGTCCGTAAGTGATGGTATTCACCTGTGGAGTTCCGGTGAGCGTCACTGCAGGCAGCTCGCGGACAACCATAAAGGGACTGAAGGACGTGACCTGGGCCTGGAATGTCCGGGTAGTAAAGTCGGGAGCCCCGCTCCCAGGGGGCAACATAGTGCGATCCATGTACTGGCCGTTCTCCATGTGCATGACCCGGAGCTGTGCGAATTCCGCAGCGTCCTGTTCCGCAGTCGCGTGTACTTTGACAGTCACATTGCCGCTGAATGATGCCGTGGTTGAGATTTCCATCACCAGCGGTTGAATCGGCGCCCAAGGCCAGGCGTAGGCGGCAGGCATAGTTCCCGCCGATACAGGGTCTACAGGCACGAATGTGGTGTTGCCGGCAACTTGCACGGAATCGAACGTAACTTCCGCGTAGGGAACTTGTCCTGAAGGTGTTGGAGCACTCACAGTTACAGCCGTGCCCGCGGGGGTATTGAAAGATTGCGCGCTCGGCGGAGGCGGCGCACAGGAAAAGGTCCCTGACGCACCCGGGCTGCTGAACGGCAAAGTAGCGGACTCTCCGCGCACGCGAACCGTAACATTGTGGGAGGCGTTATCCTTCAGGGCCGCTGGAATGTACCAGACAAAACGATGATTACCATCCCCTTTTTGCGCTTGAAGCAGGTCTGGACCAAAAAGGTTGGCGGTGAGGGTGGCCATTCGAGAGCCGTCCGCAAACACGTCGACATCAACGGGTGTAGTGGGAAAATTCTGGTCCCAGGCCCATCCATCCACCCGGGTGCAGGTGGCTGAATCGAAATAACCTTCGTATGGGCCAGGTGGTTCAGTGACCGAACAAGTATTTGTGCCCAATAAGCGGTCCGTATTCGATAGCAATTGGTGGTTGCTCGTAAATTCAATGTGAATTTGCTGGGTACTGCCGTCCCTGATGAAATTGGGAACATACTCAAGGAAGCCATGAGCGCCCTTGCCGGCGGTCGCCGGGACCAGGTCGGAAGAGATGTTGGCGCTGACGGTAGCAATCAATTCGTTTACCGGTTGACGGGTGAAATGCGACACCACCACGTGATAGATGCTCACATCCACTGGGTTGTTAGGCTGGGTAATATCTTCCGCGAATCCATCAATGCGGTTACAGTCGGTGGCATCCTCAAATCCCTGCAGAGGCTGACAGGAAGGCACCAACTGGGTCCCAAGTTGGATGTCGGAGTTGTCGAACTTTACGCTCACCTGATGCGTATTTCCATCCTTCATGCTTGCAGGCGTAGGGACGCCGAAGCCATGCAGCCCGTTGTCCCCTAGGAAAGTACCCACATCAGAACGGGGAGAATTCGCCAGTACGGTGGCAAACGCAACTCCGTTATCGTAGATGGTAACGGTGATGGCGGTGTTTAAAAGACTCTTGTCGGCTGCCCAGCCAAATATGTTGTCGCAGCCGGCATGATCCAGAAACCCGGCGTAATTGTGCAGGCCATAAATGGCAAGTTGGCCTACGGCGCCGACATACACTCTCCCATTAGCGACTGTTGGGACAGAGAACTTTACATAGCTACCCGGGTCGTCCAGGTGGTTGGCACGCTTATCGCTCGAGTAGAGAGTAGTAGAAACGTTTGCGGCATCGTGCGCCTGCAACACATTCACGGTGTTATTTGGCACGATCTTCTTTCCCAAAGACCACACAATGCCGTTTGTGCTGCCGTTGGCAGAGATCGACATAGTTGAGCCGGGGAAGTCATAGGACTCCGGCGAAGTGGGGCCGGGCATGGCCCCCAATTGGCCGTTACTCAATGAAAATGGCTTCAATACGTCCCCGCCTCCCCCCTCGAAGCCGCCTGCCCAGAAATAAACGGTATTGTTGAAGTAACTCGGCATGCTCCACATTGCCTGGATGGCCCCCGGCAACTCCTGCACGATTTGTGTGTCGTTCGGTGCCACATACGGTTCCCCGTTAGGGTTGCAGGGTCTCGCCGGATCCACGTTTCCAATGTAGTGCCCCATCTGATCACGGTCGATCAGACGGATGATTCCTTCTTTACTGGCCTGAACTAACAAGTTCGGATGCATTGTGCTTCCAGCGCCATCCGGCAGGAGCAAAACTCCGCCCGAACCTAAATCGAGGTCGTTGCAATTAATGGAGAACTGATTGGTAGGCGTGAAATAATCGCTTACCGTGAAACTGCCATTGAACGCGGCTTTCAGAATGGAGTTGCCAAAATTACTATTTACCGGGAACCCATTCGCATCCAGAATAGAATCGAACTTGCCGTTTCCAGTGGCCGCAAAGATGTTGCCGGCGCCGTCAGCCGCGATTCCGGCTCCTCTCATCCAGATCGCGCCCTCTCCATTCGGATTGGGGCCGGGAGCGGTGCCGATAGGGGTGCCGGGAGTGGTGACGAACACGCCCTTCTGCGTGAGAGTCGCGGCGTCGTAGGCAAATAGCCAGCCGTTGTAAGGGCCAATATCACAGTGCGATCCGTACCCGATGTAGATCGTACTGTAGGTCGTACCTTTGAGGAGCAAAAGCCCAGTCCGGTTCAACTGGTGTAAAGAATCAAAGGTGATGCCGTTCACGGTCGCGGCGATCACCGCCGGTCCGAAGGATTTTTCATTTCCAGTAGTGATCTCCAGGGCGTGCAGGCGATGTACAAAACCGCCGTTTTCTTTTGACTTGGCCTCCACGAAGATGGTGTTGGAGCCCACATCGATCACGGGTGTGCTGGTGATTCCAACCTGCGGTACCAGGTCCCCACAATTGATGTCGGGATTGCTTCCCTGGGTGGAGACTGTCGTCGCTCCCGGGGCGGCCTTGTGCTGGCTATCGATCAAGCTGGCTGTCCA
>Ga0137393_10003483_pt1 | contig 10208 bp, 5 predicted proteins | sample 15con2h34BmetaG_FD_101396 | JGI IMG/M metagenome (GOLD analysis project Ga0137393, IMG submission 101396) | Vadose zone soil microbial communities from Angelo Coast Range Reserve, California, USA - 15con2h3.4B metaG | ecosystem: Environmental > Terrestrial > Soil > Vadose zone > Saprolite...
ATCGCCTCATGCGCCAGCTCCAGCAGAATGCGATGCTGGGGGTCGATGGTCCTGGCTTCGCTCGGCAGCAAGCCAAAAAAATCGGCATCAAACTGGCCCGGGTCTTCCAGGATGGGCGCGGCCTTCACGTAGTTCGGATCGCTAAGGCAAGCGGCAGGCACTCCTGATTCGAGCAATTCCTCATCGGAAAACTTGGTTATCGACTCAACGCCTTCGACCAGGTTGTGCCAAAACTCTTCGAGGTTTCGCGCCCCTGGAAAGCGACAGGCCATGCCGACAACCGCGATATCAAGTTCGTAATCCTTCGCCCGAAATGGCTGCGGGTCTCGCATACTCGCTCAGGGAGGCTCAAGTTGAGACGCCCAGAATCAGGGCGCGGCTTTGCCTGGCAACGGAAGTATAGTCTGCTTTGAGTCGCCAGTCCCCCAGCACAACAGCTTTCATCACGCCCACGCGCTGGCCTGGCAAAATCCGGGGAGAGCACTGCTGGCGCCAGCTACAGGGGCTTCGTTTGAATGACCGGCTCTGGCAGCGAGTTGCGATCGGCTTTTCCGTTCGGTGTCAACGGCATTTTATCGAGTATAACAAAGTGGTTGGGAATTGAGTAATCGGGCAGATGGTTCTTTAGATATTGCTTCAGACTGCCGATGTCCACTTCCGATCTGCATACCAGATAAGCGATGATCAAAATTACGTTTTCCGAGTACTTCCGCACCACGCAAACACAGTCGGCAACACCGGGATAATCCCTGATCGTATTCTCAATTTCACCCAGTTCGATGCGCAAGCCCCGAATCTTTACCTGATAATCCTCTCGGCCGAGGTACTCAATGTTGCCGTCCGGCAGCCAGCGGGCCAGATCGCCGGTTCGATAAATTCTTTCGCCCCTATGGCAAGGATTATCGACGAACTTTTCATCCGTCAAGGTCTGGTTATTCAGGTAGCCTCGAGCCAGCCCGACTCCGGCAATGCATAACTCGCCAGCCTCGCCGACAGCCATCTCGCGACCGTCTCGTATGACGTAGAGCTTGATGTTATGGATCGGTTTTCCGATCGGAACCGTTTCAAAATCATTGTGCGACGGGCAATCGTAATAACTGACGTCGACCGTCGCCTCGGTGGGACCGTAGAGATTTGTCAGCCGCGCCCCAATCCTGTTGGTCAGGATGTTGTTGAACTTTTTAACGTGACTAGCCGTCAGGGCTTCACCACTGACGAAAACCCGTCGCACCGATGCCAAACCTCCCAGAACGCGATCACCCTTGCCATCCAGATATTCGAGGAACAGGTTCAGCATGGAGGGAACGAAGTGCAGAACGGTGACGCGGTGCTTCCTGATGGCTTCGATAATGGCCAGTGGGCTTCGTTCGCCTCCTGGCATCAGGAAACAAAGTTTTGCCCCCTCGAGCGCCCACCAGAAAAGTTCCCATACCGAAACGTCGAAGGAATAGGGGGTCTTCTGCAGGATGACATCGTTTCCATCGATCGGATAAGCGTGTTGCATCCAGTCGAGGCGATTCACCACCGAGCGATGCTCAATCATGACTCCCTTCGGTTTGCCGGTCGAGCCGGAGGTATACAACAGGTAGACGAGATCTTGCGCCTGGTTGACGATGATCGGATTTTCCTTTGGCCCAAGATAAATTCCGGGATCGTCCATATTGACGATCGTTCCATCGAAGGATATTCTGCCGGCCGTCTTGCTGTGCACGATCAGTACTCTGACCTCTGCATCCTTCAGCATGTAGTGGGTGCGGGCCGGTGGATTATCGGGCGATAAAGGCAGATAAGCGGCTCCGGCTTTAATGATTCCCAGGATGCCAATCATCATGGCGAAAGATCGTTCCACCATCAGGGCAACGATGTGTCCTGGTCCGATGCCCGTGGCTCTCAAAAAGTGTGCGAGCTGGTTGGCCCTTTCATTGAGCTCCGCCCAAGAAAGTGAAGGCACGCCGCTGACCTTGGCGTGGTCACAGATCACGGCTGTCGCGGAGGCACATTCGACAACCTGTGCTTCGATCAATTCCTGAAGGGTGGCGTGAGCGGGGAAAGCCGCCTCGGTGCGATTGAATTCAGCGATCTTCTCGAGGTCTGGTTGGCTGGCGGTACGTTGGACGGGAGACTCCATAACACTGACCGAAGGGTTTTATTGTAGCGACCGGCGCGCCTGTCCGAGAAATATCCCTGCGAGAAGGTGCTCATGGATCTGGGTGGTGCCTTCAATGATCTCCATGATTTTGGCGTCACGATAGAAGCGCGAAACCGGCGAAGATGCGTGGCATCCAGCGGCTCCCTGGATCTGCACTGCATCCGAGGCCGCCCTGACGGCGGCTCTGGAGGTGAAATACTTGGCCATCACGGCTTTTTCAAAGGCTTCGGGGAGATTTTCATCTGCTGCCCGGCAGGCGTTGTGGCAGAGGGAGCTGCCGGCCTCCAAGTCGGTGCCCATTGCGGCGATCAATGAACGGATCATTCCGATGTCTCCCAGAGGTCGATTCCCTACCTTTCGCGTGGCCGCCCAGCTGACACTCTGTTCAAAGCATCCCCGCAACAGCCCCAAAGCGGAGCACGCGGTGCTGATCCTCCCGTAGTGCAGACCAACCGGCGCGACGTGCGACAGAGCAAAGCCGGGTTTGCCGACTACGTTTGCCGGTGGAACTTGGACATTCTTGAAAGTTAGCTGCGCCAGACCGGCGGCACGGAATCCCATCAGATCATGAATGGGTTCCACCTCGAGACCGGGAGTTTCCCTCGGCACCAGACACGCCAGGGAGCGGTCCCCCAGCTTTCCAAACACCAGAAACAACGAGGCAAACTGGCCACAGCTGATCCATTTTTTGGCACCGTTCAGAGCCAGAGAGTCCCCGCGCGAGTGGGTGAATTCGGTTGCCAGAGAATCGATATCACTTCCCCCACCGGGCTCGGTCAAGGCAAAAGAGCCGATGATCTCGCCCTGGGCAAGCTTCGGAATCCATTTCTGTATCTGCTCCACACTGCCCCATTTCAGCAGGGCCTTGGAAACCATGGTCTGGACCGTCAGCACGCCGTTCAATGAGGAAGACCCTCTTCCCAAAGCTTCATTCAGCAAGCCGAAGGTGACCGTGTCCCATCCCTGTCCTCCATTCTGGGTCGGAAGGCTGCAGCCTAAATAACCCAGTTTTGCCATCGTCCCGATTACGGACTCGGGAATTCGCTGCTCCCGATCCCATTTCTCGGCAAACGGCTCGACGTTCTGCTGCACGAATGCTTTGAAATCCTCGTGCCTGGCCTTTTGCTCTTCGGTCAATAAATATTGCATAGCGCTTGCCTGGGGACGAGGCTGTCCTCTGCGGATCGGCATGCCCAATCACGAAACCACCATTGCGGGCTTGAGAGAAACCGGAATGCGGTCATTCCCTTACGGCCCAGCCTCAGCCTTTTGCCAGCCCTTCTTTCTCATGACAAACGCCGTAGTCGCATTCACCGATTTGAAATTTTCGATGTCCAGATCGTCCATGCCTAGTTCGATGACGAAGATCTTTTCGAGGAACGTCATCAACTGAACCGCAAATAGGGAATTCACGATACCCGAAGCAAAAAGATTATCGTCGTCGTCCAGGTTCGCAATATTGATCGAGCTCAGCAGAAAGGTGGTAATGGTTTTCCTTACCTTCTTTTCTTCTTCTGCGTACGAGGAATTGGTCAACGGGTTTCGCTCCAGAAATAGGCAATATCGAAAGGTCCGAACGGAGGAATCGGGGTCGGTCTATCAGCCAGTAGAATAAGTATAGAAGCCCCTTCCCGTTTTGCGCCCTAAATGCCCGGCATGAACCATCTTTCTAAGCAGCGGACAACAACGGTACTTCGGGTCCTTGTAACTTTCAAAAAGAACATCGAGAGAGTGCACGACCGTGTCCAGTCCGATCAGATCGGCGGTCTCCAAAGGACCCATCGTATGTCCGAAGCACTTTTTGAAAATCATGTCGATCTTCTCTGCCGTCGAAACATGGTCTTGCAGGACAAATGCGGCCTCGTTCATGAACAAGTGAGAGATGCGGTTGGAAACAAAGCCTGGCATGTCCTCGACAATGATTGCTTCCTTGTTCAGCTGGGAGAGCAACTGCAGCAGCGTATTGAGGGCCACGTCAGAGGTGTGGAATCCCCGGATCACCTCGACAGCTGGCTTCAGATGGACCGGATTCATGAAGTGAACCCCGATCACATTGGCGGGACGCCCGGAGGCGCTGCCGATTTGTGTGATGGAAATGCAGGAGGTATTGGCTCCAAAACAGACTTCGGGCGGCGCCAGTTTCCCCAACTTTGCGTAGAGCGGCTTTTTAATTTCCCAATCCTCGGTAACGTTCTCGATGATGAAGGCGCAGGAAGTCAGATCCTCGAGATCAGTGGTCAGGGTTATCCGCTGCAAAGCCTCATCCCGGCTGGCTCGTGGCAGTGTCTTTGATAACAGAGGAGCGAACCGTATGTTGTTCAAAATCTCGGCTTGAGCGCGTTCCAGAATGTCTTTTGTGAGGTCAACGACAACCGTGGGGATGTCGTGAAGGACAAGGTCGGTGACCACGCCAACCCCGATGTTTCCCGCGCCCAGAACGCCTACTGTTCCCAACATCATCGGCTCCTTGTCCGCCCCCGCGCGCGGGCTCGCCTTTGCTGGCCGCGCTGAACCGCCCCACTGGAGGCGAGCTCGCTGGAAGAACTTCCTCTCAATCTGGCAGCGAGAAGGGTTATCGTCGGACACTCAAACAGACTGACGATGGAGAGGTTTTGATTCAGCTCCTTCCGGATCATGGTTATCACCTGGACCGCCTTCAGGGAAGTTCCGCCCACCTCAAAAAAATTGACGCTTAGTCCGATGCCCGGTCGACCCAGGACCTTTCTCCATATATTTACGAGGGCGGTTTCAATGCCGCCCGATGGCTCCGGCTCCGCCCCGCCGTCAAGACCTTGGGTGCGCAGCCGGAACTCGACGATTGCCTGCGCAACCCGGCCGACGTCGTACCATTCTTCCCCAATCCGCTGCAGTTGCTCGGATCGGGCAGTCATGCCAAATCCTGACGCCGGTGGAAGCGGAGGCTTCTCCCCCTGGGGAGTAGCCGGCTGGTGGTGCGGTTGTCGAATCTTTTCGTCCGGATCGTATCGGAGACTCGCCAAGTATTCCGCGGGAAACAGCCATGACGGACCTGGCTTACTGCGATACTGATGGCCCAGGCTGCTGAGGAAGTCCCTGGCGGGCAAATTTCTTTCCGTTGGCAGGCAGGTTAGTTCCACAAACCTCTTCCCTGCAATTATCGCCCTCTGGCCAATGCTGGACAGTATCGTATGCTCCACCCCTCTGCCCAAGACGCGGCAGCTCAGAAGAAAAGTGTCGAGCTTGAACCGATCGGCTTCGGCCCCGTACAAAACGACACCGACCAGACCATAGTCTCCAAATCGATCAGCCACTCGAACCGTCAGACATCCGCTGGATTCCCGCTTCAAAAACTCTCTGATTTCGCTGGGCGAGCGCCGGAGAGTGGTGAAATTGAATTGATTGGTTCGAAACGTCAACTGCGAGACCCGACCGAGCTGATCCTCAGTGGCTTCAGCAATCTCGACGCGAACCATAAGGCCCGCGACGAAGTCGCTTAGGGAAGGGGCCTGAGCACGGAAGCGCTCTCTTTGCGCGTGATCCTGATACATCCTCGCCCGGCTTCGATCTTCTTCGGTCGTTCCGCTGTGATCGAAAGCCCAGATGTGCTCTAAAAACGAGGCAAATGATGCGGAGTCTTGGGGCAACCGCAGAGTCAACACTTCGGGGCAGTTGGCTTTTACTTCCGCGCAATCCACGGGGCTGTCATCGATGAAGATAAAACTATCCAACGCAAGATTCAGCTCGCTCGCGAGAGACTTGATGTTCTCAGACTTGCGGCTCCAGTTTATCCGCCAGGAAGCGAGGTGCTCGCGTTTGAGGACCATATCAGCTCGCCGATCGAATACGTCCAGCACATCCTGTTCGCTGTTCTTGCTGCACAGGCATAGCAGCATTCCAGAGTTCATCTGATCCACCATGAACTGCTGCAGAGCGCGGTGAGCCACGGTGACCGCGACTCCCTGCCAGCCATCCTCGCCACATATGCCTTTCCAAACAGTGTTATCACAATCCAGAACAATTGCTTTGAACGGCTTTCGCTTCAGATTGAAGATGGTTCGAAACAGGGCGGTGCCGATGGCGGCGTAGCACTCCGGTGTGTAAGGAATATCCCCCAACTGATGACCATGAACGTCGTAATACTCCGCGACCGGATAGCGCCGCAACAGGGCCTCCGACCCGATGGTGGAGACTCCACCCAACCCCTTGGTACGTAAGAGTAATTCCCGCTCGGCGTCAACCAGCGCCGCCTTCAGTTCCGCATCGGCTTCGACGGCGGGGCTCGCCGGACAGAAACAGAGAACGAGAGGCGCCGAGGTATGGCTGGTAAATGACTCAAGCGCGGCGCAGAAATCCCGGACATTGCGTTCGAGGCTGCGGGTCAAGCGCGACATTTTCCCGGGAGCGGCGGTTTCGACCCGCTCCGTATCCGAGCTCCTCCGCTCGACCGCGTCACCGCGGGTTGCGAACAGGTTGCATAGCCCGGAATTCTCCAGCAGTTTTTCCTGTTCGATGGCGCATCGGTATCCCTTCCCGATCAGCCGGTCGCTGATCCCACGAACCGCTTCGCCGGTGCGATCGTGGATCTCAACCACGATCTGATCGATCTTCGGCCAGTCGGAGTCCGCGATGCCTCGCATGATTTCCATTTCGCTTTTTTCCGCATCGATTTTGAGTAGATCGATCCGCTCGATCTGATTTTCGCGGATGATGTCCGACACGGTTGTCAGGCGGCACTCGTGCGTACTGCGGCGAAGCCTGTCTCGGGTAAGCTCATGCACATATTCCTGCACGGATTCGTCGGCCACAGATTCGGCCTTGAGCAGGTTGCGAACAACGGCCCGGATCGCCTTGCCGTCCTCGGCCTCATCGGAATGAAAGCTGGAGAAGACAGAGGAATTCTCATAAAAGGTGAAGGTCGCGGTGCCCTGCCTGTCCGAGACGCCGAAATTAAAGGCTTGAGCACCAGAGCCGTAGGCGGCGCAGTTCGCCTTCAGCAGGTCATACGCCACCGGGGCGGGCTCGAAGGCGTAAATTCTCGGGTTCCGGCAGCGGCTGATCACAAAAAGGGAAAACAGGCCGATGTTGGCGCCAATGTCCACGACTGTGGCTCCCTCGGGCAGACGTATATCGTGCTTTAGGTAACATTCATCCTCAAAAATTTCCTGGTACACGTAGTCGGTTTCATACTGGTTTAAATGGACGATCTCGAGGCCATTCGGCAGAATGCATCTCTTGCGCTTCCCGAAGCACCGCTCCGCTCTCTCTTTGTCGAAATCCGGGACCGCGTCTCGTCCCGCAGCAGCCCACCTCTCCAACTGCAGCGGGATGATGTTCACACCGGCTCTGTTCCTCAGAAACGCGCTGTCCGCCTGCAGCAACTGCTGAAAAATCTGATCGTAAGGTGCAAATTCGACCTGGTTCTGCAGGTTGAAATGCGCCGCCCAGAACCGCAGGGAATCCTCGACCGGCTCCGCGGTAAAGTTGGAGGCGACAACCAGCGTCGGCCCCCGTTTTGCTTCGGGAGCCTCCGTGCGATCCATCAGGATGAAGGCGACTCCCGCGAGTTCGACATACATCTTGCCCGATGGATCGAAGACCCGAATGTCGCCGACCACGCGATTATCCTCTCCCTCATTCTGCGGCAGCAACGTGGCATGACACCACAGAGGGTTGGGAAAATTGAGGTCTGCTATCTCGATGCGTTCAATCGACCGCAGTATGAAAGTCCTGCCCCGCGCCAGCATGAAGGACGCCAGCAATTGAGTCATCGAATCCAGCAGAGTGGAGCGCAGGCTATAGGGCTCGCTTTCCGCACTTGCCGAGGAAAGCTTCCCCAGAGACTGATTGCCCGCCCGCCAAATCGAGGAGACACACTGAAATCGGCGCCCGTACTGGTTGCCGTTGTCACGAAGTTCTTGGTAGAAACGCCCAGAGTCGATTACGTCATGCGCTTGCGCCTGAAACGCTTCGATGGAAAATGATTGGTCGACAGACTCTTGAAGGGCTGATGGACTGCCATCGACTTCCAGCCTGGCAGCATACTGGCGGATGGAAGCGCCTCCATTGGCGACTGCTCCTTCGAAGAAGGTGTATTCAGCAGTGGTGGCGCCAGCATTCCGGACCTCAACTCTTATAATCGTATCCTCCGGCGAAAGCATGACGGGGGTCTGAAAGGTCACGTTGCGCACGACACCCGGGGCGCGTTTAGAAAGCGCCTGATGAACAGACAGCGCCATTTCAATGTAGAACGATCCGGGCAGCACGACCACATCCTGAAACGCATGATCGGCCAGAAACGGCAGGGAACGGATGCTGATCCTGAACTCCGCTGAGGCCTCCAGCGACGGATCGGGTACGAAGGTGAAAAGAGGCGTCATGTCCCTTGCGAGTTTCCCAGTCTGGGGATCGAAGCCGGTCCCATCAGGATCAGATCCTTCATTGAGAGTCATCCTTCGCCTCTTCGAAAAACCTACGCGCTTGCCTTACTGGAAGTCGTTTGATGCCGCTAGACTCCCTATTCGAGTACCCGGCAAGCAGTCCTTTTCCAATGATCCGTCGGACGCGGCTGGCATCCAGATTCACCACCCGCGCCGCAATCTGCAGATCAAGTTCACTCCCTCCCTTTCCGAGAGAAACCACTTCGTCGCCAACGTGGAGTCAATCGGCAAGGTTGAAGGGATACACTGCCGGATTGAGTAAAACACTGCTGCAAGACGATATTTCGAGGAACCGGGAGGACTGCTGGCTTTTGATCCGCAGCCGGCCCGCTATTGCTGGATCAACGGAACTGCCGAAGTCGCTCGGCTGGTTTTCATTCGCAAGCGAGTGGTCGAAGTGCCGTGCTTGCGAACTTCCATTACCGATCCGCAAGGCGAGGAATTCGGCCAACTTAGGATTTTCCGGAAGAGGGGAGGAATGGTTCACCCAGGGATCGAAGGAGCTGAAAAGCTCTGCGGTTGAAGCCTGAAGCATGCGCTGAAATTCTAGCGCGATCGTCACGCCACCTTGGGTTCTACGCCGAATGCTTTTCATCTAGCACACTCTTCAGCAGGGTCTGCGCTTCATCCGGTGATAACTTATCAAGCTGGGACAAAAGAGCTTCTCGGCTGGAGGCAGGGGGCACAGAACCAGCGCGCCGCCGTGCAATCAGGCTGCGCCCCTTCAGGCCGAGCGCTTGAGCCCTTTGTACTTCGTCCGCCAAGGCGGCAACCGTCGGTTCTTCGAACAGTCGTCGGACCGGTAGCTCCAGATCGAAAATGTGACGGATGCGGGCCATGACTTGCATGGCCAGCAGCGAGTGTCCGCCGAGCTCAAAGAAGTTGTCTTGTCGTCCGACCCTCTGCAGTTTCAGCACGTCCGCCCAAATCTCCACCAGCCGCCTCTCAATCTCCCCTTTCGGCGCTTCATACCCTCGCTCCGCGTGCGCATCACCTTCCGGCATCGGCAAGGCCTTGCTGTCCAGCTTCCCGTTCGCGGTCAGGGGCATCCGATGCATCCGCACGTAGGCGGCAGGTACCATGTAGTCGGGCAACTGGCTCGACAGATGAGAGCGCAACTCCCCGGCTTCGATACCCGGTCCGTTGGCATCGCAGGCAGTGTAGTAGGCCACAAGCCGCTTCTCCCCTTTCACGTCCTCCCGCGCGACTACCACCGCTTCCTGCACCCCTCGATGGCTCACAAGTGCAGCTTCGATCTCTCCCAACTCGATGCGAAACCCCCGAATCTTTACCTGATCGTCAATCCGACCGAGATACTCGATATTTCCGTCCGCCCGGAAGCGGCCGAGGTCGCCAGTCTTGTACAGCCGCGCCGATGGGCTCGGGGTCAACGGATTGGCCACGAACCGTTCCGCCGTCAACTCGGCTCGGTTCAGGTATCCGCGAGCCACCCCGTCACCGCCAATATAGATCTCTCCTAAAATATTGGCGGGCACAGGATGCAAATGAGAATCCAGGATGTAAATTTGCGTGTTCGCAATCGGCCGACCGATGGGTATGCCGTTCTCTTCCTGGCCCGTGACCCGGCGCAACGAGGACCAGATGGTGGTTTCGGTCGGGCCATACATGTTCCAGACCGAGCC
>Ga0137393_10003485_pt1 | contig 10208 bp, 16 predicted proteins | sample 15con2h34BmetaG_FD_101396 | JGI IMG/M metagenome (GOLD analysis project Ga0137393, IMG submission 101396) | Vadose zone soil microbial communities from Angelo Coast Range Reserve, California, USA - 15con2h3.4B metaG | ecosystem: Environmental > Terrestrial > Soil > Vadose zone > Saprolite...
ATTCCGTAAGTAAATTATGCTGGATTTTCGTCAATTTCTTATGAGTCGCGCGAGGGTAATCGTTCAGTTCCCCGCGTGGGGTTACCCCGTGTGATATTGCGTCCCGGCCTGCACGATACACAGTCAATTTGGTAGTGCACTCACACTATCTCAGTACAGCAAAAGCCCGAAGCACGTCCGATCCAGTGATTTCCGTTATAGTATGACGGAGGTTTCTAGAAGACTCGAGTTTAGAATAGTCGTATCAACTTGCGGGTGATTGGCTAAGAACCCTAAAAGTTATCGTAGACAGGTGGAAATATTCCTATCGTGATACGTCTCAGAGGGCCGCCTCGTGGGCCTACAGCACCAGAAGTGACTGTTAGGCGAGCATACACGAGTCTTCAAGGACCTCATCGCCTCTTGTATTCGCAAGGTTTCAACAGATCACCCCTCGTCAACAATTTGTTCCAATCGTTCTCGCTTCGCGGCTTGCGACTGGTCTTCTCGAATTCAAAAAGTGTGAAATGGGTGTTGCTTTGATCCTGTGCTCGGAGCGCTAAAGAACGATATAGGAAGAAGTGTAAAGAGTACATACGATGGATTTGTGTTTAAATCCGAAGGACTCCACGAAAGACGAAAATTGCTGGACGTCTGTGAAGCGACTGGCCACCTCGGCGATCTTGAGTTCACCACTGGTACAGATGAGTAAGTGGAGGGTGTAAGGGGTTCTAGGATAAGATCCAAAGCGTACTTTAGACGCAGGATTCTCCACGCTTCACGTATGCAATTCGGCCAGTTCGTACCCATGAGACTTAAAGCGCAAACCACTACGTTGACTATCTGGGCATGTCCCTGGCCTACTTTCTCCTTCCCATCATTGTCAACCTCAGATCCGGGTAAGGGTAGGTGGTCGAAGATATCCGCTTCAACGACAAAGCCACGATCAGCTACCAGGTCGAACGACATTACATTATAGCCCTTCGGGATGAGGGCACGGGCCAGTGCAGCATCTCCGCAGCCAAGATCAGCAATGACAGTGCGCGGAGGATAAGAAGATAGCGCAGAGATGTAATGGGAAACAGGATTAGACGGCCAAGACTCGACTTGACGACGGAATCCTTCGTGATACTGTGGATTCGCGTGAGTGAATACGGGCAGGGAGAGGTACGATAAACGAACGTCGTCGAATACTGCGGGATTCTCGCGCATCATGGCATGGGCATGGACACTGTCTGACTTGTATAGCTTCTCGTTGATCCACCTGCGGAATATTGAAACGCATGTTCAAGGGCCGGGCACACAGCGTGAAAGTTGTGGTGAATTACATACCTGAACCGCGCGCCATCCAAACTCTGTTTCATGCCATGTTGGAGACTGGTCAATGATGTGCTGCGGGATTCCGGCGGTGGACGAGACTCCGTAGGAGACGACGTCCCTATGACCTCTTTTCCTGACGTTTCCTTCCGCCTGTCCTTTCTCCTCTTCGTTCTGGATGCCTTGTGTGACCCATCTTCCTGTACGGCAGCAGGAGCTGAAGATTGTTGTTGGGATTGGTTTCGCTTGACACGCCTCCGCTTCTTCTCAGGAGGTCGATCACCGTCCGCAGACACGCCTCTTCCCCTGCCTTCTTTCAGTTCACCACGCGTGCTTTCCGCAGCAGGGCTTGCAGCCAGCTGCATCATCAACTTTTCCACGTTCGCGGTCGCCGATTGGACTTTATCGGTGTTTTGCTTGGATGCGCGTTTGCGCTTTTTGGATGTGACGGCGACGGGTTCATCGGGAATGGACCACCCTGGGATGTCGAAAAGAGCCATGGTGGGAGTACTGTTGTGAAAATGTGACGGAATTTTTCAGAGTGCCAGCACCGGCGAGGCGCACACTGGCGGAATGGCGGAAGTCAACGATTGCGTATATCGATGATCTCGCACTACACATCGTAGTTTGATCGTTCCTTTCGGGCTCGTGCCCTGCTTTACATCGCCCGCAGTCAGCTCCTACATGGTCTCGGTCACTCGTCTGGCGCCTGCAGAGTGACGACCCCACGTAACGCGGCGTATGTCGCCACATGAGCGATTTTTACCTCATGGCAGCAGCCCCCTTTGCATAAGAAGGGCTGGCCTCCTTTCAGACGTATCCAATTTCCGCCACCTTCTATCTCTTGCATATCATACATGCCAGTAAGCTCCAGTACTTTGCGTGGTTTTCGCGTTGAGTCTAATGTGTTTGAAAGATTGTTGTGAGGGCAAACGGAGCGGCCACTCCCAGTGGCACCCAACCCCAATCCCAGCATCTATCTGGATTCATAACGGTGAGCACAATTTCTTTCGATCCATCTCTGAAGACCCTGGCACGACCTGGCACGACAGCATGAAAGCCAACTCATGAGCTTGGCTAGTGACGTGTCGGGTGATGACGTCCATAATGCACATGAGCAAAGAAATGCCCCGCTGTTGACCCGTGGGGCGTATCGTATTGAGAAAATCCGACAAGCCATAGTTCAGTATGGCGTATTTGGCAATATCGTGGGGTCACGGTGCGGTTCCAGCTATCGTATCAGGTATTCCTGTGACTGACACAGTAGACGGCCTATCAAGTCTACCACTGACGCAGTCCCATGCAACCGGGTCCGACGGTGACTCCACGCGATTATATCTCAACACTGTGAGTAGCTGTTTCATTTGCTTGTTATTCTCCTAGGCAATTCTGGCAGAATACGCCATTTTCAGCCCTTGTATGCGGCGTTCAAGGATCGGGAAAATCGCATACAGTGTCGGTCATATTAGAGAATATGTTCGTCACTGGCTGCAGTGCACTGGGGCGGCTGGTAAAACCGTTGTCGGGTCTAGTTCTCCATGTTGGCGAGACCGGGGCATCTGCTTCTCCATGTGAAGCAGCATATGTTTCGATGTCCGTGATTGACAATGCCCAACCTCCCCCGGTACGTGTGTATGTGGCACCGTCATCCTTCAAACGCATGAAGAGGGTGTATGAACATCTGGGGGGTAATCTCGAAGTCAAACCACTATTATTTTCAGAGAGCGAGCTCGATGCAGCAGCTTTCTTGTCTCTAATGGCTGTCAATTCCTCAGATAATGCACCCTTGTACATGCAGACAGTCCTCGTAAGGAATTCTGTCTCTTTAAAGCCTGGTTGGTTGATTATACGTTTGAACAACAGAGCGTTTTGCGTGAACTGGGCGATGACTACACCTATTCTGCATTTATGAGACAGTTGGAGGAGAAAAAGAAGGATATGAATCCAGCACAAAAAGCAGGTCTCAGGCAGCGGCTTGATCTCCTGCAAACATTCACCCGGCAGACACGAAGTCTGCCTCTGGCCAATGCATCCCGCAATACCGCAGCCATGAGAGAAGAAGGACGCTTCGTTTCTGGGATGATCACAATTATTGACCTATCGGACTCATTCGTTGACCCTCCATTGGCGGGTGCTATCTTTGAAATTTGCATTCGTCTGTTTCAAAGGGCGAGCGTGGACACGGGGAAGGTTCTTGTCGTCGACGAAGCTCACAAGGTTCCGAGTCTTTGTTGCGATATTCTGTTACTTGCTGGCTAACGATTTATGTAGTACCTGTCGGACTCGAATAGTCCAACCGGCCTCACACAGGCATTATTATCGCTGGTTCGCCAGCAAAGACACATGTCAATGCGCGTAGTGGTGAGCACGCAAGGTTCGTGCACAAATGGAATACGGCACCCCCATGATCCTAGACCTTCTCCTAGAGCCCACAGTTTTACCATCTGCATTCCTCGCCCTCTGCAGCACTATAATATTGCATCGATTCGCATCCCCAGCGTGGTGGGAGCACTTGAAGAAACATATCTCTGCGAGGATGTCAAGTGAGGAAGCGTTCGATCGCGTTGTGACACTCAAGGTGAGGAAAACTTTGTCATGAGTCATCGCGGACAGTTGACCTGCTGGTACATTAGACGGGAGAGGCACTTATCTGTTGCCCAACTGGCTTATACGTGAACAATGCTGATAGCCAAGGTGGTTCTACAGCAAGGCTCATGCAATTCAGTCGCAGCTTCATCGTTGTCCGGACTCGGAGGCGAGTTACAGCTGATGGTGGAGTTTCCATTATGGCTGTCTAGGTACTCCGGTACTTAATTTCATGATGACGATGTATGAGATGTTAGATGTGTATCCCCCTGCCCCGAATAGAGAATATCGTGGAATTGTTGTCATGTGACCTGGGACAGCCACAACTGCGAAACGCGTCAACTTGCTGGTACTCTCACTTACACCTCCACACTCTAACCATGAGCTCCCTCGCTGACGAGCTGATGGCTGACCTCGATGGTCTCTCAGACGTGGGGGATGACTACAATGATGAGGAGTCGAAGGAACCAGAATCCTCAAGCGGCCTCAAACGTAAAGCGACCACTGACCCTGACGATGACATGTCCGAGGACGGTGGGGGAGATGCAGATGGAGAAACACAGGGAACAACTGGAATGGTCCTCGAGGGGGGTGTCAAGCCCGCAGAGGAACTGGACGTAGAGGAGGTGCAGAGAATGGAGCTCGGCGCGGTGGATGATGTGCGAAAGGTGGCTCGGCTTGAGGGGAGCAGACGCATGACCGAGATTTTGAGTGTACGTTTCTATCTTTTTGTCTCACTTTTATGTTTGAACCCTTTCGGCACAGGAAATCGAAATTTATCAAACCAAACCATCATCCAACGAGGCAATGTCTATGCCGGTACACTCTAACCCTGAGTACAACGTCATCGTCCAGGCAAACAACCTTTCCGTCGACGTCGACAACGAAATACTTGTTGTGCACAAGGTAAATATCACTTTTGTGCAGCGTTTCTCCATAAGTGTTGACTGATCCTTCCTTGCTGGGTATAGTTTATCAGAGACCATTATGCCCCAAAGTTCCCTGAACTCGAACGGCTCATCACTGACCCAAACATGTACATTAAGGCCGTTCGGAAATTAGCCAATGACGAGGTGTGTGATCAATCCATCGTCACATAGTGGGATTGGTCTGTATTGATCTACCGCTTTGAAACAAGGATCCCACCAGAGCCGATCTCAAGGAAATCCCTGGAGCGGTCGTTATGAGTGTCCTGATGGCCGCAACGACATCGGCAGGTCAGAAGCTATCGGATCCAGAATGGCAGTCCGTAGAGCGTGCTTGCAATCTTGCCGACCGTCTAGAGAAGGTTCGGACAAAGGTCAGAGAACACGATTGATTCGCTGCTATATCAATAGGTTCACCAAGTTCGATTCAGATCTTCATGTACGTCAGTTCGCGAATGAATGTCCTTGCGCCCAATTTGTCAGCTATCGTCGGTACAACCACAGCAGCCAAATTACTCGGTGTAGCAGGCGGCTTGAGCGGACTTGCTAAGATGCCTGCTTGCAATGTCCATGTGAGTTCCTAACTCCATTCTCTGCTGCTGCCAGTCCTTTGAATACCTGTTTCGTAGCTTCTCGGTGCGCAGAGGAAAATTGCAGCTGGGTTCTCCAGCGCGACGCAAAGACGACATACTGGTTTTGTGTACCAGTCCGAACTCATTCAGAGCGCACCTCCGGAGCATCAACTCACGCTGCAGCGAACTGTTGGCGCCAAATGTGTTTTGGCTGCTCGAATGGACTTGGAACGAAATAGAAGAAATGGTTTGTCCCTCTCCTACCACCGTGACCTAGCATGGCATGACAGATTCTCATTTGTGTAGGTAGCTATGGAGCCGAGCTTAGAGAGAAGATCGAGAAACACCTTGATCGGTTGATGGCGCCCCCACCATCCAAGGTTGTGAAGGCACTGGCTATACCAAACGACGGCCCTAAGAAGCGCCGTGGTGGCAGACGGTACGTTCTGGCAGTTGCTAGCCGGCTTCGAAGGCAGTCTCTGACGCGCCAATGCCGAATTCAGCGCTCGCAAAACTAAAGAGGCGTACGCGCAAACGGAGCTCCGAAAACTGACGAATCGTATGGCGTTCGGTGAGGTGGAGGAGGAAGTCGGCGCATTTGACGAGACGAAGGGCCTCGGCATGATCGGCGTGGGTACGGGGAAAGTCCGTGCCAACGTGGGCGAGTCAAAGAGTCGGGGTAAGTGAATTTGTCCTTTTAATTTTTTTTTCTGTTTGCCTGATGCATTGCAGCCAAAATGTCAAAGGCAAACCGGCTGCGAACGACGGCGCTTGCACGGGCTGCGAATTCGGCACAAACATCTGGCACCGCGTCATCGCTCGTCGTTACCCCGGTTCAAGGGTTCGAGCTGACAAATCGTGCTGCTGCCCAGCGTGTGAAGGAAGCAAACGATCGTTGGTTCGCGAATGGTACATTCTCGTTTGTAGGGCAGAAGGGCTCAACAACGTAGACATGATGTATGGCATCAGTCAGACATTGTCCTATTTCTGTATTATAATTTTGTTGTCCCCTTTCGTAAATCTTCATGTCAAAAAGAGATCATGGATTATGGACAGCCAAGAAGCAAAGAAGTTTTAACTATCCCAAATACCGTACATTATACATAGAATCATGGAATGCTACTGCACCTGGCTTCAATGCGCGGTAGTTGTAGCATCTGGACGAACACTGCTCTGTGAGACATCAATAAAACCCTTCTGCTTCGTTTCTGCCTGCTGAGGCCGCTTCGACCGATAATCTTTGATAGCAGAGCGAATGGCGTCCTCGGCTAGCACTGGAGATGATGGCGATTTCAGCTCGGCGACGAAAGCAAACGAGGATATACATACTTGAGCAATGAAGTTTGACGGGTGGAAGCGAAAGTTCCTTTGCAATCTCCGTATTTTTGATTTTTCCAGCCTCCTCCAGCGAAAGACCCTTCACCCGTTCGGTCATAAACGAACTGGAGGCAATTGCACTTCCACAGCCAAACGTCTTGAACTTGACATCCGAGATGATACCGTCCTCATCGACACGAATCTGCAACTTCATAACGTCGCCGCAGCTAGTTCCCATGAAAACAACGACCTCTAGTCAGCTCAATCTGCAGGAGCATAAAGGGAAGGGGTCACATACGCAGGTGCACCTACGAGCCCAGTCCCAACGTCAAAGTCGTTTTTAGGGAGCGAGCCAACCTGCGCCCAGATTATCAGATAAACGGAGGAAAACTCTAAAAAGGACATAGGAGCCAAAACCATGGATACTACATACATTCCTGGGCCGCTCATAATGCGAGATAACCTTCTCGTGATATGCTCTGGCCACTACCGGGCGAGGAGAGAGACGAGAAACGCGGGGGAGGATTGAAAGGGCAGAGCGAGCGGTAAACATGATGGGCGTTGGCGTGAGAGACAGAGAGTAAGCCGGACCTTTACCTCATTTCGATCGAAATCAAATGGCGCAAGCGGCTCCACATTTACGTAAACCTTCCTCCCGTCCGTTGGGTTGCCGCCATGTCCCGAACCTCGACAGAGTCTCTCCCACCTGCCGCTAGAGCCATCGCCCTCCTTTTGGCTTCAACACCTACCGTCCAAGATGCACAGCCGGGCGTTTTACACCAATTGCTTGAATTCTCACATAGGTACACCGCTCAGGCACTCTCGGACGCGCTCGTCTATGCTGAGCATGCGGGACGACCGAATAAAGTCGAGATGGACGACATCACTCTTGCCGTGCAAGCCCGCGTAGGCTGGGAGTTCGGTGGTCGTGTCCCAAAAGAGGTGGGGACTTTCTCTCCATATGCTCCTTTCGTGCTAGGATTTACATAGTTCTAACGCTCGCGCCTCTCGTATCGTAGCACGTCCTCTCCTTGGCAACTCAGACCAACGCACAAGCCCTCCCACCCGTTCTCGAAGTTTTCGGCCTCCGTTTACCGCCTCAAAGCGAGCGCCTGACAGCCATCGACTTTGACCTCTTGCCAAATAGACCTCCACCAGAAGAGAAGCAATTTGACGAAGAGATCGAGGAGATCGTCGAGTCGGCGTCCGAGGACGAAGATGAGGACATGGAACCAGCCACTATACCTCCCGCTTCTCCACTATCACATCCCCAGGTGGCGGCCATTACTGCTGCTGTTACGAACCCCGTCAATGCTGTGCATACACCTTCAGAAGACGTAGAAATGGGGGATACATCCGCTGCTGTACAAAACGAAATGGAGGAAGGCAGCGACGAGGACGATGGGCTATTTGCTGGTGGAGAGGAGAGTGGCGCGGACGAACCTATGGAAGAGGTTGCTGCCACGGAAGACCACGCGGATGGATTGAAGCGAAAACTCGTTGAGGAGGACGACTATGACTGAGGAGCGCTGCTATTTACGTGGTCGGCTGGGAAACTAGCATTTGGGGGTTGAACTTTGACCGCGCGTACACGACCAGGTCTACCCACGAGTTATCCTGTTCCACGGGTACCAGAGACTCCGTGTGTTGACTCGGGCTTTGTCATTTTACATCGCATATTAACGAGTGCTTGTACTGTGTATAGCCAAGCGTGCACTCGAATACGAGGCGCAACAAAAGCTCTGTGCACCATGTATGTAGCATATGGAAAACAACACGACATATCCAAGGATTGACGCCATGATAACATGCAAGGTAATAAGCCCGACAAATGACGGAACACAAAATAAGACAGGATTTTATCTATACTACGGCTAGTCATGTGGGTAGTTCTGATTGGACGGAATGTTTGATTCCGTGCTATCAACGGGGATGCAGAAAAGTGAACAAAATTAAATAGTGCCACGCATCAAGCCATCAGGAGCTGATATGCAACGCCAAATAGCACGAAAAATAGGGCGAAAATTAACATGAGAGCGTAGCTCCACGATGCTAATGAAAGAAAGCAGACCGTGAGCCCGATTCGGTACAGAATGGCATGGGACCGGAGCTTACAGCTGTCGCCGAGACCATCTGGTATCGCGATGAGCCGCACTGTATTGTCGGCGCTTCCGGAGATGAGCAGTCTTGACGTCGGATTGAATTTCAACACCGTCGGAGGAAATTCATGTGATTTGAGAATGCTCAGAAGTGGCTAAAGCGGCACTGTCAGTTGATTTTGAGCAGCAAGGCAACCGGCAGCGTCCTTACGGCGAGTGTGAAAGCATCCAATAACCCAACCGAACAATCCGAAGAGCCATAGGCAATCCATTTTCCGTTATCGCTGGGTGGGACCTTATTAGATACTCATATTATGGAGTCGAGGAAAAATCCCGAACCTCACGTCGAAGGCAGTTAGTCCTTTCACACCCACTTTCCTGATCCGCTCCACCTTCCATTGATCAGTATTCCAGCGTATGAGATACGCCTTTCTCTGCGTCGGTTTGGCACCGCGAGGGGGCGTTGTATTGATAACGGTGTAAAAGATACGCGATGTGTGTGGGTGGTATCTGCTCTCTGGTTGAGAATAAAAGGTAATGGCAGAGGACCCTATACCCCACCTTGCTACACGGAAAGTTCCTGTCTCACTTCCGGGCAACTTGGGTCTTTCGATGACGGTGGGATCCTCTAGTTTTAGGACCGAGCCTTCTTTCTCTTTGCCCTTCTTGCTAGCGGGGAGGTTATAGACGAGAAGATTCACGGTTGTCGCAACAACCAACTACGTCAATCAGTATTAATAAGCTGGAAACCGCCTAAATGGTGCCCTTACCGTAGTTTCCGAGAACGCAGCATCATATATTTCACCCTGGTCGATATGTGCCTTGGTAGACGCAAGCTCAGGAAACGTCAAGACGGACAACTAAAGCGAGCATAACATGAGAGAATTTTGGGAAGGTATACTGAAATCACAAACCTCCTTGCCGCCCGCAACGGCCAGGTATGCACCATCAGGCGAGAACACAGTGACTCTCTGAACGCCAATCAAGATGACGATGCACAAAAAGACAGAAAACGCTCACTTGAAAGTCATCTGGGTCCTTACCCAGTGTCCCAACGGAAGAAACTAACGTTATCCTACAGACGTCAATCAGTCATCCCGAGATGGCAAGTAGCGCGGTAGACCTACTTGTCGTCGTCACTAACACCAAACACGCGACAATTCAAGTTTTCGCCTTTCTCGACTTTTTCTGCAGTGCTGTTTATTCCGCATACAAATGAAGATCCCTAGACGAAGGACATGAGCACATATGTGGCCCATGAAACGGCATGACGTACCCCAGGGTGAGTGGCCATACTCATAGGCGCATCCTCGCCGGTCTCGAGTTGCAACTCATCAGCGAGCTTCAGCGTAAAATATTCATCAACGTGATACAGTCTCTGCAAATACCAGACAAATATTATTGACAGGAAC
>Ga0137393_10003487_pt1 | contig 10205 bp, 9 predicted proteins | sample 15con2h34BmetaG_FD_101396 | JGI IMG/M metagenome (GOLD analysis project Ga0137393, IMG submission 101396) | Vadose zone soil microbial communities from Angelo Coast Range Reserve, California, USA - 15con2h3.4B metaG | ecosystem: Environmental > Terrestrial > Soil > Vadose zone > Saprolite...
ACGTCGAGCACCGTCGCGCTGGGGCACTCCTATTGGGAGAGCCGGTTCGAAACGCATCTCGGCGACGCGTACGCGCGCGAGGCGCGTGACGTCATCATGAAGGATCATGGGGCGAGCGACGCACACCTCGATGCGATTCTCTCACCCACCTTGTTCAGCGTGCGGACCAACCGGCGGCTGTTTCGCGGCATGGTGCACCTCACCGAGAGTCAGAGCTGGCAGTGGGTGTTCCAGGTGATCGCCGGGACGAGCCGCTGGGATCTCGCCGACTCCGACATCGAGCGCCACATGGCGGTCGCATTCGAATACGTGATGGAGACGTTAGGAGCGGATGCGAATGACGCCGCGGCGCGACGGCTCGATCCCGCGGGGGAGAAGGCGTTGGGGATCGCGAAACGGATGCGCCGCCAGGCGCTGCGCGAGGGTGGGCGGCACGAGCCCGCTCGCGTCGAGGAGACCGCCCAGCAGCATTTCGGACTGCCGACGCCGTCGCTCGCGTACTGGAAGCAGTCGCGCGCGCAGCGTCCGTGGAAGGACAGCTAGGAGGCGGAGGTCAGCTTTTCTTCCAGCACCCGCTGCGCCAGCTTCGGGTCCGCTTTTCCCTTCGACGCGCGCATCACCTGCCCCAGCAGAAACGCCATCAACTTCGTTTCGCCTTTCTTGTACCGTGCCACCTCGGTCGCATGGGCCCCGAGCACGTCCGTCACCCAGCCAGCCACGACGTTGGTGTCTCCTACCTGAATGAGACCGAGCGCCTCGGCGACGGTGCGCGGATCCCCGCCCTTCGCCGCGACCTCCGCGAACACGCGTTTCGCGGCTTGATGGCTGAGCGTGCCGCCCTTCACGAGCGCGATGATCTGAGCGAGCCCCGCAGCGGGCACGCGTAGCTGGTCCTGATGATCCTTGGCGTCGGCGAGGGCCTCCGTCATGATCCAATTGGCGGCGGCCTGATGCTCCGCGCCCGCGCGTACGACGTTTTCGTAATACTCCGCCACGCCGCGGCTCGCGGTCAGCACGGCCGCGTGCTCGCGGCTCAGCACGTACTGCGCGGCGAAGCGATCGCGCTTGGCGGAGGGCAGCTCGGGCAGCTCGCTCTGCTCCTCGGCGACGAATTCAGGCGTCAACACCAGCGGCGGCAGATCGGGCTCGGGGAAGTAGCGATAGTCGTGGCTTTCTTCCTTGGAGCGCTGCGGTCGGACCGTATTCTCGCGCGAGTCATACAGCATCGTCTGCTGCGTGACGCTCCCACCGGATTCGACCAGCGCGATTTGCCGGTCGCGTTCCACGCTCAACGCCTTTTCGACGAACGCGAAGGAGTTGATGTTCTTCACTTCAGTCCGCGTGCTGAGGGTCGTGACGCCCTCGCGCCGCACCGACACGTTGGCGTCGACGCGCAGACTGCCCTTCTCCATGTCGCAGTCGGAGATCCCGATGTACTCGAGCAGCTGTTTGAGCGTCTGCAGGTACGCCCGCGCTTCCGCCGGCGAGCGCAGATCCGGTCCGCCGACGATCTCGATGAGCGGCACCCCGGAGCGATTCAGATCGACGGCGGTGGCCTTCGGAAAGCGATCATGGATCGACTTGCCGGCGTCCTCCTCGACGTGCAACCGGACGACGGTCGCGTTCACGATCCCACGCTCGGGAGAAACGAACGACAGCGTCCCGTTCGTCGCGAGCGGCTGATCGTGTTGCGAGATCTGATAGCCCTTCGGCAGGTCGGGGTAGAAGTAATTCTTGCGGGCGAAGATGCTCTTGGGGTGCACGGTGCAACCGAGCGCCAACGCGCCGCGGACCGCGAGCCGGATCGCGGCGCCGTTCGGCACCGGCAGCGCGCCGGGAAGCCCTAAACAAACCGGACAAACTTGTGTATTGGGCGGCGCACCGAACGCGGTCGAGCAGCCGCAAAACATCTTCGACTTCGTGCGCAACTGTACGTGCGTCTCGAGCCCGATGACGGTCTCCCAGCCTGCAGCCATCAGGCCTCTTCGGTCGCGGGCACGACTCGCTCCAATGCGTACGCGGCTTCCAACATTTCGTCCTCGAGAAACGCCTGCCCGATCAGCTGGCCGCCGATGGGCAGTCCTTTCACGCGGCCGATGGGCAGCGAGATCGCCGGTATGCCGGCGAGATTCGCGGTCACCGTGAAGATGTCCGACATATACATGGCGATCGGATCGGACAGCTTCTCGCCCGCCTTGAAGGCGGGAGACGGCGTCGTCGGCGTGAACAGGATGTCGACGCCGCGATCGAAGACGTTGCGGAAATCCTGAGCGATCAACGCCCGCATCTGCTGCGCGCGCCGGTAGTACGCATCGTAAAAGCCGGCGGACAGCACGTAGGTCCCGACGAGGATGCGCCGGCGAACCTCGGCCCCGAATCCCTGACCGCGTGTGGCGCGATACAACCCGCGGAGATCGGCATGCCCGTCGAAGCGTGGGCCGTACCGCACACCGTCGTAGCGCGCGAGGTTCGAGGACGCTTCCGCCGGCGCGATGACGTAATACGTAGGAACGGCGTAGGCTGTATGCGGAAGCGACACCTCGCGAACTGCCGCCCCCAGGTCGCGCAGCAGTCGCACCGCGCGGTCACAGGCTCTCCGGACCGCCGGATCCAGCTCGGCGGGGAAATACTCGCGTGGCAAGCCGATCACGAATCCCTGGAGCGATTCCGGTACCGTCGGCAGCCGCAGCGGATCGCGGTCCTCGCAGGTCGCGTCTCTGAGATCGCGGCCGCTGATGACGGAAAGCACCCGCGCGGCGTCGTGCACGCTCCGCCCGAGGACGCCGATCTGATCGAGTGAAGACCCGAAGGCGACGAGGCCGTAACGGCTGACGCGGCCATAGGTTGGCTTTATGCCCACCACGCCGCAAAACGACGCCGGCTGGCGTACCGATCCGCCAGTCTCTGAGCCGAGGGCGGCGGGCAGGGCGCCGGCGCCGACGAGCGCGGCTGAGCCGCCGGAGGAGCCACCGGGGACGCGCGTCTTGTCGAGTGGATGCACGACCCGTCCGTACGCCGAGTGCTCGGTCGACGAACCCATCGCGAATTCGTCGCAATTCGTTTTTCCGGCGATCAGGGCACCGGCAGCCTTGAGTTTGGTGACCGCGGTAGCTTCATACGGCGAGCGGTAGCCCTCGAGAATCCGCGAGCCACAGGTGGTCGTGAATTCGAGCGTGCAGATGTTGTCCTTGACGGCGACAGGCATGCCGTAGAGCACGCCGGTCGGGCGCGCGGCGGCGGCCTGCGCCGTCAACGCGCTGCGCAGCTCCTTTGATGGAGTGAGGAGTGCGTTCAGTCGCTTCGATTTGACCAGGCGGTCGGCGACCGCTTTGGCGTCGCTCACTCGAACTGGCCGAGCTTCGGCACGACGAAAAAGCCTTCCTTAAAGGCGGGAGCGAACTTCTCTGGGCCGAACGCGAGTGGCCAAGGCGCCACTTCATCGGGACGGAAGCGGATGGCGTCGGGACCGGGGACGAATGTCTTCACGGTCCCGTTCGTGGGAGCAGGCATCGCGCTCAGCTGCGCGACATAATCGAGAATGCGCGACATCTGCTCGGCGACATCGGGCAGCGCGTCCTCTTCCACGTCCAGCTCCGCGAGCTGCGCAATGCGCAGCACATCGTCCCGCGAAACGCTCATGCGCTTTCTCCTCCCCCATCACGTTCGAGACCGGCATAGGCGACGAGCAGTTGTTTCACGCCGATGTCCGGATCGTCGAAGTCGACGCTCACCCGCAACTCGCGCCCTTCCCCCGACACGGCGCGCACGATGCCGCCGCCGAACTTGCGGTGGCGCACGCGCTCTCCCTTCACGTACCGCGGCGCGTCCTGCGACACCTCGTCGGGAAACTCGAGCTGCGGCAGTCGTCGCGCGGCGGCGCCACGTGGTCGCGACGGCTGCGGCGGCCGCATCGTCGGCGGGTGCCACGACGGCGTGGTGCTCCGTTCCTCGACGACCTGCGGCGGCAGCGCGTCGAGAAAGCGCGAGCGCTCCGCAAGCTCCAGCCGCCCGTTGCGGTAGCGCGTGCGCGCCCATGAGAGATACAACCTTTCGCGGGCGCGCGTGAGACCCACGTAACACAGTCGTCGCTCTTCTTCGATGCCGCTGGGATCGTCGGCGGCGCGACTCAGCGGAAACAATCCGTCCTCGAGACCGGCGAGTGCGACGATCGGCCACTCCAGACCCTTCGCCATGTGCGCCGTGAGCAGCGTGACGCCCGGCACATCGCGATCCTCGTCCGCGGGCGTGAGGAGCGCCGCCTGCGTGAGGTAGCGCTCCACGGGACTCCCGCCCGTGCCGCCTTCGAACGTTTCAGGATCCTGCACCTCCGCCCAGGCAGCGGCGCCCGCGGCCAGCTCCCGCACGTTCTCGATGCGCTCCATCCCCTCGGCGCCTTCTTCCGCCAGGTATTGCTCGTAGCCTGTGGTCGCGAGCACCGTCTCGAGCGCGGTCGCTGGATCAGCCTGCCCTACCGCCTCACGGAGCCGATCCACCAGATCCGCGACGCCGACCAGGGCTTGGCGGACGTTGGGGCGCAAATCGGTCATGCTGGCGGCGCCGCGCGCGGCGTCCAGCATGGGTCTCCGCCACGCCAGCGCCGTACGGCCGAGCACGGCCAGCGAGGCGTCTCCGATACCGCGCCGCGGTACGTTCACGACCCGGAGGAAGGCCTCATCGTCAGCGGGGTTGGCAATCAGCCGCAGATAGGCCAGGAGATCCTTGATCTCGCGGCGCTCATAGAAGCTCACCGCGCCGATCAGCCGATAGGGAATCCCGCGGAAGCGGAAGGCTTCTTCGAGTGGCCGTGACTGCGCGTTGGTGCGGTACAGGATGGCCATGTCGTCGTAGGGCACGTCGCCGTCCGCCGCGCGCCTCGCGAACTCAGATGCCAGCCATTCGGCTTCATCGCGCTCGTCAGCCGACGCCAGCAGGATGACCGGCGCACCGCCCTTCTTCTCCGTAAACAGAGTCTTCCCGAGGCGAGCGGTGTTCTCCGCGATCACGCCGTTGGCGGCATCCAGGATCACCTGCGTGGACCGATAGTTCTGTTCTAGGCGCACGAGCTTGGTGCCGGGAAAGTCGTTTTGAAAGGCGAGCATGTGCCGGACATCGGCCCCACGCCACCCGTAGATGGCCTGATCGTCGTCTCCGACGACGCAGAGGTTGCCGTGCCGCTTCGCCAGCTGTTTCACGAGCAGGTATTGCGCGGCATTGGTATCCTGGAATTCGTCGACCAATACGTGCTGAAACCGGTCTTGCCAGTACGCCAGGCGCTCCGGGTGCTCGCGGAACAGGGCCAGCGGATGGAGCAGGAGGTCGTCGAAGTCCATCGCGTTCGCCTGCTTGAGCGCGGGTCCTACCTCGGCGAAGATGTCCGCCGCGACCTTGACCAGCGGCGTATCGGCCCGGGCGCCGAGCTCCTCAGGCGTGAGCATGCGGTTCTTCGCGCTCGAGATGACCCCATGAACGGTCCGCGGCGGGTAGGCCTTCGGCGACAGCTGGCGCGCTTCCAGGAGCCGCTTGACGAGTGCTTCCGAGTCATCGGCATCGTAGATCGTGAAGTTCGGCCCGAAGCCCAGCAGCGGCGCCTCGCGCCTCAGCAGCCGTGCGGATAAAGAATGAAACGTGCCGATCCACAACCCGCGCGGATCGGCGCCGAGGAGCTGGGCGATGCGCGTGCGCATTTCGCCGGCAGCCTTGTTGGTGAAGGTGACCGCGAAGATCCGCTGCGCGGCGACGCCGTGCTGCGTGATCAGATGCGCGATCCGCGCCGTCAGCACGCGTGTCTTGCCCGATCCAGCGCCCGCGAGCACGAGCAACGGTCCAGCGGGATATTCGACCGCCTCGCGTTGGGCGGGATTGAGGGGGAGCGGCAACGTCATGAGACGGTGAGTGGGAACTCCAGCACGAAGACCGAGCCTGTGCCCTGCTCTCCCGGGTGGAACGATACGCGGCCGCGGTGCTGCTGCTCGACGATGCGGCGTGCCAGCGCCAAGCCGATCCCCCAGCCGCCGGTTTTGCTGGACACGCCCGGCTCGAACAGCTGCCGCTGCATGTCCGCGCCAACGCCGGGACCGTCGTCGCGCACGGTGAGACGGCCAACACCACCGGTGCCCTCCACTTCGACCTCGATACGGCCTCCCCGGCCACTCAACGCGTCGACGGCGTTTTTGACGATGACTTCGAGCGCCCATTCGATGAGCACCGGATCACCCGTGGCCATCGGTCCGGCGCCCGACGACGTCAGCGTCATCGTAACCTGATGCGCGAGCGTCGGCAGCCGGGGACCGAAGTAGGCGACGACTCGCTCGGCGACGCTCCCGAGTCCCACCGGCTCGCTGCGCGCCGGCCGGCCGATGCGCTCGAATCGTTTGGCCACGCGCTCGAGCCGATCGGCATCCGCCTGAAGATGAGTGATGAGCTCGCTCCCCGGCGTACCCGGATTCTCGCGCAGGTAATCAATCCAACCCGTGAGACTCATGAGCGGAGTGCCGAGCTGATGAGCCGACTCGCGCGCCATCGCCACCCATAACCGGTCGCGGGCGGCACTCACGCGCTCGCGCATCGCCCAGCCGGCGAGCAGCGCCAGGCAGAGGAACATCACGCCCTGCAACAGCGCCAAGCCGGTGAACGCGCGCGCGGCCGGCAGCGCGCCGTAATGGATCGTGCCGACATGCGGTTGGATCAGCGGCTGGTGGATTCGATCGAGCTCCGCGACCCACGCGCGGCGCTCGGCCTCGCTCGCTTCGGCGCCGAACGGCGCGTTATCGAGCGCGGTGATGCGTCCCGCAGTGTCCGTGACCGCGATCGGAATGCCGAGCCGGCGCACCTCTTCGGCGAGCGCCAGCAGCGCGTCCGCGGCGGCGCCTTCGCGCGGATCATTCAACCCGGCGAAGACGTGGCCGAGCAGGCGACTCGTTTCTCGCGCGTCGTCGCGGAGATGGCGCGCGACGATCCATGCATAGCCCACCGAGAGCACACCGAACAGGAGCGCCGCGGCGATGAGCGCGGGTGGCCCGAGCCGCCGGGACGGACCTCTACGCAAGGCGGTCAGTGCCGACATAAGGCACTAACGCGGGCGGAATCGTCACGGACCCATCGGGTTGCTGATGCGTTTCCAACAGCGCCGCGATCGTGCGCGGGAGCGCCACACCGGACGCATTCAATGTGTGCACAAACTCCGGCTTCTCTCCGGGCCGCGGCCGGCAGCGGATATTCGCCCGGCGCGCCTGATAGTCCGTGAAGGTGCTCGAGCTCGAAACCTCGAGCCACTGCGCGACGCCCGGCGCCCACGCTTCGAGGTCGTACGTCTTCGCGCCCGCAAATCCCAGATCGTTGGCCGGTAACACCACCACGCGATACGGCAGCTCGAGCTTCTGCAGAATCGTCTCGGCATGACGGGTCAGCGTCTCGTGCTGCTCCGGTGAATCGGGGGCGCGGCAGAAGCGCACCAACTCGACCTTGTCGAACTGGTGCACGCGCAGCAAGCCGCGCGTGTCCTTGCCGGCGGCGCCCGCCTCGCGCCGGAAGCAGGGCGTGTAGGCGACGTAGCCCATCGGCAGCGTCGTGCCATCGAGGATCTCGTCGCGATGCAGATTCGTAACCGGCACTTCCGCTGTCGGGACCAGAAACAAATCGTCGGTCGCGGTGCGATAGGCATCGTCCTCGAACTTTGGCAGCTGTCCCGTTCCAATCATGACCTCGCGACGGACGAGCAGTGGCGGCTCGACCTCGACGTACCCATGTTCGCGGGTATGCAGCTCGAGCATGAAGTTGATCAGGCCGCGCGCCAGTCGCGCGCCCGCGCCCATCAACACCGGGAATCCCGATCCCGAAAGCTTGGCGCCACGCGGCAGATCGAGGATCCCGAGACGCTCGGCGATTTCCCAGTGCGGTTTCCCGCCTTTAGTGGCTGGTGTGCCCCAGCTGCGCAGAATCGTCGGCTCGTCCGGCACTTCGGGCAACGGCGGATTGGGGACGAACAAAGCCTTCGCTTCGAGCGTGGTCTCGATTTGCCGCAGCTCCGATTCGAGCGCGGTGACCCGCTCGCCCAGCTTGCGGCGCGCGACCGCGGTCGCTTCCGGTAATCCGCCCTGTGCTTTCGCGACGAGGGCGTCCGCTCGCGCGGCGTCGTTGCGCTCGGCTTTGAGCTGATCGAGCTGCGCGGTAAGCGTGCGGCGCTTCATGTCCAGCGCTTCGATCTCGTCGAGCAGCCTGATGAGCGATGAATCGCCGCGGCGCGCGAGCGCCGCCCGCACCTGAGCGGGCGAGGCGCGCAACAGCTTCAGATCGATCATGGATTAACTACGCGGCAAGCCTGTCTGGAGCCCGCGAAAACCGCAATTCGTGTCGTCGAGGATTTCCATTCTGAGACGACGTCCGGTGGGAGCGGATGTGGTGTCGATGCTCAACACGTGCAGCTTGGCGTAATAGGCGCCGGGCAATCCGTTCGGGCAGGTAACGGGACGCGATTGCGCAAGCGCGACGGTATTGGAATCGACCACGACCGCGCTGTCCAGTTGATAGCCACCGGTCGGAGCGATGCGGATCGAATCGAATGGCGCCGCACTGATCTGTAGCCCGGAGAGACGTCCGAGTTTCAAGGGACCCGTCGGCAGCAAATGGCCTTTGCCGGTGCTGTCGATATCAAACGCAAAGTCGAACGGTATAAATCCGTCCGTCCGCACAACGATTGCCTGCGCCATGTAATAACCCGAGGGCGTCGTGACCGGTGTCTTACTGAGCGCGTATATGGAAACCGTGTCGACCTTGTTCGCAAAGCTGGCCGAGAGGCCCAGGGAATCACCGCAGGCGGCGGTGAGGGCGAGCGCGAACAGCAGCAGGTACCGCGTGACGTAACGCATAAGGTGCTGGAGAACTTACAGGGCGTCGTTCGAGTGGGTCAACCCATAGTCAATGCTTGACTTCGACTTCCCGGAAACCTACGTTGCCGCGCGTATGCCGACCATCCGCGACGTAGTGGAAGCGCTCGGCCGCTCCAACGGCGTGGACGCGGTCGTGGTGGTGGGCCGCGACGGGCTGCCCATCGATTCTCGCGTCGCGAATGGCGTGGATGCCGAAAGTGTCGCCGCGCTGCTACCCTCCGCCATCAAGCATATGGCCCAGCTCGGCGACGCGGGTGGACGTGGGGACTTCACGACGGCCGTAATCGAGTTCGGGGGTGGCCTGGCGATCGTGACGGTCCTCAACGCCGAAGCCCTCCTCATCGTGCTGGTGCAGCCCGCGACGAACGTGGGCGCTCTCCTGTTCGATCTCCGCCGTCATCGCACGGCCATCGCCGGGCTGCTGTAAGCGGTTTCCGCAGTGACCACCGCACGGCACCTTCTCGTGGTGGACGACGAGCCTCATATCGGGCTTGTCCTGCGCCCGTACCTCGAGCAACTGGGCTACCGCGTGAGCTTCGCGCGCACGCTGGACGAAGCGCGCAGCGCGCTGCGCGCCACGCCTCCCGCTGATGCCCTGCTCCTCGATCTGCACCTGCCCGACGGCTCGGGTCTCGACTTCCTGCGCGATCTCCGTAAACACGGCGACACAGCACGCCTTCCGGTTCTGGTGCTCACCGCGGAAGGGGAGGACCGGATTCTGCGCGAAGCGCGGCGCCTCGGCGCGGCGCTCGTGACCAAGCCGTTCAGCCCGACCAAGCTGAGCCAGCGCATCGCCATGATGTTCGGCGACACCAAGGAAGGCGAGCCCGAGTGAGCACGTGGGCCGCAATTCTCGCCGGCGGCTCGGGGACGCGATTCTGGCCGCTCTCAACGCCGGAGCGACCGAAGCAGCTGCTGCCCCTCACCGGCGATCGACCGTTGCTCGCGCAAGCGGTCTCACGCCTGCGTGGGCTCGTGCCGCCCGAGCGCATCCTTATCCTGACTGGCCCGCTCCTCGTCGAGCAGGTCGCCGCGACGGTGCCGGAGGTCCCCGAGACGAACATTTTCGCGGAGCCGCGCGCCGCATCCACCGCGCCGGCGCTTGCGTGGGCGGCGCACTGGGTTGCAAAACATGATCCCGGCGGCGCGATGCTCTCGCTGCATGCTGACTGGGCCGTCGGCGACGATCGCGCGTTTCGCGCGGCGGCCACAGACGCGCTCGGAGTCGCCGCCGAGCAGGACGTGCTCGTTGCGTGTTGGCTTCACGCCCACGGTAACGAGCACGTCCTGCTCGGCGGCGACTCCGAGCAGGACGTGCTC
>Ga0137393_10003488_pt1 | contig 10204 bp, 8 predicted proteins | sample 15con2h34BmetaG_FD_101396 | JGI IMG/M metagenome (GOLD analysis project Ga0137393, IMG submission 101396) | Vadose zone soil microbial communities from Angelo Coast Range Reserve, California, USA - 15con2h3.4B metaG | ecosystem: Environmental > Terrestrial > Soil > Vadose zone > Saprolite...
ATCTCCTCCCCTTATCTCGTCTTGGCAATTGAGTAGATAACCTTCTTATTCCGCGCGCTACATGTTCTGCACGGAGCAATTCGAATGCAAGACGCCGTGATCGTCGAAGCCGTTCGGACGCCGATCGGCAAGCGCGGCGGCTCGCTGAAGGACTGGCGGCCGGATGACCTCGCGGCCTTCGTCTTGCGCGGTTTGGTCGACCGCGCGGGGATTCAACCGAAGATTGTCGAGGACGTCGTCATGGGGTGCGTCACACAGATCGACGAGCAAGGCCTCAACATCGGCCGCATCGCCCCTTTGATCGCGGGATTCCCGGAGACGGTCCCCGGCACGAGCGTGAACCGCATGTGCGCGTCCGGCTTGCAGGCCCTCAATTTCGCCTCGATGGAGGTCATGACCGGCCAGGCCGATGTCGTCGTTGCGGCCGGCGTCGAGTCGATGTCCCGGGTCCCGATCTCGTCCGATGGCGGCGTCCTGAGCCCGAAGCTCCTTGAGAAGTACGAGATTGTCCCGCAGGGGATCTCGGCGGACCTCGTCGCGGACAAGTATAAAGTCACGCGGGAGCAGATGGACGAATTCTCTCTCTGGTCCCATCGAAAGGCGGTCCGCGCGATCGATGAAGGGCGCTTCAAGCGAGAAATCATCCCGGTGCCGGTCCTGGACGAGAGCGGTGCCAAGCGGATGTTCGACACGGACGAGCACCCGCGGCGGAATACGTCTCTTGAAAAGCTCGCGTCCCTCCCGCCGGCCTTCAAGGCGAACGGTCGGATCACGGCGGGGAACTCGAGCGGGCTTAACGACGGTGCCTGTGCGATCCTCGTAACGAATCCCGAGACCGCGAAGGAACTCAAGCTCGAGCCACGGGCGCGCCTCGTGTCCACCGGAGCCGCGGGGACGAATCCGACGATCATGCTCGACGGCACCATCCCTGCGATCCAGAAAGCGCTGCATCGGGCGGACCTGAAGGCCGACGACATCGATCTCTGGGAAGTGAACGAGGCGTTCGCGTCGGTCCCAATCGCGACCCGTGACACAATCGGCTTCGAGGACTCCAAGCTGAATGTGAGCGGCGGGGCGATTGCCCTCGGCCATCCCCTAGGCATGAGCGGAGCCCGGCTGATCACGACCATGCTCCACGAGATGGAGAGGCAGGATCTCCATCGCGGCCTCGCCGCCCTCTGCATCGGATTCGGCATGGGCGTCGCGACGATCATCGAACGCCCCCGTTGAATTACCAACGGCGACATTGCGCCGCCCCACGATGGCCTCTGAATGAAAGGATCGACGTCGGCGTTGACGGCGTCCTCTGTAGTTACTGAATTGAGAGGCTTGACGCACGCGCGTCCGGTCGCCCGGATCGGCCTACGTTCCGAAACTGATTTCGATCAAGCGCCGGTCGATCGTGAGCGTGTCAATGGCACGAATCGAGATCGTTGCCACGCCCGCAAGGGAACTGGTGATCACGCCGGCTCCCACGCTCCGGAACGTCTCGTTGAACCACACGGCCCAAGCTGGCGCGTTCGTCGAGGTGATCTTGAACGTGACCCCGTTGTACCAGTTCGCCCATTGGCCCAGGCGACATGCGTTCACGTTGACGTTGTCCCTGGTCTGGTTTCCGAGCCAGCGTTGGATGTCGCCGTTCGCGATCTCCGTCGCGATGGTTGTCACCGCGATGGACAATTGGCCCGACGCCCGGTCTGCATTGAACTTCGCGTCGGTGAAGTCGCGTACGGTCCAGTTGTCTTGGGCCCATTGCGCGAAGGACGCCGCTTTGTTCAGGATCGGGCTGACTGCCGTGACACCCGCCGGTTTGGCGGCGCCTTGGGCCGCCCAGTATTCGAAGTCTTGACGACCCGTGGTGATTCCAATCGATGTTTCTCCGAGGGCGGCTTTCTGGAGCGTGGTCGTGACGAGGTCTCGTCCGAGGACACGCCCCTGGATCATCTCGTAGCCCGAGCCGGTCGCGGTGTATGCGGTCCCGGTCAGGGTCGCGAAGGTCGCCGATAAGGCGACTCCGTCGCCCGTTTCCCGGAAGGATAGAGGCATTCCGCGCCATAGGCCGCTGGACTTGCCCTGGACGACATTCACAGCCCCGGCCTCCATTCGAAGCGTCTGGGCCGGGTATCGGGTCGCCCCGAGGGTCAGCGTGAGGGCGCCGAACGAGGTGTCCTGGGTCTGCGTCTGACCGCAGACGAACGCACTAAGATAGCGGCGACTGATCTCGTAGTATACCCATCGGATGTCATTCGCCGTCACCGCGTGGTAGTAGGTCCCGCCCGTGTTCGCGGCGACCGTCTTCATCAGGGGCTCGTTGAGGTCCAGGCCCAGGCCGATCATGTAGATCGTGACGCCGAGGGACTTGGCCCTCAAGGATTGGGCGATCGCCAGCGCGTCCCCGTCGGACCCATTCGGGCAACACGTGTTCTGTCCGTCCGTCAAAACGATCAGGTTCCACGCGTGCTTCGGGTCCCCGTGGGCGAAGAATTCGTCGTTTGCGATCTTGATCGCGCTTCCCCAGTCTGTGCTTCCGCCCACTCCAATCGTTCCCAAGTCCGCCTGCGCGCTCACGTACATGAGTGCCTGGTTCGGGGGATAGTTCAGGAGATGCGCCGTTCCGGTGTCGCTGCACCAGGGGGGGTTCGGACAGTTGGATCGCGTGAAACGAGCCACGGAGTTGAAGTCGATGCTTGCGATCCGGTCCGGCGGGATAAGGTTTCGGACATACTCCTGCGCCGAGGAAATTCGGAGTCGTCCTGGGTCGTTCCAAGCCATCGATCCCGAGCTGTCGATCGCGAGGATCACGTCTTGGTCGAGGTGGGTGACGGTCGCTTGGAACAGCTTTGGCACGTAGGTAAACGATACGGAGACCGAGGTGGCGCTCTGCGGGTCGAACTGGAGGCTGCCCAGCTTGTCGGACCCGAAGGGAGAGACCGAGGGGGTCCCGAGCGGGATCGGGACTGAGAACTGCGAACCCGGGATCGAGGCGAGCTGCATGCCAAGTCGCAAGCGTTCGAAAGAGTCGAGGGCCGCCCGAGACGTGGCCCATTCCGCGTTGTATTCCTGGGCCGGAAGGACCGCGACGACCGTAAGCTGGATGAACATGAGGATGACGAGGAGCGTGAACATCGTCGCGACGGTCGACGCAACGCCTTCGGAATCCTTGCGCAAGGGAAGAGGCATGGAGGATTGTTTAGGAACTCCTCCGGGCGCTCATTAAAACGTTTCCGTCCGAAAATCATTGCCGATTACGTGTCTCGGTACCGTTCGGTCTGGAGGACTTTCATGGGTCGTGCCCGAACCGCGATGGGGAACGCGTTCGCCTGACCCAACCTCGCGGACGGGGATACGGCAAGCTTTTCAACGTCCGGTCGTCTCGCGCGAGCGTGTTCCGCCCGTGGCGGAGTTTCCCGACGATGGTCGCCAGCGGCTTGGTGATCGGCTTTGCCACGGGAGGCTTCCCGGCGTATTCCAAGGAAATCTCCCAGCTTGCGCTCGGCCTTGGGATGACATTCGCGATGACCGAGATCTCCTTCGCGAGCATCTCGCCTCGTGCGGAGTTCCGACGGTTCGTCGTCTCTCTGCTCGCGAGCTACGGAGCTCTGAGCGGGCTCCTTCTCCTATTCGCCCTCCTCAGCCCCGACACGGGGATTCATGATGGATGGATCCTCATGGCCTCGGTCCCGCCTGCGATCGCCGTAGTGCCGATCACCTCGTACCTGCGCGGCGACACGCCGCGGACCGTGATCTCCCTCGCAATCCTGTACCTAATCGGCCTCCTTCTCGTCCCCGTCATCACCCTAGCCTTCACCCACCAGATGGTCCCCTTGAATGATCTCGTCCTGCAGACGATCCTCCTCATCGGCATACCGATGCTCGCCTCGCGTCCCTTGAGGCGCTGGCGGACGGTCACGGAGGCGCGGACGAGTGCAGTCGGGATTTCGTTCTTCTTCCTCGTCATCGCGATCGCCGGCTCCACCCGCGGCCCTCTCCTCGCTCGGCCGGAACTCCTTCTCCCCCTCGGGGTCTTGTCTTTGATTCGGACCTTCGGAATCGGGAGTCTCCTTTTCGTCTTTGCACGGACCCTCCGTTTGTCCCGCGACGATCAGGTGGCGCTCACAGCCTTCGGGTCGTTCAAAAATCTCAGCCTCACCGTCGTTCTCGCGTTCGCGGTCTTCGGCCCGATCGCAACGCTCCCGTCCATCGTGTCGTTGGTTTGTGAGATCCTTTGGCTGGCGGCCCTTCCGTTTCTGTTCCGCGCGCAGAGAACGGAATCCGCGCAAGCGGCCCACTAGGGCGGGAGCCCTTACGAAGGGCTGTGTGCCACGAACGCGCGGTCCACGGCCGCCCGGACTGAGGCGTAATCCCTTGGATCCCGGAACACCTCTCGCCCGTCGACAATGACCGCGAATCCTTTGCCGACGCGATGCCGGAGGCCGAGCCATACCCCGCGAGGCGAATCGAGGCCCACGACCTCGATCCGGACGCGAGGTCCGAAGTCCCTCAGGAGTTGCTCCGCCACAGCGTGCGCCCGCTCCGCGTTTTCGCGGACAAATGCGGGCGTTTCTCGCCGTTCTTCTTCCTTGAGCTCGTCCACGCTATCATTGGTGAAGGGTTGCGCACAGGCAGGTCCGCAGGGTTTCAGGATTGCCGGAAGAAGGCCGAGCACCTGGATTCGAGGCGGGCGGGACGACACCGCTTGAGTAGCGTAGAACCGACGTAAGTGCCTTCCGACAGGAGGCGAGAGATTAGGACCCTCAGGGCGAGCCCGTCCGGGCCAGGCGATTGAACCTCGACAATTGTCGATGGGTGACCGCGACTTTAAAGGGCCAGAAATCGATACGCGTGACAGCCCTTTTCGTGGGGCTGGGTAGGGGAGGAAGCCGGATGGTGGACATACTCGCGACTCCGTTCTTGTGGGTCGTTGCGACGATCGCTCTGTACGTGGTCGCCTATTGGGGATACGGGAAGTGGATCGACCGGAACGTATGGCGTTCCGACGCGAAGAAGGCCACGCCGGCGCACATGTACATGGACGGGGTGGAGTACTTCCCCGTCAGTCGATACGTGCTCTGGGGCTACCAGTTCAAGAGCGTCGCGGCCCTCGGGCCGATCTTGGGACCGTTCATCGGGATTACCTTTGGGTGGCTCCCCGCACTGTTGTGGATTATCGGGGGGAACTTCTTCATCGGGTGGCTCCAGGACTATGGCTCCATGATGCTCTCGGTGCGCAAGGAGGGCCGATCGTTCGGCCCGATCACGTATGAGTTCACGGGTGCAAAGGGGCGCACCAATCTCCTCGCGTTTGTCTTGTTCTACCTGATCATCATCTCCGCGACCTTCATCGCCCTCATAGCATCCTTCTGGAACGCCTTCCCAGGGACGTTCGTCGCGACCCTCGGCATCCTTCTGGCCGGCCTGTTGTGCGGACAGCTCCTCTATCGGATCAAAATGAATGTGTTCGCGGTGACGGGCATCGGGCTCGCCCTCGTGGTCCTGAGCATCTACCTGGGTGTCTTGTTCCCTATCTCCCTGCCGTGGGGCGCGTGGAATCTCCCGGTGTGGGCCTTCATCTGCGCGATCATCCTCTACGCAGCCGCCGTCCTGCCCACGCCGATGTTCATTCAGCCGACGAACTACCTTGCCTTCTATCCGGCCTACGCGGCAATCATCCTCATCCTCGTGGGCGCTGTCATCACGCCATTCACGAACACGACCATCCAGATGCCTGCGGGCCCGTTCCTGTTCGACCCTCAAGGGATCCTCGGGCCAATCTGGCCGATACTCTTCGTGGCGATCGCGTGTGGCGCGATTTCCGGATGGCACAGTCTGGTGAGTTCATCCTCATCGTCGAAGCAGCTCGATATCGAGACCGACGCCCTCCCTGTAGGTGGCGGTGCGATGCTTTCGGAAGGACTCCTGGCCCTTGCGTCGCTCATCGCCTACATGGTCCTCGCGCCCAGCTTCTTCGTCGGACGGACCAATGTGACGGCTTGGGTCCAAGGCGCGGTCGTCCTCACGACCCCGATGTTAGGTGGTCTCACGGCCGCGGTTCTCCGCACGTTCTTCGGCCTCGTCCTCATTATCTATGCACTAACGGTACAGGCCCTGGTCACCCGTTTCTTCCGGCTCGTCGCGGGCGAGACATGGGGTGAGAGCCGTTTCCGGGCGCTCGGGAACAAGCATGTCTCGACCGTAGTCGGCCTCGGGGTGCCGTGGGGTTTCGCGGTGTCGGGAAGCTGGTGGGCACTATGGCTGTACTTCGGCGGCGCAAACCAGCTCCTCGCTGGGCTCGCAATCATGCTGATCACGATTCACCTGGCGAGGGTGCGCGCCCCAACGAGATACTCCCTGATTCCCGGTGTCTTCATGGTCGTGACGACCCTCTCGGCGCTCGTCTGGCAGACGGGAACCTTCCTGTACTCGGTCTGGGCCTACCTACAGAACGACAACACGTGGGTCCTGCGAAACGTACGGGGCCCGATCCAGACAGATCCAAACCTCTTGATCGTGGCGGTCGCGATCAACGGCATCTTCGTCGTCGTCGGTGCGGTGCTCTTCGCGGTCGGCGTATCCATGGCGATTCGCCTGTTCCGGAGCTATAGCCGGAGCGTGGCGGAGGCCCGTGGGAAGGCGCCCGCGGCTGCGGACGGCGGGACGAGGGAAGAAGAGTCTCCGTGAAACCTCAAGGCTATTGAGTCAGGCGCGCATCCCTGCGTTGAGGAGCCGAGCGAGATGGCTGATTCGAAGGAGCCCGCGAAACCGAAATCGAGGGGGCGAAGGGTCAAGGAGGGCGTCAAGGGCGTCTTCTATGGGATGGCGGCCCACGGTCATGTGACCGCTGCGTTGCGCACCCGGATGTACCTCGAGCACCTGTTCATGTTCATCACGCTGGGAGACATGCTAGGCGTACCGGTCATCCCGCCGTACTATTCTCTGAGGATTCTGCCGTACGCGGTGCCGAACATCAAGAGCTGGAAGCAACGAGTGTTCCGGGAGCGCGACTTCACCGACCAGGTATTCTGAGGGTCGTCGATGGGCCTCTCGAGCTACTTCGAGAAGAAGGGCGACGCGGGGATCGTGATCTTCGCGGGGAAGGGCGGCCTGGGCAAGACGACGTGTTCCGCGGGGTTAAGCCATTACATGGCTTCGAAACGGAATCGGAAGGTCCTCTGCTTCTCGACCGATCCGCAGGCGAGCCTGAGCGACATCTTCGACCGGGACATCTTCGGAAAAGGCCTCATCTCCGTGATCCCAAACTTGGACGTCGTGGAGATCGACGCGGACCGGCGCGTGTCCGAGTATCAGGAGCAGGTGAAGCAGAAGATTCGGTCCATGTATGGCCTCACGGATATTCCGCCCGAAATCGAGGAGTACATCGACTCGACGTCCGCCGAACCGGCCATGTACGAGTCGGCCACGTACGACGCAATGGCCGACCTCGTGTCGACGAGTGGCCACGACCTGTACGTGTTCGATATGCCCCCGTTCGGCCACGGCGTCCGGATGATCGCGATGGCGGGCGTCCTCAGCAAGTGGGTCGGGAAGATCACGGAAGCTCGCGAGAAGGCTCAGGAGTACGAAGCGGTCGCCGCGACCCTGAAAGGGGCGAAGGTCTCCGAGGATGAGGTGTTGAGGGAGCTCCAGGAGATCCAGGAGAAGATCACTCGGTTTACGGACCTCATGGTGGATCAGCGACGCACATCGTTCTTCATGGTCCTGATCCCGGAGCGGATGGCGATCCTCGACACGGAGCGGGCGCTCGAGATGTTCGACGCCCTCGGGCTCCAAATGGCCGGGCTCATCGTGAACCAAGTCTATCCGAAGGAGCTCGCCGACGCGAAAGGCGGCGAAGCGGTCGAGTTTCTGCGGAACCGGACGCGGATGCAACAGAAGTACCTGGACGAGATCCGGTCGAAGTTCGCGGGGAAGGTCGTTGCGATGCTCCCAATGTACCCCCGCGAACCACGAGGGATGGACATGATTGAGAAGGTTTCCCAGGATCTGCTCTTCGGCCCGGCATTGTGAGGTGATCAACTATCACCACAATGCCGGAACTGCTCGCACAGCGGCCGAAGATGCGATACATCTTCACGGGCGGCAAGGGCGGCGTCGGGAAAACGGTCGCGGCCGCCGGGCTGGCCTACCATTACGCCGCCCAAGGCGAACGCGTCCTGCTCGCGTCCCTGAACCCGGTGCACTCCCTCTCCAGTCTTTTCGCCCAGAGTCTCTCCGGCGGAAAGGTCGTCCAGGTCAAGGGCGTGAAGGGCGTCCACGCGGTCGAAGTCGAGACGACGGAGGTCGTCGAGCGATACCGGAACGCGATCCGCGGGCGGGTGAAGGAGTTCCTGAAGTGGGCGGACATCCCTCTCGACGCGAAGCCGTTCATCGAGATTGCGACGACGAACCCCGCCTTCGAGGAGAGCGCGATGTTCGATCGGATGGTGGACTACATCCTCAAGGAAGGCGAGGCGTTCGACCGGGTGATTTTCGACACGGCCGCCGTGGCGAACGCCGTCCGCCTGATCGGCCTCAGCAAGATCTACGGCCTCTGGCTCACCCGGATGATCGACTCTCGGAAGGAGGCGTTGAGCATGCGCGTCCAGCTCTCGTTCCGAAAGGAGAAGGTCATGGAGGAGGTCAAGAAGGACCCACTCATGGCGGACCTGATCTCCATGAACGAGAGGTTCGAGAAGGCGAAGGGCGTGCTCGTGGACCCGGAGCGGACAGCATTCTTCTTCGTGACCTTGCCTCTGGCCTTGCCCATCGCCGTGGTGCGCCGTTTCATCGGCATGGTCCAGAAGTTCAACATCCCGATCGGAGGCGTGATCGTGAACGGGGTCCTCCGGCCTGAGATTGCCCTGCAGGAGGGAGCGGGGGAATACCTCGCGAACAAGTACCACGAGCAGACGGGCTACATGAAGGTCCTGTATCGGGATTTGGGCCCGCTCGTGCGCTCGTACATCCCGCTGTATTCTTCCGAGGTGGGCGGCGTGGACATGATTGCCCGGGTCTCCGAGGACATGATGTCGTACACGCCGCCGTTCGCCGCCGAGCTGTCGGGCGGGGCATGAAATCGTCCACCCGGGACCATGTTGTCGCCGCGACCCACTTCGTCCTCGGCCCGTCCAACTTTCTCGTCCTCCAGCTCCCGGACAATTGGGACCTTCGTCTGGGTCGGATGCCGATGGACATCGACTATACGGTCTTTGTCGACGGCGTCCGCTGGGCTCAGGCGGGTCAAGCCTCCGCCCTGCTCGTGGATGCGAAGGCACGGCGCGCCGTCGAATTGACCGTTCGGACGGCGCGCGAGTCGATCACGCCTCTGAACCTTCTCGATGCCAGGCCCGGTACCTGCCGAATCGGAGGCCACGACGCGACCTATGCGATCGGCGCCGCGAACTTCGGCCTCTTCAAGACCAAGCACTATGCCGTGCTCCACATTGCGTATCGATGCGAGGAAACGAAGCGTTTCGTGGACCTACGCTTCATGCACAAGGGATCCTCAGAAATGCTGGAGGGGCTCCTCTCACCGCTTGAGAAGAGCCGATGTCACTACCCCGCCAGGCGCTCCCCCAGAGTCCGAATCGCCTGGAGGGCGCGGGCCGCGTCGCCCGGTTGCACCGACACGGATGCGGCGATCCCAGACTCACTCCCCGCCGTGACGTGAAGCGCGATCACGGGTGCGAGGGTCCCGGGGTCGACCGCCTCGAGGAGCCGCATGGCCCCGCCTTCATCGTCCGCGGCGAGGAGCATCGTGCGACCGCCGAGCGTGACGGACGACCAGTCCGATCGCGCGCGGCTCCGACGCTTTCCCAACCGGGTGGCCGGATCGACGAGCTCGAACGGAACTTTTGGTTGCTTCCGCAAGGACGCTTCCACAAGAGCGGCATCCCGACGGCCTTGAGCAGTGCCGATGGCCCAGTTGATCGGCATCTCCCGAGGCCGCAAGGTCACGGTGAGGGACACCTGCCGGAACGGCGGGCTCGCATCCTCCGTTGTCATCCGGAACGCCGTCGTGCCGAACCATCGGACGCGGGAGGTTCCTCCGAGCGCGAGCACGGCGTCCTTCAGTTCCCGTGCGACTCGTGCCGCAAGACGGCGGGAGTACACGTATGCCGCATAGTACCAGACGAGGAACAGCGCAGCGACGACGAGGACCGCCGCGAGACCCAAGTCGACATCTGCCACGCTGGACAGATACCGA
>Ga0137393_10003491_pt1 | contig 10199 bp, 7 predicted proteins | sample 15con2h34BmetaG_FD_101396 | JGI IMG/M metagenome (GOLD analysis project Ga0137393, IMG submission 101396) | Vadose zone soil microbial communities from Angelo Coast Range Reserve, California, USA - 15con2h3.4B metaG | ecosystem: Environmental > Terrestrial > Soil > Vadose zone > Saprolite...
AGCGATGTCCACGGTGCGGCTCAGCGCTTCGGGAAGCTCGCCGAAAACCTGTGCCATCTCGGCAGCGGTCTTGAAGTAAAACTGGTCGGTCTGGAACTTCATGCGATTCGTATCGCTCATGGTCTTGCCGGTCTGGATGCAGAGCAGCACTTCCTGGGCGTGAGCGTCGTCGTGATGGAGATAATGACAATCGTTGGTGGCGACGAGCGGGATACCGGTCTCTTTCGAAAGACGCACCAGTTCGCGGTTGACATCTTTTTCGACAGGCAATCCCTGATCCTGAATCTCGAGGAAGAAATTTCCCTTGCCGAAAACATCGCGCAAGCGGTAGGCATTCTCGCGCGCCAGGTCGTACTTCTGATCCACGACCGCTTCCGTCACCGGGCCGCGGAGGCAGGCCGAGAGCGCGATCAAGCCTTTGCTGTGCTTGGCAAGCAAATCGTAGTCAATGCGCGGGCGGTAATAGAAGCCTTCGAGGAAACCGGCGGAAACCAGCTTGATTAAATTGTGATAGCCCTCGAGCGACTCGCAGAGGAGCACAAGATGATTCGAGCCGCGCATACCGGGTTCGGCGTCGCCGCGATCCTGGCCGTTCGCGCCATTGGTTTTTTCGCCGCGGTCATGGCGGCTGCCCTTGGCCACGTAGACCTCGCAGCCGATGATGGGCTTGACGTCGCGCTTGCTGGCTTCATAGAAGAAATTCGCAGCGGCAAAGAGATTGCCATGATCGGTGATGGCCACGGCGGGCATTTTCTGGCGGGACGCTTCATCCAAAAGCTCGGAGGTTTCGCAAGCCCCATCGAGCAGGCTGTAATCGGTGTGAACGTGAAGATGAACGAACTGCAGTTGCCCCATGGAACTCGATTCTAACAGGATACGGAAAAAGTCGATATGCTCCGCATGCCAAAAGAGCTCCAGAAAGGAAAACCGCAAAACAATTTTCTGTTGCGATACGCGTCCCAGATCGCGAATGCTCCGGATACGGGTGTAAACCGATACTTGCGGAGTTCCGCAAAGAGGCATTTACCCGACTTCTGCACCAGGGCCGCCGACTTCGGAACCGCCGGCATTTCCACGCGCCTCGTTCAGGTCCACCAGAAATGGGGTGGTTCCTGAACGAGAGCGCGCGCAAGGACAACTGACTACAGGTGGTGCGGCACCTTCTTCGCATTCGCACTTGCTGGCGGAGCCGCATGCCGGTGCGGAGCCGTGAGGGTTGTGCCATGGACATTCGTCGAGGGCGCGGTCGCCGCGAACGTCGGCAGGTTGTGAGCGCGCACCTGCGTTGCCGCCTCGAAACCGGAGGCCAGCTTAATCAGCTTGGGCTCACTGAACGCCGTACCAAAGAAGCTGATCCCAAGCGGAACACCGTATTGCGTGCAGTTGGTTGGCTGCGTAGGTGACGCACAGAGTTTAGGAAAGGCCGCCGGCACCTGCACGATGGGATATCCAGGGCCCGCAGCCAGGCTCGACGTTCCGAAGATAAAGTGGTCGCCGTAGAGCAGGTCGGTGGCCCACGCCGGGTTGTCCGTCGCCGAAACCACCGCGTCGAGCCCGAATTGGCTGATGGCCGCGTCGATGCCGTTCACGCCCGCGTTGTGATCGATGGCGAGCGCCTGGTTGTAAGTCAGCCCGCCGAAGATGGGCTGCGGGTCATTCGGTCCCGGCGCGAGCGCATTGGCCAAGTCGAAGATGTCCTGGTTAAAGAACGGCATTTCGACATCCGCATGGGCATTGTTGAAGTCGATGGCACTTTGCAGCGTCCCGCCGGCTACCGGCACGCCGATGCGCGTGCCGAAGTACGCTCCCACGTCGTTGCGGAAGTCGAAGAGCAGTACGAGGAACTCGCCGTCAGCCGACGCGAAGTTGAAGCCCGCCGCATCTAGGTCGATAACGGTCGCGCCCGCGTTCTGAAGGGCCTGCACGGCTTCTTCGAACGCGTCCAGCACCGGCCCTGGCGTTGGGACGAACGGGTCGAAACCGTTCAATCCCACGCGGGTCACGCCGAGCTTCGCGCCCTGGAGGCCGTTCGGGTTCACGAACTTGGTGTAGTCGGTGGGGATGTTCGCGGGACGAGTCTTGCCGGTTCCTTGCCAGCCCAGCGGCACGCCGCCAGTGGCAGGATCGCGTCCGTCAAAGCTTCGGCTTTGGATGACGCTCAGCGCGGCCGCCGCGTCGGCCACCGTCCGTCCATGCGGACCTACCGTGTCCTGCGTGTGCGAAATGGGCACGACGCCAGCGCGGCTGGTGAGCCCGACGGTGGGCTTAATGCCCACGACGCCGTTCGCGTTCGCGGGACAAACGATGCTGCCGTCCGTCTCGCTGCCGAACGACACGGTGGCGAAGTTCGCCGACGCCGCAGCGCCTGAGCCGGAGCTGGAGCCGCAGGGGTTCCGATCGATGCCGTACGGGTTGTGCGTCTGCCCGCCGCGGCCGGACCAGCCACTGATCGATTCGAATGACCGGAAGTTCGCCCACTCCGAAAGGTTGGTCTTACCCAGGATCACGGCGCCGCCAGCGCGTAGATTGGCGGCCACTGTGGAATCCCGCAACGCGGGCATGCCTACGAGCGCGAACGAACCCGCGCTGGTCTGCATCTTGTCGCCCGTGTCGATGTTGTCCTTGAGCAGGACCGGTATGCCGTGCAAGGGCCCTAGCACGATGCCTTGCCTGCGCAGCGCGTCCGCGTTGCGCGCCATGACCAGAGCGTCTGGGTTGAGCTCAATGATAGCGTTGACGCCCGGTCCATTCTGGTCCAACGCGAGGATGCGGGTGATGTATTCCTGTGTCAGGTGCTCCGAGGTAAGCGTGCCGGAGGCCATCTCCGCCTGGAGCTGGGCTACGGTAGCCTCATTGTGTTGCGTGGGAACGGCGTTCTGGGCCGCGTTCTGCGCTGCCGCCGAAGTTGGCAGCAACAACACTGCAAGAACGAGATTGCGTATTACCGGAGCGGTCATCTTATTCCCTCCTGAAAGCCTCGGCCGTGCAGTGCCGACGAAATCCGCATACGGCCGGTGGGCTTGTCGAAGTGGGCAAAATAGTCTCCTGGCCGGGCGAAGTCAACTGGGATTTCCATCGCGAGCGCCACCCAATTTTGCGGCCATTATCTGGAACTGCGTACGCTCGGGTTTGCTTTAATCAAAGGGATTCGCGCGCATGACAGAATGGGGACGAAAACTATTCAGCCTCTTCCGCGGAATCCCAAATCGCATACAATTGCTCTAAGGCTCGCACAAACCATCAGGATCACACACTGAGAATGCCCTTTGATAAATCCAGGATTGCGAAGCCGGAGCCACGTAACAGTGGACGATAGGCCGGCAAAGCGGAGATATGCCCGGCTGGTCAGCTTTTTGATTGTGCCTGGATCCCGGCGTACTCGGAACCAACGCGTTACTTGCGGCCGTGACTTTTCTTGCCGGAGGCGGCACTCTTGCCATGAGATGCCGAGGCAGCGTGCTTCGTCGGGGGCTTTGCTGGTGCGGGCTTCCCCTTGGCTGCTTGCTTGGTTGCCTCGATTTTTGCGGCCGCGTGCTTCTTATGAGCGGCGTCGCCCATCGCCGCGGCGGCGTGAGCCTTGTCAACGCCTTTTGACGGTTTCTTTTCCTTCTCTTTTTTCTTCGGCGGTTCCTTGATGCCGCTGAGCTTTCGCAGGATTTTTTCGCGTTCCTCGCGTGTCTTGCCGCGACCGGTGAGTTGCATGGCGAAGACCTGTTCGACGATCTGGTCGAACTTGGTCCCGCGCGGCATACCAAGCGCTTCGAGCTCGGTGGTCACAACCGGAAGAGCGATATGAATGGGCCGCCATTTGTTCAGAAAGGCGCGGATTTTCGAAAGGGCGGCCGACTTATTGGACTCGGCCATCAGGTAGGCGATCTGATCGAGCGGCATTTTTTCAAGGAAGCGGAAAGCATCGACGGGAGCATTCATCTTGCGACCAACAAGCTCCTTCTGGGCCTCCAAGGATTCTCCCTCAAATCCGAGCGCGGCTTCTGCTTCGGCGGAACGGAATCCGGCTTTCGAGAGGACGTTAGCCAGTTCCCGGTCTTTCAATTTTCCCAGAACGGCGAGGAGCATCGGAGCGGCGAGACGCGGACGGAATCCCGCAGTGAACAGATCCTCGCGCACCTTCATCAGGCGGCCGATGGCGTCGTAAGCGGGATGTTTTTTCGCCAGAACGGGATTGACGGCTTCAAGTAGGTCGTGCTCTTCCCAGGCCTTGAGAACAACGGAGGGGCGTTCCTCATGAGCAAGGGCGCGAAGCTCACCGCCGGCATCCTCCGGTTCAATGGCGTGCTGCAGATTGCGCTCGATGGCCAAATCAAACCATTCCTGGGTGCGCTGCTCAATCTTGAAGCCCATGCGCGCCGCGAAGCGCAAGACCCGCAGCAAACGGACCGGCTGGTTCGTGAAGCTGTGAATGGTGAGAGCACGCACTTCGGCACGCTCAATATCGGACAAGCCGTTAGTGGGATCGAGCAGCAAGCCGCGCGAGGCGGGGTTGAGCGAAATGGCGATAGCGTTGAGGGAGAAGTCGCGCCGGCGCAGATCTTCCATGATGGTGGACCAGCGAATCTCGGGGCGCGTTCCGGGACGAACGTAATGGTCGTCCCGGGCGGCGGAAATGCTGCCCTCGCAGTCGCCGGCGAAGAGCACTTCGACGTGGCGAAGTCTTTCATCCTCGGAGAGGATCTTGGCGCCACCTTTTTCGAGTTCGTGTGCGATCTTCGAGGGATTGCCCTCGACGGTGAAATCGAGATCGCGCAGCGAAGCTCCGGTAACGAGGTCGCGGACGGTTCCGCCGGTCAGATAGACATTGAAACCGAGTGCGGCGGAGAGTTCCTGCACGCGCAACATGACGGCGCGCTGTTCCGGCGAGAGCCGGCTTTCCAATAAAAACATATAGTCTGGCATTGCGCTCCTTCTGCTTCAGGGTGTCCGCGCTGACAGACACGGAGGCACCCGCAATGAGTATTCCTGGCCTGCCGCGTTATGCACGCGGGTGATGCGCCTTGTAAATCTGCTTCAGCCGCTCCTCGACGACGTGGGTGTAAATCTGGGTAGTCGAAATGTCCGCGTGGCCGAGCATGAGCTGGACGGACCGGAGGTCTGCGCCGCGCTCGAGCAAGTGCGTGGCAAAACTGTGCCGCAGCATGTGCGGCGTAAGAGCGATGCGCATGCCGGCTTGCCGTCCATAAGCCGAAAGTATCTTCCAGACGCCGACGCGGCTCAACGGCGCGCCGCGGCGATTTACGAACAACGTCGGACTGCCGGTGACTTTGCCGAGCAGCTTCGGCCGAGCGTCGCGGAGATACTTTTCGACGGTGGCGATCGCCTTCTTGCCAACGGGAACAATGCGTTCCTTGTCCCCTTTGCCAATGCAACGCACACAGCCGATTTTGGTATCGAGATCGGTGACGCGCAGCCCAATGAGCTCCGACACACGCAGGCCGGTCGAGTACAAGACCTCGAGCATCGCACGGTCCCGCAAACCGATTGGAGTTTTCGCATCGGGCTGGGCGAGCAGGCGCTCGACTTCCTCGAGGCGGAGATAGCCGGGCAAGGAACGCCGGATCTTGGGCGATTCGAGATTCACGGAGGGATCTTGCGAAATCTGGTCCTGGATCTGGGCAAAACGGAAAAAGTTGCGGAGGGTGACCAGATGACGGGCCACGGTCTTGCTCTCGAGCTTTTGACGATAAAGCCCCGCGAGGAAATCCACCAGATCGTCGCGGGAGACGGCTTCGAGGCTGAGCTTGCGCTTGCGGGCAAATTCATCGAATTTTACGAGATCGCGCCGATACGCGGATACGGTGTTGGAGGAAAGCCCCTTCTCCACCCGAACGTGGGTCAAGAATGACGAAATGGTTGCGGCAATTTCCATCAGGGCTCCAAGTATCCGTTCGTGGCCCCAGCAGTGCGCCGCGTGGCAATTCCATAGACTTCCTCGATTTCATGGCAGCGGAAAAGCCAAGCGAGGGCGAGATAAAGTGCTGTCGCTCCGATGATCAGGCCGGCGAAAACGAGAAGCTGCACGAAGAAGCGCGAGTGCAGCGCGAACCCGGCATAGTAATTCCCGAACCAGCAGGCGACGCCCATGATACCGGCGCACAAGGAAATCTTTGCAAACGAACGGAGGATATCCAAGGTTCCAAGCGGGCCGTAGCGGAGACGGAAGATAATAAAGAGCGCGAAGAAATCAAAGAAAGTAGCGAGGGCCGTGGCGAGCGCCGGACCGCCATTCTGGACACGCTTGAAGAAAAATTCCAGAAAGACGATGTTCAGAACGATATTCAGGACGAGAGAGATGGAAGCGATGATGACCGGAGTCTTGGTATCCCGCGTGGAGTAGAACGCCGGAACAATCAGCTTGACCGAGGCCAGGGCCGGCAGCCCGACGGCGTAATAAAGAAGAGCGCGGGCGGTCAAGCGAGTCGACTCCGCAACGAACTGGCCGTGCTGGAAGAGCACGCGGATGATCGGTTCGCGCAGGATCATCAGGCCGAGAGCGGCAGGAATGGTGATGAAGGCTACGATTCGGACGGAGAACGAGAGCGTTTTCTTAAGCGACTCAAAATCCTTGGCGGCTGCCTGGTGAGACATCATCGGCAGAATGGCCGTGGCAACGGCAATGGCGTAACCGCCCAGCACCAGCTCCATGACGCGGTCGGCCACGTAGAGCGCGGCGAGGCTTCCCGGAGGCATGCGACCGGCGGTGGCAAAGCGGGTGTCGATCAAGAGATTGATCTGGCCGATGCCGATTCCGAAGAGCCTCGGGATCATCAAGCGAGCCACGTCTCGAATCGCGGGATGGGAAAAAGAGATGCCGAAAGTGAACTTCATGCCCCGCCGGACAAGGGAAGGTACCTGAATCAAGAACTGCAGTACGCCCCCGATGAGAACCCCGACGGCGAGAGCGGTGGCGGAGTCCTTGAAATGACGCCAGACGATGCCCACCGAAAACAGAATGGTCGCGACATTCAGGAGGACGGGAGTAGCGGCGGGCAAACCGAATACATGAAAGCAGTTGAGAATGCCCATCGCCAGCGCCGCCAGGGCGATAAAGAACAGATATGGAAAGATGATGCGGTTGAGATCAACGGCCTGAGCGCGAGCGGCATTTTCGCCGGAAAACAATTGAACAACCGCGGGCGAGAAGACCATCCCCAGAATGGTGATGACAGCAACGACGAGAGAAAGGGTCCAAAACAGGCGGTTGGCAAACTCCCAAACCTCTTCCTTGGACTTCTCCCTCATGTAAGAGGTGAAGACGGGGATGAAGGAGGCGGTCATGGAGCCTTCGGCGACGAGGCGGCGGAACAGATTGGGTATACGATAAGCAAGAACGAAGGCGTCGGCAGCAAAGGAAGTACCCAGCAGGAGGGTGATGCGCTGGTCGCGGACGTAGCCGAGAACGCGGCTAACAATCGTGACCAGGGAGATGATCGAGGCCGATTTAAGGATGCTCTTTTTATCGGTCAACGGCCGGCGCTCCGGGGCCCTAACCCTAATGAAAACAATGAGTTGACAGGAAAAGCGTGCTTAACATAACATACATTTTGACGATTGGCAAATCTGGGCCATCCGGACCGGGAAACGCGGAAATTTGAAAAATAAAGCCCCAGCCTCAACACATAAGAAAGTTATCGTTGTGCTCGCCGACAAGAAGCCCGTGCGCGGCTATCTGAACCCTGGCCGGCTGGGTCAGGCCGATCCCATTGACCTACTTACGCCAGAGGGGGAACACGTTGAGGTACCTCTCGATCGAGTTCGATCGATCTATTTCGTGCGCGAGTTTTCCGACGAGTTCGAACCGGAACGCAAGGCGTTTCTGAGCAGGCCCAAGCTGGACGGATTGTGGGTGAAGCTGCGTTACAACGACGGTGAAACACTGGAAGGTGTTGTGCCGAACGACCTGCTGTCGCTGCTGGATAACGGGTTGCAAATCACATCGCCGGACCTGAACTCTTCCACGGACCATATTTTTGTTCCGCGTGCCGCGCTCTCTGAAGTGACCGTTCTCGGAGTCGTGGGCATCGCGCGCCGAAAGCCGGCCGCTGCTGCTGCCGCGGCTTCGCAGCCCCGCCTCTTCAACGAATAGGCTCGCAGGGCCGGCTGTACTTCCCTCTTTGGCATGTGCGAGACTCGCAGACAGCCCCACAAAGGATTGAGGAGCCCTCTCCATGAAACTTGCTGAAGTTGCGCAGAAATTGGGATGCCGATTGGAAGGCCCACCGGAACTTGAGATTCGCGGCGTAGCCGGAATCGAGCATGCCGAAGCGGGGCAGATTACGTTCCTTGCGAATCGGCGGTACTTTCCGCTGCTGAAGACGACGCGCGCTTCAGCCGTTCTCGTCGAAGAAGGAATTGCGCTCGATCGGGAGGCGTCCCTGCCGGCACTCGCGGCGCTCCGCTCGGGTAACCCCTATTTGGCGTTTGCTCAAGCGATCGAGCTTTTCTATCAGCCTCCACGCTACGCGCCAGGGCTTCATCCGACGGCGATCATCGCGAATAGCGCAAGGATTGGCGAGGGCGCGCATGTCGGGCCCTACTGTTATGTTGACGAAGACGTCGAAATTGGCCGCAATGCCGTGCTGCACAGTTTCGTTACGATCTATCGAGGCGCGAAGATTGGCGATGATTTCTTCTCGCACGCGCACGCCGTCGTGCGTGAATTTTGCCGCCTCGGCGACCGCGTCATTTTGCAGAACGGCGTGGTGATTGGCGGCGACGGCTTTGGATTTGCCAAACAGAAAGACGGTACCTGGCAAAAGATGCTTCAGGCCGGCCCCGCGGTGCTCGAAGACGACGTAGAGGTGCAGTCAAACTCCTGCGTCGATCGGGCTACCATCGGGGAAACCCGCATCGGACGCGGCGCCAAAATCGACGACCTCGTCCTCGTTGGCCATGGCTCACGCGTTGGCGCTAACACACTGCTTTGCGGCCAGGTGGGACTTGCTGGATCGACGAAGGTCGGGAGCGACTGCATTCTTGCCGGACAAGTCGGCTCGGGAGGACACATTACCATCGGTGACCGCACGTTGCTCACGGCGCAGAGTGGGATACCGCACGACCTTGCCGGTGACAAACATTACTCAGGTTCGCCCTGCGTGGAGCACAAGCAATGGCTCAAGAACGCGGCAGCACTCAATCGAATGCCCGATGCGCAAAAGCGTCTTCGCGAACTGGAAGCAGAAATAGCCAAGCTGAAGTCACTCTGAGACCGCGCGAGTACCGCCCACAAATCAGGTTGCATCCGCTTAGCCGGTAGCCCCTGGAAAACCAAGAGGGCGCTGGTCTGGGGGCAGTCCCGCAGCCATGACGTCGCGAACGTGTTCGTTCAGGACATCGCGCTCTTCGAAGGAATACTTAGCAGCATCAATCGGCTCGAGAAATTCGACCATGATTTCGCCCGGCTGAATGACCAGTGAGCGTTTTTCCATCACGCGGTGCGCACCCGAGCAGACTATCGGCACAATCGGCACTCCCGCTTTAATCGCCATCACGACCGCGCCTTTTTTGAACTCCTGCAGGCGGCCATCCGGGCTGCGCGTGCCCTCGGGGTAGATCAAGAACGATTGCCCGGCCTTGAGAGCTTCCGTGGCCTTCTCGACGCTGAAAATAGCCGCCTCGCGGGCGCTTCGATTGACGGGGATGAAATGTGCCGACAAAAAGGCCTGCCCCACGATGGGCCATTTGAAAAGGGATTCCTTCAGAAGAATGGCGATCCTTCGCGGGATGGCACCAACAACCGCGGGCGCATCGGCTGAGCTAGTGTGATTCGCGACAAAAAGGCAAACACCCGGAGGAATGCGCTCGAGGCCCCGCACGCGAACCCGCACTCCGACCGCCCGGACAAAAAACATCACGCCTTTCACACCCGCCCAGTAAATCGGATCGGGATTGCGGGTGATCAGTGTGTAGACGAGCAGCGGCGGCCCGACGATCAGGATGTACAGAGACAGGAAGACGCCAATGAAAAGAGTCCGGAGCATGCGCAGGCAAAACTTTCTCGAATCCCGCGCCGCTGGTCAAGCGGAGCCTGGAATCGACCGCATCGTTAATGAACGGGTATCGCGCTGGTCTCGCCGCGAAGCATCCCCTCGCGAATGTGCCGTGCCTTTTCACCGGCATGCGAAACCTCGATGACCTCGTAAAGAGTTTCCTTGATCTCGCCGAGCCGGAATTCGAGCGAAATC
>Ga0137393_10003495_pt1 | contig 10195 bp, 9 predicted proteins | sample 15con2h34BmetaG_FD_101396 | JGI IMG/M metagenome (GOLD analysis project Ga0137393, IMG submission 101396) | Vadose zone soil microbial communities from Angelo Coast Range Reserve, California, USA - 15con2h3.4B metaG | ecosystem: Environmental > Terrestrial > Soil > Vadose zone > Saprolite...
CATTGTTGCGGCGGTGCGGTCGCGACCATACACCTACTTTGGGGCGAAGGATTCGAATAAAGCGCGTGCAAGGTTCCCTGGCAGCCTCCACATCTGCGTTTCTTCATCCAGCATACAAACTCCTGCTGGCCTTCACCGTATTGATTGTGTCCGCGTCTGCGCACGCGCAACAAACGGCCGACTATGACGCCCTTTTCCGCCGTTGCGCCGCGAATGAGGTTCTCGCGCTGCAGCATCCCCAAGTCTTCCGCTTTTCCGAACGCGTGGAGTGGGAGTGGGGAAACGAGACGCGGCATGTGTTCGAGACCGCGCAGGGCCGCGCCGACCGCATCGTCGCATTTCGCGACGAGCCTCTGGCTGCCGACCAGCAGCGCAAACAGTATCGCCGCCTCAAGAAGTTACAGGACGACCCCAAAGCTGTCCGCGAAGAGATAGACGACCAAAGATCGGAAAGGGACCGGCGCATTAAGATGGCACGCGCGCTGGCTGACGCCGTCAACATCGAGTTTTCCGGCGCGGAAAACAACGGGCAGCTTCGTTTCACCTTTGGTCCCAATCCCCACTTCTCGCCGAAAAACCGCGAGACCAAGGTCTACAGCGGAATGCGCGGGACTTTGTGGCTCGATCCTCACAGCGAGCGTCTCACGCACGTACAAGGCGAACTTTTCAAAGACGTGAGTTTTGGCTGGGGAATCCTGGGCCGCCTGCACAAAGGCGGTAAATACGAGGTGGTGCAAACGCAGGTAGCGCCGCACGTGTGGCGCATCACCACGCTGAATCTCGATTTTCACGGAAACGTTTTGCTTCTCGGCTCTCTAAGAATCTTGCGCAAAGAAGGCTCCAGCAAGTTTTCGCCCACGCCGCCGGACATGACGTTTAAGAAAGCAGTCGAACATCTGATCACGGCGTATCCCTCAGGTTCCGACTGAAGTGAACTGTCCGGCGTCGCAAATCTCCCGTTTTGCTGGCTTCAAGTTAAATCGGCGGTCCTGCCGGAGCGCCTGACGGATTGATCTTGGGAACATTCCGCTTAGGATCGCGGATAAACATTCCGATCTTCCGATCAAGATCTCTGGTCATGGCATTACGCGCCGCTTTTGCGCCGTGGACTTGCAAATAGATTTGGGAAATGCCGGCCCATGCTTCCGAACTGACTTCGGGCGGCGCGTTGTCGTCTGCGGCAAGAACCATCAGACGGTCAGCCAGTTCGTCCTGGACGGCGGCAGCAAGCTCGCTGCTCTTGGCGTCAGTCGCACCACCGGCAAACGCAGTCTGCACGAGAGCGGAGATAATTTCGCTGCCCGATGGAGCGGACGAATCAAAGTGATGGATCGCATTCAGCCGTTCCAGACGCTGAGCGTCGAGTAATCCCTCATAGACGATTTCCGCAACCGAGCGCGCGCCATCATATGGACTGAAGACATAGCCAGCCGACGACCGGTACGACTCCGGACTCAGCCCGTGGTTCTCATACTGCACCAGACTGCGCCAGATGTTCGCAGGTATCTCCAGTTCTTCCGGACGCAGCGTCAGCAGCGCAAGGCGAAGGGCCTCGCGCTGGCTGGCGGCGGACCAGATTTCGAGCGGCCTTTGGCCGTCGCCCGCGAGTGCCGGCGGAATCTTCGCGCTGCCCACCACGTGCAGGGCGGAGCTTAACGCGTAGCGATGAAACAGGTACACTAGGGCAAACTGCGCGGCCAGCCGCGACGTAGGTTCTCCCTTGCGCAGCATCTGCGGACCGTAATTCTTGAGCAGCGCATCGCGCACGGGTATCACCTGCTTCAGCCATGTCACGGGATCGGGGCCATCGTCGTAGGCGTTCCAGCGCGGATCGTCATAGTTCGCCCAGAAGATTCCCTGTGTCAGCGCCTTTTGAATGACGCCTTCAAGCCGCTTGCGCTCGTCCGGAGCGCCGGGGCCCGGCGGTTGTGCATGATTGTTGGTGCTGTAACCCCACTCAATGGCGAAGCGGTCGTAGCTGCCTACGCCTTGCATGTAAGCATCGCTCAAGTCGGCCGTTCCATCTTTGCGGATCGAGATACGGGGCGCGAAATAGTCCATCACCGAGCCACGATTGAACGTGCTAGCGGCAAAGTTGTGCTCGAGTCCCAGGACATGTCCCATTTCATGGCATGTGAGCAGAGCAATCCGCCGCAGCATGACTTCGTCTTCCGTGAGCTGAGGATCGGCGCCATCCAGGTCGGCGAAGAGGTCCATGCCGGAATCATCGGCGCCCGCCGGAGGCTTGAGTGCGTTCCAATAGTTATGGACGGTGCGCACGCGGTGGGAATCGAGCTGCACCACGGCGTGCAGGATCTCTCCCGTGCGGGGATCATTCTGTTCCATACCCACCGACCATCCGCGGCCATCGCGGTTTGTCCACTGGATGGTTGGGTAGCGAATGTCGAGCGGATCGGCGCCCTCAGGCATATCTTCAATCACCAGCGCGTTGCGGAATCCCGCCTGCTCGAATGCCTGGTTCCACCACAGAGCGCCGCGGCGCGCCGCCGAACGAATCGGCTCGGGAATCGCGCGGTCAAGATAAAACGTGATCGGCTTCACCGGTTCGCTCATTACCGCGGTGGGATCTTTCTTCTCCAGGCGCCAGCGCGCGATGTAGTGCCTGTCCAATGGATCTTTGTAACTCTGCGAAAAGTCGAGGAACTGCTCGCCGAAGTATCCCACGCGCTCATCAGCTGCCCGCGGCTGGTATCCCGGCTGAGGCAAAGGCAGCAGCGAGATATGCTCGTGAACCGTGAGAACGCCGCTCTCAGGTGTGTTGGCCGCGCGTCCCCCAGAGTCGCTGACGAACGTAAGCGTATTCTCAATCTCGGTATTCAGCGGAAAGCCGTGCGTGTGGTCCATATCAATCGCGCTGCGCTGCTCGTCCAGACGCCAGCTCGATCCAGCGCCCTCCGCCGGACGAATCATCCCGTTGATCGCGCGCGATGGCCGTCGCAATTGATCGAGCAGCCCGGTGACGTCACGCAACACCAGCGGGTTCGCGTTCACGATCAGCGTGTCATTTTGCTCGCTCTCAATCGGCAGCGCCGCAATCACCGATGTAGGGAAGCTCCGCTCGACCGAATGCTTCAACTCCATGCTCCCTTGCTCGGCGCGAAAGGCCGTGTTCTCCGCGATCACCAGCACCTTGGGTCCGGAGCGCACCAGCCGGCACAATTGTGATCTTCCAACACTGCTGCGGTCGGCAAACATCTGTATGGAGCCAATGCCACTGCTCAGTCCGGTAAAGTAGATAAGCTCTTCATGCATCCGCTGCGGCGTCAGTTCGAAAAGCAGCATTCCCTTCTTGGCGTCCCAGTAATAGGGCATGAAGCCGTCATTGCGCTTGAGGCCGGCGAGGCGGCTAGTGTCGGATTGCGCCAAGATCATTGGCGAAAGAAGTAGGAGTGCGAACGCTGCTATTTTGTTCATGGTCATAGGCCTGCCTGTGGAATCAGGAACAAGGACAAACGGCGCAATTCTAGCAGACAGTCGAGGGCGACCGTGATCTGGGCTGTCAGAATTGCGTCGGAGTCAAACCTGCGCCACCCATTGCTGGCTGCATGACCTTACTTAACCATTCAACACTCCAGGTGCGCGGCTTGGAGGACTAGAGTCATGCCAGGTGTCCCGAACCATTGCGGCAATTCAAAATTGTTGGTTTGACCACAGATGTTTGTTGGCAAGTCTCTGTGTGATGTGTCCCTTGCCTTCAACGGAGGTTGAGTCGACCAAACGTCGAGAAAGGGACGCATGAAAGCTATGAAAATAACAAACTGGAAAATACTGGCTTCGGGTTCTGCCCTCGCATTGCTTTTGTTTCTAGTCGGAGCCTGGGCACAAAGCGCACCCACCGAAAAATCCTATCCTCAACATGGCAAGGTCATCGCCGCTCGTCTGGGGATCACGGACACTGCTGGCAATGGCTTCGATCTGGAGGGCAACAAGAAGCCCCGCTTACCATCGGCCAGGACATTGATTTTCGGATGGAAAAAGAAAAGGCTTATCTCAAAGGCGAAAAGAAAGAAACAAAATATCGGATTGTGGGAATGGGCAAGCCCGATCAGAAACAAAATCCAGATTAGGACACTCTCGGACATTTATCCCAGCCAGTCCGATTGGATTTCCTTTTTTCTCTCATTCAAGCTGGGTGATGTAGTCCCGACCTGACACCGTTCTGCTTCGGGCGACACTCAAGGCGGAGAAACGGTAAAAATCCGCTTCCATCACCCGCTTCTTATTTCGATGCAAAAGTAGTCGGGATAGAAAGCTACTCGGCGAGCGGCATATCAGCGCACTGGCTGCTCTTCCCTCACTCCACTCTGGCCGTCAAGGACGGAGCTGATCACGTCTGCCGGCTGGGTGGAGGCTTCAAAGATCTGAGTCACACCGTTGTTGATCGCCGATTGCAGCGTCAGAATATCGGTTTCAGGGGCCAGGACACCGACAAAGGCGCGAGGAAGGACCATGTGAACAACGCCAGCCAGAGGCCAGATGTCGCTGCCTTCCGCCAGGCGGGAGGAGATGATGGCCACGTCAAAGACGTGCTGGGTAAGGGCCAACAGTGCGGTAGGAAGGTCGTGCGCAAGAACGACCGCAAATCCGCGGCCAGCGAGGGATGCCTGGAAGATGGACAGCACGTCCATGTCCGCGTGGACTACCAACGCGGTTTTTGCCGGTTTGGTTGATGCGCTCATCTCGCGCCTTCGGCGCCCCGTTGCCAGCTTAGTTTAGTGCCGCGGCAGCGCGGCGCACTACAAGCATCCGCAATACATCGCACAGTTCCTCGACTGCCATCGGCTTAAAAGCACAATAATCCACGTGCAGGGCCAGGGCCTCCCGCAGCTGCTGCATGTCAGGAGAAGAGATGTAGAGAAACACGGCCGGAGGCAGGTTCAATTCCTTCGCCTCCCGCGCGAGTCTTAACCCAAGTTCGTTGTCTGTCTCCAACTCCACCTCTGTAATCAGGAGCTCCCACTTTTTAAGGCGCAGCAGGGGCATGGCCTCCTCGTACGAGGGCGTGGCGCGTACCCGGTAGCCTTCTTTTTCCAGAACGGCCTTAAGTGTGGTGCGCACACTGGCATTCGGCTCGGCCAGCAAAACGGTTGGCATTCTCCTCCCAAGATCTGCCTTCTTGTCCATTCAAGGAAGCTATGAATTAGGATGGCGCGCGCAAGCGCGGAAGTTGCTATCGGGAGCGAGACCCAGCTTTGCTTTGTGACCTTATGGTCAACAGGCCGACTGCAAGATCGGCTCCGTAAGGAGCAGCTTCGTTTACAATCAATAGTTTCGCAATGTTTCCCAGAGGGTACGTACTTGCGAGCTGCTGATTACTGATGCTTCGCTACTACACTGCCGGAGAGTCGCATGGAGAGATGCTGGTTGCATTTCTCTCCGGGTTGCCCGCTGGTCTGGGAATAGACCAGGCGTTTGTGGACCGCGAGTTGTGGCGCCGACAACAGGGGTTTGGCCGCGGCGGGCGGATGAAGATTGAGAAAGACACTGCGCACATCGTTTCCGGCGTGCGGCACGGCAAGACGATTGGTTCGCCCATTTCTGTGCTGCTGGAGAACCGCGACTGGAAAAACTGGCAGGAGGCGTTGCCGGTGGGCGAGGGCGATCCGGCGAAGCACAAGCGGGTAGCGTCGCCGCGACCAGGACATGCGGACCTGGCAGCGGCGCTCAAGTACAACTTTCCCGAGGCGCGTTATGCGCTGGAACGTGCTTCTGCGCGTGAGTCGGCGGCGCGCGTGGCCATCGGCGCCATGGCCAAGCTGTTTCTGCGCGAGCTCGGGATTGAAGTCCTAAGCCACGTCATTTCGGTCGGCAAGGCATCTATTGCATCGGCGGACGTTCCCTGGGAAAAACTGCGCGAGCTTCACGCGAAAGATGAAGTCCTTCTAAACTGCGCCGACGCTGACGCCGAACAGCGCATGAAAGCCGAAGTAGACGCAGCGTTGCGTACCGGAGATTCCGTCGGCGGCGTCTTTGAAGTTGTGGCACACGGCGCACCTCCGGGTCTGGGGACCTACGCGCAGTGGGACGAGCGCCTCGACGGAATGCTGGCCGCGGCCGTGATGTCATTGCAAGCGGTGAAAGCAGTCGAGATTGGGACAGGCGTGGAGTCGGCGCTTTCGTTCGGCTCCGGCGTCCATGATGAAATTGGATATTCGCGCGGGCCGGGACGGCCGTTCAGCGGATTCACGCGGGCATCGAACCATGCGGGCGGCATTGAAGGCGGCATTTCCAACGGAGAAGACATTCTGGTCCGCGGATATTTGAAACCGATTTCCACGTTGCGGCGTCCGCTGGGTTCGGTAGATTTTGAGACGCGCGAGCCCGTCAAAGCGGCGTACGAACGTTCTGACGTTTGCGTGGTCCCGGCCGCGGGAGTGGCCGCGGAGGCCATGGTCGCACTGACGCTGGCCAGGGCGGCGCTGGAAAAATTCGGCGGAGATTCTATGCTGGAGACGCTGCGCAACTTTACCGGCTACAAACGGCAATTACAGGAGTTCTGACGGGACAGATGATCTATCCAATTGTGAAGTACGGCGATCCGGTGCTGGAGAAGCCGGCGGAGACCATCACAGAATTCAATGACGAGCTAAAGAAGCTGGCGAACGACATGTTTGAGTCGATGTATGCCGCGCATGGCGTTGGCCTGGCCGCGCCGCAGATCGGCATCAGCAAGAGGATCGCCGTGGTTGACGTTACATTTAAAGAAGACCCCAACGCCAAGCTGGTGCTGGTGAATCCGGAAATCATCAAGAAAGAAGGCAAACAGAGCGGCAATGAAGGCTGTCTGAGCCTGCCGGATTTTCGCGAGACGGTAAGCCGCCCGAAGAAAGTCACCGTGCGCGCGCAGGACCTGGAAGGAAACTGGTTTGAGACCAGTGGCGAAGACCTTCTGGCACGCGCCTTCATGCATGAGACCGAGCACCTGCATGGCAAGCTGTACATCACCCATATCAGCGCATTGAAGCGTGATTTGATGAAACGCAAGATCAAGAAGCTGATGCGCGCCGGCGAGTGGGCGTGAAATCAGCAGTCAGCAAATAGCATTTGGCAATTGGCCTGGCACAGCAATTCCATAAATCCATGTCAGAGTTACAGCAACATTGCGAGGGATCCGCGTGAAGATTGTTTTTTGCGGAACGCCGATGTTTGCTGTTGCTTCTCTGGAAGAGCTGGCTTGCGCCGGATTTCACATTCAGGTTGTAGTGACTCAGCCGGACCGGCCGCAGGGACGCGGCATGGAGCAGGCGGCCTCTCCCGTGAAGCAAGCAGCGTTGAAGCTGCAGTTGCCGGTCGCGCAGCCGGAAAAGATCAAGAAGAATGATGACTTTCGTCAGCAGCTGACCGAGCTTGCGCCGGACGCAATCATCGTCGTGGGCTACGGACGCATCATCCCGCCGTGGATGCTGGAGCTGCCGCGCTACGGCAACATCAATGTCCACGCTTCCCTGCTGCCGAAGTATCGCGGCGCCGCCCCGATCCAGTGGGCCATAGCGCAAGGCGAAACCGTGACCGGCGTAACCACGATGCGCATTGACGAAGGCCTGGATACCGGAGACATTCTGCTGCAAAGGCAGATGGAGATTCGTTCCGAAGACACGGCCGTCACTCTTGCGCCCAAGCTGGCAAAACTCGGCGCCGATTTGCTGCTCGCGACGCTGCACGGCCTGGAGCATGGCAATATTGTCCCGGTCCCGCAAAATGACTCACAGGCCACGCTCGCGCCTATCCTGACGAAAGAAGACGCGGCAATCGATTTTCAACGCCCCGCAACCGAGATCCACAACCGGCTGCGCGGATTTCAGCCCTGGCCCGGAGCTTACACGCGGTTTCGGCAGAAGAATTTGAAGATTGTCCACGCAACGCCGTCACCAAAGACAGGATTGGCTCCCGCTGAGTTGCACGTTGACGGTGAGCATTTGTATGTGGGCTGCGGCCTGGCGACTACGCTGCAACTGCTGCAAGTCCAGCCTGAGGGCAAGAAACCAATGTCCGCGCGCGAGTTCATCATCGGCTACAAGCCTGCCGCGAACGACCTGAGCTAGCTGCTATTCGTCTCTGTGCACGGTGTCAATTGAAAATGCCGGTAAACAGATCGCGATATACTCCGTTGCTTCGCGAGGCGTGGAATATTGCACCCACTCGCCGGGATTTGTAACTACGGCTTGTCCAGCGGCGACTTCAAGCACCCCGCCTTTGTGCCGGACCAGCAAACGTCCACTGAGCACCAGCGTATATTCGTGAAACTCCGGAGTCTGCCCCGGCTCTCCCCATCCCGCGGGGCTGCGCATGTGCGCCACGCTCACGCGATTTTCACTGTTGTTGACGCGGCCAACGTATTCGTCGATGGTCTTGGGCAGATTTCCTGCCGGCTTGATGCGCGTGGGAGCCGGAATAAGGGTCGGCAAAATAAATTCTCCTTGGATCGTAAGAAGCCGTTTGATTGTAATCCCTCTTAGTACTATTTCAGAGACCCTCGATTTTTCCCCGTTGAAGCCAACCTCGTAGTGCTGCGCACATCCAAAACTTGCAAGGGGCCCCGCTCGATGCGCGCCAAGTCGAAGCACCGGCGTGTCTCAACCCACGCCGGGTCTGAAAATGTACGTTCTATGAAGCTGATTCGAAGGAGAAAAATGACGATGAGAAAATCTTTCTATCCGTTTACGCTGCTTGTGTTGGGCGCAGGCCTGGCTCTGGCGCAGACAACGTCGCCGCAGAATCCGTCGGGCGCGCCGACAACAGCGCCCACCATGCCGGAACAACGCACGCCCTCGACTGTTCCTCCGGACACCACGGGACAACAGCCCGACCAAACGAAACCAGTCAATCCTGACCAGAAAGCGGGATCGAACCTGCCGCAGAGCGATGCCAGCGCGGCTTCCTCTGTCGACTTACAGACTAAGCTCCAGGGCGCCATTCAGCAGGATCCCAGCCTCTCCAGCGCGAACATTGTCGTGACCGTCAACGACAAGGGCATCGAGCTCAGCGGAACCGCTTCGGACGAAGCGCAAAAGCGCAACGCCGAACAAATTGCAAAAACCAATGCCGGCGGACGCAAGGTTAAAAACCACATCAAAGTAAGTGCAAGTGACACTACTAAAACTCCGAGCTCAACGGTTCCTCCTAAATAACGGCTGAAGACATTAACAGTCGCTGAGAAGTGGCGGCCTTCCAGGGCCGCCTTTTTTTGTGTGCATTTCTCGCACGATTTGTCGCGCTGAGCAGGCGCGAACGGTTACCATTACGAGTTTCCGCTTTCCACAGGAGAACCGTAATGAAGAGAGCCTGCGCCATCACGATCCTGCTATTTGCCGTTGCCGCTGCCGCACAATCCACGCTGCAAGAGCGCCTGGTGGTTGACGCCACAGACGCGCCGCGCAACGTTCTGCATGCCACTGTGACCATTCCCGTCGCAGCGGGCGCCGTCACCCTGGTTTATCCCAAATGGATTCCCGGCAATCACCGGCCAACTGGGCCCGTTAGCAACGTGATGGGGCTGCACATCCGCGCCAACGGACAGGAGATCAATTGGCAGCGCGACCTGGTTGATATGTACGCGTTCCATCTCGATGTGCCGCGCGGAGTGACCGATGTGGAAGCTTCATTCGACACCGTAACCTACTACGGCGCGCGCTCGCTGGCATCGAGCAAGGTCCTCGACCTGTTGTGGAACCAGGTTGTGATGTATCCCGAAGGAACAGCCAGCGACGCAGTGCAGGTGACGGCATCGATCAAACTCCCGCAAGGCTGGAAGTTTGGCACGGCGCTCGAACCGCAGGACGTCACTAAGACGTCTGAGTACACTGCGTTTCGGCCAGTATCACTCACCAGGCTGGTGGATTCTCCGCTGATCGCCGGCGCCATTTATCGCCAGATCCAGCTTTCTCCTCCAGGAGAACAACCGGCGCACTATCTCGACATGGTTGGCGAGAGCGAAGCGGCGCTGCAAATCACGGACAAGGACCTGTCCAGCTACAAACAACTTGTCGCCGAAGCCGGCAAGCTTTATGGCGCGCGCCACTACGAGAAGTATCATTTTTTGTACACGCTGGGAGATCAAACCGCGCACCATGGCCTGGAGCATCATGAATCCAGCGACAACGGCTCGCCGGAAGATACGTTCAGTAACGAAAACGCGCACAACCTCGAAGCCGATCTTCTTCCGCACGAGTTTACG
>Ga0137393_10003496_pt1 | contig 10194 bp, 16 predicted proteins | sample 15con2h34BmetaG_FD_101396 | JGI IMG/M metagenome (GOLD analysis project Ga0137393, IMG submission 101396) | Vadose zone soil microbial communities from Angelo Coast Range Reserve, California, USA - 15con2h3.4B metaG | ecosystem: Environmental > Terrestrial > Soil > Vadose zone > Saprolite...
TAAGTTGGTTAGGGACATTTGTCTGAGAAATGGCATCCCGATGGTGAAAGCCACGAGTTATGATACGGGCGGGGTCATCGGACACTTCGACTTAGACCCGTTTAACAGGGCGCGATGTCCCGGCACATTTGATTGGGATTTGTTTATACAGGAGTTAAATATGGGAGTACCAACAGGCTGGTCAGACGATGGCACGGCCTTGCACAATCCGGCTAATGGCTTCGTAGTAACTCAGGGCTTCCGGCAATACATCCTTAATCACCCGTGGGATAGCTCTGACGTGCCCATACAGGATGTGGTAGCAGCCAACCCGGTGGAAGAGAGCAATCCTAGCCTGGGTGGTGGTACGGTACAGGTCTTCCGCCTCAGTCGCCTTGAGTGGCTATCCAGTAAGAACACAATTCTCAAGGGCTGGATAGGACAAGAGTTGCTGTTTGTCGAAAAGGAGACTGCGGGACTTGAGAATGCCATAACCGCAGACACAGCTACGATCACCAGCCAGGCCGCCGCAATTGCTCAGCTTAACGCGGCATTGTCTGCCTGTGTAGCCGGTGGAATAACCCCTGCTTTACAGTCCATCATCAACAGTGCTACGGGCGACCTTACCACCCTGTCAGCACACGCGCAAGATGTGGCTGATAGTGCCCGGCTCATGGCAAGCGAACTACAACCCTATGTCAAATAAAGGAGAGACCCTTGAATACAACTTTTCTGGACGTCCTGCTAGTAGTCCTTCCGATCCTCTTACCACCGTTAGTCGGGGCCGTAGTACTATTCGTCAAGTCCCAGATAGCCAGGCTCCCTGCTGACCTCCGCGTACTCGTACAAGCTATTGTCAGTACAGCCGTACAAGCCGTTGAGCAGACAGCAAGTAACGAGCTTAACAACGCGGGTAAAAAAGAGCTAGCTATGGAGAAGGTAAAGGCAACCCTGGCCCACTACAAGATCAGCGTACCGGATAGTGAGGTAAGTGACCTGATCGAAGAGTTCGTAAGCTACCTTGCCCCAACACACAAAGTACCCCCACTCCCGACCTTTCTTGAAAACCAGAAAAGTATAGTAGTGCCGGTATCCCCCGTAATGACTGGTACGACGGCGGTGAGCATATGAGCAACCATATGGAGTTGTACGGCGATTTCGCTTGGATGGAACCAGCACCAGCCGGGGCGCACCTAGCCTATGGTGGCGGGCCGCTCCTGGGCACGGTCAAGCTATTCGGTGTCTTTATCAATGACCCCAATGGCACCGACTTTCCATACCCCGCTCAGATGTCCGGCTTCCTCTCGTGGATCGCCAGCTCTGACATCCTGACCTCGCTGGTGGAGTACAACGTGTCAGGCAAGGGCAGCCATACAGGCGATGCCACCCTGTCCCTGTCCGGCCCCAATCCACCACCGCCGCCTCCCCCCGGTGGTGACTGTTCTGCTGAGCTTAACGCACTTATTGCCTGCCTGGGTTATGCCAGCCCATCCAGCCCGATTAGCGCTACCGCACGTGGCAGCCTTGACTTACCACACCGGAAGTTTGCTGGTACGGTGGTTCAAGACGCGGACTTACAGAGCTTGCTTGCTTCGGCCATCTCTGCCGGATCACTGCCCCTGCCGGACTCCGAAACGCTCTTTGTCGTATACCTGCCTGACTCTGTGACTGTGCAAATTGGCTCGGATGCTAGCTGTACGACCTTCTGCGGCTATCACAATGCCTTTGCCCTACCTGATGGGTCTCCGGTTTACTACGCCATCCTGCCCTTCCCGTCTTGCGCTGGCTGTCAGGGTGGCATGACCGCTTTTGATGCCCTGACCACAATCACGACACATGAGGTAGCCGAGGCCGTCACCGACCCGGCCGCTGATGGTAGTGGATGGTACGACCCGGCGAATGGCGAGGACGGTGACATCTGCGCGTGGATGGAGCGATCTGATGGTGGCTATGAGGTTCAGTTGCTTTGGTCTAACAAAAGAAATAGCTGTGTTTAGTCATGATGGATGGACGAAATGTCTGTATATAAACGTCTTCTCTTCCTGGTATCGGTACTGACTATCCTGTTGCTGACACTTCTTCCTGGTTCTGCGCTAGCTAAAACCGGCCAGGTACGTACAACTAACTGTTCCAACCAATGTGTAGACCTTCTAACCTGGCCTGGAACCACATATGGCGTATTCTCATCATTTACTGTGAGCAGCCCTGCGTTCTCTAATCAGGGGAGTCAATGGGCGCGGGTTATAGATCTATCAGCAGGCGCTAACTGGACACAGCCACCACGGATAAAGTTCGGAGTAGTCAAGAATGCCCCGGGTTACAATGACATTTGCGGGCCAGGGCTTTGGTACTTTGCTGTGCTAGACACAAATATAGAAACAAACCTAAAGTGTCTTGCCATACCAGGTGGTGCAATCAATAATACCTCGCACTTCCAGTATAACAACTACACTAGCGGTGGAGGCGGTAACCTAATACAAATCACTGATAGCTTCGGTTCACATCTTACTGATTTCATTCCTTATACTGCTGGTGCTGTGATGCACTATGCCAACATAAACCTTATAGAGTTGGTGATAGATGGCAGTATAACCGGGCATTATGTGTGGGGCAGTGAGTGGGACAACAACCAGTGGGCTACTGGGGATGGCGTGTTCCATCTGATAACTGCAAACGGTTCGGCCCTCCCCTATGGCCCCGTACCACCTCAGATGTTCTGGCACACCCTACCATCCAGCAGCCCGGGTGGTGTGTTATATAGTTGTGTGTATGACAGCACAGTTAACACCTGTACTCTAGGAAGCTAAATAAGATACAACCAAAGGAGTAACTAACTGTGGTAATGCCCACGGTAATACGACGCATGCTAGGTCGGTGCCGATCCAATGGCGTTCTGCCCGATCCCGCATGTACGCCCGGCGCGTACAGCGGGGATGGGTGGCGCGCTGTATGCCAGCCAGGGTACGCCAGCAGGCATCGCAGGGTGTCCGCGGCTACCAAACTGCTGGTCTATCACTCATATGGCATATTAACTCATCAAATACTTAGTAAGCTACCTATATTAGGCAAGACCGTGCCTGGACAGTACGAGATAGACCACCTGATCCCGTTGGAGTTGGGTGGTAGCAATGCCATTGACAACCTGTGGCCTGAACCTGCACCGGAGTATCACATAAAAGATGGGGTGGAGACTGCCTTGCACAACCGCGTATGTAGTCAACGTGGTGGACTGATTAAGGCACAGAATGATATAGCTACTGACTGGACAATAGCTCTCAAGTAAAGGAACGAATGTTTAAACACCTACGTAAAGGTCTACTCATCGCGCCCATACTGTTGCTGTTGCTGCTTGGATTTGCCACGGCGTTCGCACACACAGCAACAACAAACTGTAGTGCCAATTGTGAGTCCCATCAGGTATGGTCTGGCGGCTCCACATACGGCTTTGGTTCGCAGACCACGGTAAGCAGCCCAGGACTACATGACACCAATGCACAATGGGAACGCCGCTTCGTATTATCTACCTCTGGTGGTAATCCGCAGGTAGAGGTTGGAATAACTAAGGGCAGGGGTACTCTCGGAGCATGCGGGGTCGGTCTATGGTACTACTCTCGCGCAGTTGGTTCGGATGGAAGTTATCACGGGGGAACATGTTTTCCTGTGCCATCAGCCGATATTAACGCCGGTTCCTTCTTCCAAATAAACGACTATACCAGTAACGGAGGGGGCAACCTTGTTCAGGTGTTCTCTGCGGGTGGGGTGTCACGGCTGACGCAGTTCTTCCCGTATACCGATCACCTTAGTTCAACATATAATACAATCAACTATGATGAGGATATTACCGACCATGTAACGGGGCACGAGGTTTGGGGGTCTTTGTGGACGAATAACCAGTGGGTGCAAAGCAATGGCACCTTCGTCTATATAACAGTCAATGGCACCCTTAGCACGCACAGCCCGACGCCACCGCAAATGTACTGGTTTAAGACCCCCAATTCTAGCCCAAGCGGCGGACAGCTATACTCCTGCGAGTATGACAGTACAAGTAACTCATGTACACTCGGAAGCTAACCAACTGTAGCACGTCCATCCTAAGCAGTAGAAGTGAAAGCTAAGCACTCCGGCCAGCTAGCTGTGGTGCCTAATCGAAAGTTTGAAAGGAAACAGAACCAATGTCAAGTCAATCAGCAACCCGTAGTGAGAAGGACTTCGTTGTTTGTACAGAGTTATCAGACGTAGAACTAATGCAGAGGCTCATGCAGGCTATCGCGTCATGGGGTAGCCACTATCCAGACCGACCCCATGCAGTAAAGGCCCTTGAGTTGCTTGATGAGCTAATAGAGAGGCGATCCGGGCGACAGGCTAGCTAGCCAGGCCGGCCCCGCACTGCTTTGGCCGCAGGCTGAAGATTAACGCGAGACACAAAGAGACCCCCCAACCCAAATCAGGGAAGGGGGGTTTTAGTCTGCATCAACGGAATTGTCAACGAACTCTTCATCCGTCAAGCCAACAACCCAGTACGGGACATCAAAAATCTTAGCTATCTTTCTGGCAAGGTCACGCAGTTCAATCTCGTTCTCGAATAACTCAGCCGGGATGACCAGGTACTCGTTCCGTGACGCCGGGGCCTTCAGGCTCTCAGCGCGTTCGGGCAGTTCGTCTACAGTTGTATCCATCCTTATAGCCTCGTTCCCAATCTGCAACCTGCAATTCGTTATAGCGCGGGTGCAGGACGGCAGCCCATCGTCGAAAGTCAAATGCCTCCAACTCGGCCCTCGTAGCCGGCCCAAACGGTGCTTTGAGGTGTTTGGCATAGTCGTGATAGCCTTCGATTACTCTGTCCATATACGCTACCGACTCTCCTTGTGATAGCTGGCTTACTATATTATCTCCTTGACTGCTCATCGTATAAATGTGCGGAACCAATCGAAGCCAAACAACCATACCTGGAACCCGATCCAGACCGCCAGCAGGATGAAGGACAGTACAGGGTTGGCTAGTATATTTGGAATAACCAGCGAGGAAATCGTCGGCAGCGTCCCCTTACTAATAAAGGCAGCATATAGCTCATAGGCTGTAAGCCATGCTGCCCCGAAGAGGAACGGCCACACGCCAACCCAAACCAATACGGGTGTCATAGGGCTACTAAACACGTTTTTCTTCCTTTCTATCTATAGCTACGGCAGCGCGTACCAATAATTCTGCGCGTTCACGGATAAGACGTGCTATACTACGCTCCAACTCACCAAGCGAAATTTCCAGGTCTTCCATAAACTTACTAATTTGGCCCTCCGTCTCAGTAGTAAGAGCTTCAGTGTATACCTGGTCATGTCTAGCCAATTCTTTCTTACTTTCTTGGCATTCCGACGTTACCGCGCCTGAGCAGGGCACCACCGTTAGCCATGATTACTTCACGTTCCAAAGCAAAAGCCATAGTTTCATCTATGTTCTTGTACAAAATGTGGTAGCCGAGCAAACAGCCACGATCCTCAGCCCACAAGAATAGCCGTTCCTTTGGGTCTAGCTTACTGCGTGGGTTCTTCAGTTTACTACGGTATGTGGACATATGCCGGTGTACGCGCCCATTTGACCCTTTGCCTGCATATATCCACCAGTCCGGCTCATCAGGACACTGAGCATACCAAACGTAGACATAGTAAATTCTGCTTGGATCGTCACCTACTCTGATTGGTTGCTTACGTTTCCTAAAAAGCCTCACTTCTCACCACGTCCATACCTACTGCGTGCCAGGCGCCACATCCACTCACTTAATGCTTGACACGGCCTGGTATGGTCACAAAAGTTGAGTCGCCTTCGTAGCCATACCAGTATGCGTACAATACTGGTTAGCTGGTTGCTCTTCTTGGCAGGGAGTGGCTGGTAGTGCTTAGCAAAGTCTAAACTATCATCACGCGGGTAGGTCGTCTTCATCACACCATCACCATACATCTATTTATCAATGCATTAGTCCTCTCAGTATCCCGTGCACCCGCAGCTTAGCCTCCGCAAGCCCCGTACCATGATTACACTTACAGAGCTTCTTGGCTATATCGGGTTCGCTCAGCCCCTCATTGAATAGGTACTTTACTAGCTCTACCTCATCCTGACCCTGTCCCACAACCACAAACGAACTGTTATGCATATCGGCTGGTGACACCAATCTAGTAGTCGTCTTGTCCACAGCCACACCCAAATTCTCTTCACTAACCGTTATTCCTCTCGTGCTATAAAACTTAACCAATGCTTCCGCGTCCTTAGCCGTTGTATACGGAGCCATCCCACGACGACCAGCATCACGCGACCAGAAAATCGCCTCTCCCACGCCAAGAGTCGGAGCCTGGTGTGCTATTTGTGGCACTATCAGCCTGGCTACCTGTTCTGGCATGCTGTGGATCAGGAAGGTAACTATAGAGTTCCTTATAGAAGTTCCCCCAGTGGTATCCGCCTTCCATTCCGCACTGCTAATAATGGCAAACATGCCTACCTTACGTGCCTGCTGGTTGATGCGCTTAATAACTGTATAGACACTCTCGGCTTCAGGAGTATCTATGATGGATGCAAACTCATCAATCACAATCACCCAGGTATCCGTGTTGGTCTTACCGCTAAGACGTGCTAGCATCTCCGCATCAACCGCCTCCATCCACTCCTGTAGCTCAGCACCACCAGCGATAGGATCGGTCAGGAAAAATGAATGCAATGCTTCGGTCTTGGCATAAAGCGTCTGATCCCCGGGCACATTGGCATGCGGGTCAACCACCAGGAACCTGACACGCCCGTTGTACTTGACTATCGCCTGTAGCATCAAGTATAGCGTGCTGACCGTCTTGCCCGACCCCTGCCGCCCCCCGATGCCTAGGCTGGTCAGTTCGGGTATCCTGATCGGTTGCCCGGTTGTCTGGTCAAAGCCAAGCACAAAGTCAGAGCCAATACCAAGCATGCCCTGACTCACCATCTCAGCAAAGGTGGCAGGGATGTAGGGCGGCTCCGGTTTGGGTTCCTCTAGCTCAGCCACAGCGTTACTCGGGGTCAGTTGGCCCTGGCTGCCTCCGTGGAAGCAGACATAGATGCACTCCCCAGTCACATAGCCAAAGCCCTGGTCAGTCTCGTGCACTACCAGCGCCTTGTTACGCTTAGCAGTCAGGTTGGCATGTGCGTGCAAGAACAGCATACGGAACCACATAGCAGCAGCCCCGATTAACGAGAGGATAATCAGGCCACCCAGGATTTCGTCACCGAGCGGCCAAATCTTCACGAGTACCAATATGACCAGGAACGCAATGATCGGCCCGAAAATTATGACGGCGGCCAATGCAAACAGCCCCTCCGCTGCCGACACCCCCGCCCCCTCCAACAGGCCCTTATTCTCTGGCGCTTGCGTGTTAATACCCAGGCGCATGGTTTACCTCCCGCGTCCTACCCCGCCACCGGTAAGGCAACGATCATACACCCCGGATTGAACTTGCGTATCTGGTCGGCAAGCTCAGCAGCCTTCTCATTGTGATAGTCGGACGCGTTATAGATGATGAGAGCGCCAGTCAGATCGGTTGGCATCGTATCGCCCAACCGGATTACGGGCACTGACCCATTTAGTAGGCCGTCCTTGATATGGAATGCCTTCTCTATGTAGTCAGGGATCACATCAAGCAGAATAAACGCTGCCTGCTTGCCAAATTCGTCACCGTATCCGAACATTGGTAAACTCCTTACTGGATTGACCTGTACGCCTGGGAATGGTGGTGGTACTAGACCAGGTGGTGTGAGTGGTATCGGGAATGACTGACCTGGGGCCGTTCCTGGTACTGCTTGCGCCGGAAACACTGGCCCAAACCCCGGCGATGGATTGACATTTGGTATCGGGAAGATTGATCCACGCTGCGGTAGTAACGACATCACTTGCCCCCTGCTTCCCCGCGTATTAGCCGCACTGCTACCCAACCGACCCCGATTAACGCCTGCGGCAAAGTCCACCATACCAGCACAGTCCACACCAGCACGGGCAGCGAGACGGGTGGCAGTACAAGGGCCAGCCACAGTAGCGCGGGCGTCAATACCTCCGTTAGTAAAACAGTTCCTATAAGAGTAGCCAACGCACTAAGCATGGCTGATTTATTCTTGTTCATCAATACACCTCTGTTCTGTCATATCATAACCCTCCTGCTTACCAATAGAACAACACTGGCTTCGTACGGGGCAACTGCCGCACATTAATCGAGCTTTGTCACCAACCAGGGGTGGAGCTAAAAGGGTTCCTGACTCAATTTGGCTTTCAATGCCCTTCCTTATAAGAGACTCCACAAACTTGGTGCCAAACTCGTGTACTGGCTCCAACTCAAGCGTCTCCCAAGCATTCGGTACATCCCTGCGCCAGTGCCCATCTCGCATCTCGCCCTTCATCTTGCCCTTAGCCTCAAGGAAGCCCAGGCTCGTGAAGGTACGGGGCTTGTCCATCGCAATATAGACGATACTAAGCTCATCAACAACCACTTCGTCTATCTGCGGCAATACCACACCACGGTTCAGATGCATGTGCTCTATGTCCATACCCTCTACCAACCAACCACCAGCAAACAATACCGCCTGCTTGCTAATCCACGTGGGCAGAAACCGCTTGACCAGCCAGGCATAACTGTTCACCTGCTCCACATGGGTTTTGTCAGCAGCTATAAGGTCATGTCCTATCTCACTCGTGGTCTTTATGTCAGTAATCTTGACATGCAAACGGTGCTTGACTGGAAGAGTCCCATCTACCTGTACGTACTCCTCCACCCGTAGCAAAACAACCTCATCAGGCTTCCCCTTGAAGTCCATCGTACCAAACTTCGTGTTAATCGGGGCTGACATGCGTAGCTCCCGGACTACTCCAAGCGTACCCGGTGGCGCTGGCTCCCGACTAATGCCGTTGTGAAAAATTGTGCCCCTGATCTTCTTATACTCCGCAGCAACATCGAGAAAGTAGTCGTGGTCTTTGGATAGTACCGTTCTCCGATGGCACCCATTGATACTGCTGTGACTATAGACTACGCCTTCCTTTTCGCGCTCTGTGTCGGGGGCCAATATCATATTAAGTATCGTAGGTGTTAAATGGCAGGGTGGCCCTGGATTTTCTCTTTGGCAAATCAGGTGATCTTCAAACGACACCCTGCCCAACACGCACGATACCCCTTTAACTGGCAATATCTTCCCTCAACTTCCTACCACCATTATTCTTAGCATGCCAAGCAGCGATGCTGTCGTATGCTACCGGGTCTGCTATACGTTGACCCTCAAGCTTATTACACCACTCACAGGTTAATCCCCATACAGAAGCGGAGGGACAATCATAATCATCCCCGCGCTTGGATTGTTTGCATCCGGGGTATCCGTGATCGTGGTGGATATTAAACGTTAACCAAGCAATTTGGCGTTTACATATGAGGCACCGCGCCTCTTGTTCTAGGTACAGTGATAAAACATCTAAAGGCTTAAGATTGTAATACCTTTGCCAATGGCTTACTTGATATGCCTTTATGAAGTACCCAGGAGCAACCTCAATAGGACGAGAACCGCTCCTTGCTGCTACGGCATTCATACATGTCTTGCACCGAGCATGCCGAGTATTTCCACCAGCCTGTCTCATATAAAAGTCATTGATAGGCTGCAACTCTCCACCGTACGAGCACTCCGAGTTGCTGCACACCCTCATATCATCAACTGTTGCTGGCATCATTCACCTACGAGTCTTATCTTCTGTAGTGCTGACAAAATGATTTGTTGCGGAATAGTCTCCTTGAACATACCTAATGCGTCTGGAACATTCAGAATGGATGCCGCAATAGCCGTGGTTACTTCCATCAAAGCATCCCGACCAGCATTAATAACACCCGTTAAGCCATTTACAGCATTTGCCGCTCTATCCGCAGCATCTACCATTTGATTTACTGTATCTAGGTATTTCTCCATGTTCTCTCTCCTCTTCTCGCGCCAAAGCCTACTTTATGGCCTCAGCAATAACTGGCGTCTCAAGTCCGGCTGTCCGTCCTCGCCTACCCTTACTCATCCACTCCTCAACCGGCATCCCCGCGAAGCACTCAGAGACCGATGGAATATACCCCAAGTCTTCTATCACGTGCTGCTCTAACACCGGCCTCACAGCTACCTCTTTGCCATCCGACTCACGCTTTATTGAGACCCCGAATAGTTGCTCCCCCAGGAAAATCCCGAATGAGTTGTGCA
>Ga0137393_10003498_pt1 | contig 10193 bp, 6 predicted proteins | sample 15con2h34BmetaG_FD_101396 | JGI IMG/M metagenome (GOLD analysis project Ga0137393, IMG submission 101396) | Vadose zone soil microbial communities from Angelo Coast Range Reserve, California, USA - 15con2h3.4B metaG | ecosystem: Environmental > Terrestrial > Soil > Vadose zone > Saprolite...
AAAAGGGGTTCGACGTGATCATCGACTACGTATGGGGCCCTCCGACGGAAGCCCTTCTGACGGCGATTACCGGCACAGAATTTGCGGTTGCGGGATCGGAGACTCGACTGGTGGAGGTAGGCGCGAGCGCGGGACCAACAATCACCCTGCCCGCGGCAGTGCTGCGGAGCACGGCGCTGACGATTCTAGGAACGGCGGGCATTCCGCCTTGGGACGTGCTCACCGAGGCGTTCCAACAGGTGATGAAGTACGCAGCGAGCGGCAAACTGCGCATTGAGACCGAGCGTGTTCCGCTCGCCGAGATCGAGGATGCCTGGGAACGCGACGTGCACGCCCGCAGGCTGGTCGTGATCCCGTAGCCCGACAAAAGTGCCGTTCGCGGCCGCTATGATCCCGGGCGTATAGTCGGCTAACCGGAATTCGGGTTCCAGGGTGCGGATTAGTCCCGGGAAGCGTGCAACTGGCGTTTGCCAGACAGGATGCAAAGGAACGCGGATAGAGAGATGATGCTGGGCGCGGGTCGGAGCATGGCGGCGAACTCGCTGCATCATGCAAAAGATTATCTCGGCGAGTTCTTTCGGCGGATCACTCGGAAGCTCGGCAAACCCCAAGCCATCACCGCTACGGCTCACAAGCTCGCTCGGATTGTGTATCACCTGCTCAGCACTAAAGAGGCTTACAACGAAACCGTCTTTCACCGCGGCGACGAAGAAGCCTTAAGACGCGCGCAATTTCGGCTCCGTAGACAAGCCGCTCAACTCGGGTTTCAAGTCATCCCCCTACAGAACGGGTGATGTTCCTTGGGAGTCGGCTTGTAGGAAGTGATCTCCGCGCTTGGCATCGACTCCGGACAGCTAACCGGAAACTGACCCACTACCGGCAGCTCAGACTGAGCGGGGACGCGACCGTGGTGTGCTAGAATTTTGTGTCCGAATTCAGTTTTGGCGGCGAGGAAACCATTGAAAATCAGCCGGGAAGATGTGTTGCGGGTGGCGGAGCTGGCTTATCTTGACTTGAGCGAGGCAGAGCTGGAGACGTATCGCGCGCAAATTGACGAAATTCTGGAATACATCGGAAAGCTGAACGAGCTGGATACGGCGCAGGTCGAGCCGATGGCGCAGGTATTGAGCGACGACCAGACGGCGGACGCGACGCTGCGGGAGGACTTGATTGTGCCTTGCGCGGTGGCAGAGGACGTTTTGAAGCATGCTCCGGATCCGGAGTCGCCGTATTTCCGGGTGCCGAAGGTGATTGAGAGGTAGTGGGACAGACATTCGTGTCTGTCCTTTTTTCTGGAATTTCAAGAAGGCCGGATAGGCAAGAATGCCTGTCCCACAATACATATGACCACGAACTGGACCATTGACGGGGTAAGAGAAGCGCTGGGGGCTAAGAAGATTTCGGCGCGGGAGCTGGTGGCGGAGTTTTATGGGCGGATCGAGGCGCGGAATCCGGAGCTGAACGCCTATCTGACGCTGTCGCCGGAGCGTGCGCGGCGGCAGACGGACAAGATTGATGCGCTGGTGGCGGAAGGAAAACCCCTGCCGGCTTTGGCGGGCGTGCCGGTGGCCATAAAGGACGTGATCAGCACCCGGGGAATAAAGACGACCTGCGGGTCGAAGATTTTGCAGAACTACGTTCCGCCTTACGATGCTACGGCGGTGGAACGGTTGGAAGCGGCGGGCGCGGTCATTCTGGGAAAGACCAACTGCGACGAGTTCGCAATGGGAAGCTCGAATGAGAACTCCGCTTATGGGCCGGTGAAGAATCCCCTAGCGCTGGACCGCGTGCCGGGAGGATCGAGCGGAGGTTCGGCGGCGGTCGTGGCGGCGGGGCTGGCGGTGGCGTCGCTGGGAACGGATACGGGCGGTTCCATCCGGCAGCCGGGCTCGTTTTGTGGAATTCCCGCGATGATGGGGAGCTATGGGCGCGTTTCGCGGTATGGATTGATTGCGTTTGCGTCTTCGCTGGACCGCATCGGTCCGCTCGCGACCAATGTGAGCGACGTCGCGGCGATTCTGCAAGTCATCGCTGGGCGCGATCCGCATGATTCGACCTCGGCGACGGCACCGGTCCCCGATTACCATTCCGAAATTGAGAAACCCGTGAAGGGGCTGCGGCTGGGCATCCCAAAGGAGTATTTCGGCGAAGGCATGGATGCGGGGGTTAGGAGAAAGATCGAGGCGGGCATCGAAGTTTTCAAAAAATTGGGGTGTCAACTGGTTGACATTCGCATGCCGCATACGGACTACGCGATCGCGGCTTACTACATCATCGCGACGGCGGAGGCGAGTTCCAACCTGGCGCGGTACGACGGAGTGCGATATGGATTGCGCGTGGAGGACGATTCGCTGCTGGCGATGTATCGAAAGACGAGGGGCGCGGGGTTTGGCGCGGAGGTAAAACGGCGCATCGTGCTGGGTACGTACGTTCTTTCGGCGGGTTATTACGACGACTATTACTTGAAGGGGCAGAAGGTGCGTTCGCTGATTGCGCAGGACTTCCGGGACGCGTTTACGAAAGTGGACGCGATTCTGACGCCGACTTCGCCGGTTCCGCCGTTCAGATTGGGGGAGCGCACGGACGACCCGCTTCAGATGTATCTTGCTGATATATATACAGTTACGGGATCGCTGGCGGGGGTTCCTGGGATTTCGGTGCCTTGCGGGAAGATCAATGGGAAGCTGCCGGTGGGACTGCAAATCTTTGGGGCGGCTTTTGGTGAGGCGCGGGTTCTGCAACTGGCGCATGCTTTTGAGGGAGCGGGAGCAACGGTATAGAACGTTTTGTCCGCCCATGGCGGGCGGTGGGCTGGAACCGTGGCAGATGGGGCGCAGCTGGCTGCGGCGGGCGCCCTTACATGGGAATTCGGGAATGTGCGGTTGGGACTTTGCGCTCGATTGAAACCATCCTAGGGAATCTGGCTCGGGCGCAAAGCGAACTTCTGCGCGCCGCGGATGCCGTGCCTGTTGAGCAATGGAAAACACGACCAGCGGAGGGGCGGTGGTCGGCCGGCGAAGTGATTTGCCACTTGAGCGCGGTCGAAAGGGCCATCGTCAGCCGCGCGGACGGGCTGCTGCAAAGACCGCCAAATCCGGCGCCTTTTTACAAGCGCTTTCATGTTCCGATGATGTTCGTGGAAGCGCGGGTGATCCGGCGCAAAGCGCCGACATCGCTGGAACCGCAGGCGGTGTGCGAGAAAGAAGAAATGCTGGCGGAATTGCGGCACGTTCGGGAAAGGACCTTAGCGTTTATCGAGGAAACCATGGAGCGCGACCTCAGTGAATACTGCATGGCGCATGCGTTTCTGGGGACACTTAACGCGTATGAATGGCTTCAATTTATTGCTTCACATGAGGTGCGTCACACGAAGCAGATGCGAGAGATTGCCGGAAGCCTACCGAAAACGGTAACAAGTCTGCAAAAGTAGAACATTTTTACCACTCTGCTGGGCTTTACCTTCGGTTCGTACTGCTGGCGGAGGCAGCGAAAAAGTGTGGAAAAATGGCTGATTTGGCGGACTTTAGAGAGAAAGTACTAGCCGGAAGGTTTTTTCATGGGAGAACGGAATGACTATTGCTCAGAGATTAAGCAGCACTTACGATGCTTAGAGCATCAAAGTAAGCGTAGGACAGTTTTTGCGGTGGAGCAGAGGAGCCGGGCCATGGTTACCGTGAAGTCGAGCCAAAAAATCTTCACCGATTCAGAAGTGGCCAATTTGACGGGCATTTGCGTCGAACACGTGCACAATTTTGCGAAGAGCCGCCACTTGGGGTTCATCGCGCGGGCTGCGGAGGCCGCAGGCATCAGCGCGGATCAATGGCTGTTCACACTTTCGGACCTGATGGTCATGGTGACGCTGTTTCCGAAGTGCACGCACTAGGGCGGTAGAATTCAAGCGGCCTTTGGATGGCTCCTCGGCTTGGCCGGGGAGCCATTTTTGTTTCCGGGGCGTCCAAAACGGCGGGTTGCAGGCGCGGAAGACGCGGGGGTATGCTCGCAGGGAGAGGCAAACCGGGCGGGCGCGAATGCATCGCGGACTTCAGATCGGACCGATGAAAATACCCAAAATACTTGCGGTAGTTTGCTGCGGCTTTCTAGTCGGCGGGGCCGGCGCGGGTGGTTATTCCCTAACGGCCGGCGGCACGTCAGGCGGGCAGGAAGCTCCAGCTACAGCGAAGCAAGCCGACGGCAAGGACGCGCAGGCGAGAGTACCCGTTTTGCCGCGGGGCAAAAAACTGGTGCTGAAGGACGGCAGCTTTCAACTGGTTAAGGACTATCTGCGGAACGGGGAGCGTGTCCGCTACCTGAGCGCGGAGCGGGGCGACTGGGAAGAAATCCCGGCAGCGATGGTGGATTGGGACGCGACGGCAAAAGCGGCGGAAGCGGAAGCGGCCGATGAGGATGCCCTGGCCAAGAAGATCCACGCGCAAGAGCAAGCGCGGAGAATTGAAACGATTATGGACGTGGACGCGAGCCTCCAAGTGGCGCCGGGGGTGTTTCTGCCACCGGGGGAGGGGATGTTCCTCATCGACGGGAAGTCCGTGAAGCCGCTGGACCAGGTGGGTTCGCAGATCAAAACGGACAAGAAGCAGTACCTGAAGCAGGTGCTTTCGCCGATTCCGATAGTTCCCAGCAAGCGAAACGTGGAAATTCCAGGAAACCGGGCGAGTATCCGGGTGACCAGCGGACAAACGGAGTTTTATTTGCGGGAAGCGCCGCCGGATCCGGACCGTACCACGCCAATCGTGAAGAGCAGCCGGCCAGGGGAATCCGGGCCGGAGGTGGAATTGGTGCGGGCGAAGGTTAAGGGGAACAAGCGGGAGTTGGAATCGATCAAGAGCCTGTTCGGAGAGCAACTGGAGGAAAAGAGGGATACGATTTCGATGCAACGATGGGAAATCGCGCCGACGGTCTTCCGGTTTACGCTGAGCGAGCCGTTGCCAGCGGGGGAATATGCTCTGGCAGAGATTTTGCCGGATGGGATGAACTTGTACGTGTGGGATTTTGGGGTAGAGCCGGCCACGGGGGCGAAAGCAACGACGGCGCTGGAAAAGAAAAAGTAATTCCGCGACCGAGGCACGCGAGAAGCGTTGCGAGACGAGCGAATCCCGCACTCTTCGAGGCGCGGCAGAAGAATCCAGGAAAGAATCAACGGGCAGGGGGCGTTTCCGCCGGAGCATTCAAGAGAACATCCCTCAAGATAGCCAGAACATCGGAGATGCGGAAGGGCTTTTGGAGAGGAAGCGGCTCGCCGGAACCCGCGGGAAGGTGCTGGATTTCAACAAGATCGCCGGTCATATAGATGACGATAGGTTTTTGCCCAGCTGCGGCTTCGAGGATGCGGCTGGCGGCTCTCCGGCCGTCCACCGCAAGGCCTCCCGAGGACAGGTGCAGGTCGCAAAGCAACACGTCATAGCTGAATTGCGCGACAAGGGCAAGAGCCTCCTCGGTGGTAGCGGCACAAGCCACGCGCAAGCCCTGGGCGGAGAGGCCTTCTTGAAGAAGCATGCGGAGACTCTCTTCGTCGTCGAGAACGAGAACGGCGCGGCCTCGGAGAAGATCGGCGGTGGCGCGAAGCGCTTCCGACGGGGGAAGCGCCTCGGACTGGCGGCCGGAAGCGACGGGAAGAAAGATGGTGAAGGCCGAGCCGCCCGCGGGAAGGGATTCGGCTTCGATGTTTCCGCCGTGTTCGCGAACAATGGACATGCAGATGCTGAGGCCCAGGCCGGTCCCGCCACCGGGACGCTTGGTGGTGTAGAAAGGATCGAAGATGCGCGGAAGGGCTTCGGGGCGGATGCCGACGCCGTCATCCTGGACGGTGACGGTAACATGGGTGGCGTTGGAGCCGGCGCGAATCTGGATGCGGCCTGTTTCGCGGACTTCGCGGATGGCCTGCTCGGCGTTGGTCACCAGGTTCAGCAAGACTTGAATGAGCTGGTTGGCGTCGCCGACGACGCCGGGAAGCTCAGGTTGCGGGCGGAAATCGACCTGGATATTGTTACGGCGCAAAGAATGATCGTGCAATTGAAGGGTGCGCTCGACAAGGTTGTTGACGTCGACGGACCTTTTCTGGGGAGAAGCGGGGCGGGAGAATTCGAGAAGATTCTGGACGATACGCGCAGCGCGGCGGGCCTGGCGGTGGGTGAGCTCGAGCTGGCGCTTGACGGAATCAGCGGTGCCTTCGCGCTCGCGGAGAAGTTCGGTAACGCCGAGGATGGCGGTCAAGGGATTGTTGAGTTCGTGGGCGACGCCGGCAAGCATTTGTCCCATGGCGGCGAGTTTCTCAGCCTGGATAAGCTGTTCCTCGAGACGCTTGAGATCGGTCACGTCGCGGCCGGATAGGACCACGCCTTCAATATTGCCCTTTGCATCGGCGAGAGGACTGAAATTGAAACGAATGCGGCGCCATTCGCCGAGCTTGTGGCGGACGCGAATTTCCAGAGAAGCAAAGATCTGCCTGCCAGCGATGACGTCGTTGTAAAGCGCAAGCGCGGCGGGCAAATCCTCGGGATGAGTGCGGCCACCAAATTCCATGTTCAGCGCATCTTCGACGTCGTACCCGAGGACCTCTTTGCAACGAGGACTGACAAAGGTGTAGTGGGCAGCGGCATCGAGGACCAGGATCAGGTCGGGGAAACTGTCGACGAGGCGGCGGGCAAATTCCTGCTGTTGATGGAGACGGCGTTCCATCTCGCGGCGCTCGGTAATGTCCATGAGCGAACCCTGATAGCGCACCACGCGTCCGGCCTTGTCGCGAACGGCGGCGGCGGTGTTCAGGCACACGATGGAGGTGCCGTCCTTGCGAATCAGGATGATCTCGTGGCCCTGGACCATGGGCAGGCGTTCGACCTGATCTTTGACGAGCTTGCGCTCCGCCCGATCGACGAAGATTTCCGGCACGCGCCGTTTCAGCACTTCTTCCTTGGAATCGTAGCCCAGCATGCGGACCAGCGCGGGATTGACGTCCAGAATTGTACCGTCCGGAGTGGCGATGTAGATGCCTTCCTGGAGAGACTCGAAGAGTTCGGTGAAGCGGGCTTCGTTTTTGTGGAGGGCGGAGACATCGCGCCCCAGAACGGTGATGCCGTTGATTTCGCCTTCGCGCAACATGGCATGCGCGACACAATCGAAATAAAAGACCGTCCCTTGCCCCTTCAACCGCACCTCGACGACACCGGACCACTGGCGGCGTTCCAGGAAGCGCGGCATGGCGCGACTCAACAGCTGGGAGCCCTCCCCGGTGCCTTCCTGCAAGAAATCAGCGATGGGCCTGCCGATAATTTGCTGGAAAGGCATGCCGACGAGATCGGAAAAACTGCGGTTGACGGCGCGAATCTGGCCTTCGAGCGTGAGGGCCAGCAGAACGTCGTCGAAAGAGTCGATCAGGTCGCGATAGCCCTGCTGCGAGCGGGAGATGATTTCAAACAACTGTTCGAGCTGTTTGTCACTGGGAGCGGCCTCATCGTGCTTCTCGAGGCCGCGCATCAGGCCGCGCATCTCGGAAAGTTCCTGGTTCTTCTGCCACGTGTAAATGCCGAAAAGAATGACGAGCACAACGAGAAAGATGGGCAATTTCTCGAAGCCGTGCGCCAAAGCGCGGACGGAGTCCCTGGACGTCCACGCATAAGCCAGGGCCAGGAGGAGCAGAACGATGCGAGTGAGCCACCAGAGTTCGCTCTGGCGTTTTTCAAACTGCTCGAAACGCGAGGTGATGACGGAACGAGCGTTGGGAACGGGAGAAGCGTTCCCAGCGGTGGGGCGAGCGTCTTGGTTTTCGTCGTGCATAAGGGCAGGCGAGACTCGGCAACACCAGGAGTCATCCGCCAGGATGCGCTGTACCCCTTATTGTAGGAAGTCCGACCGTATTGCAGCAATCGGAGGAGCTAACGAAGTGCTTGAACGAGAACTGTACCGTTTGTGCACAAAGAAGAACGGCGTCCTGGTGTTCGCCGGGACGCCGTTTTAGTTGAACTTTGGCCGGGTTGCGAACCGGCCAAAGAAATGGTTTAGCTTTCGGTAGCGGCGCCCGCTTCGGTGTCTTTCTGGAGAAAGTCGAGCGCGGCCGCTTCTTCGGCGGTAAGCTCGGCGGCTTCGGGAATTTCTTCCATGGGAGCAGGAGCGGGCATTTCAGTCAGCAACTGGATGCTGCGGTAGTGTTCGAGACCCGTGCCTGCCGGGATGAGGCGGCCCATGATGACGTTTTCCTTTAGGCCGCGGAGGTAGTCCACCTTGCCGGCAACGGCCGCTTCGGTGAGGACGCGGGTGGTCTCCTGGAAGCTGGCGGCGGAGATGAACGAATCGGTCGAGAGCGAGGCCTTGGTGATACCAAGGAGGAGCGGACGGCCCGTTGCGGGGCGGCCGCCATCGGCGATGATACGATCGTTTTCCTCGCGGAAGCGGAACTTGTCCACCTGCTCCTCGAGGAGGAAGGTGGTGTCACCGACGTCCTCGACCTTGACCCAGCGCATCATCTGGCGCGAGATGGTCTCGATGTGCTTGTCGTTGATGTTGACGCCCTGGAGGCGGTAGACCTCCTGAATGGCGTTGACCAGGTACGATTGCGTGAACTTTTCGCCGAGGACGGCAAGCAAATCGTGCAAGTTGAGCGGGCCATCGATGAGGGCTTCGCCAGCCTTGACGTGGTCGCCTTCCTGGACGTTGATGTGCACGCCGCGGGGGATGGAGTATTCCTTGGTGGTCTTGCCATCCTCGCTCTCGACGTAGACTTTGCGCATGCCCTTGGCGATATCGCCGTAGCGGACGCTGCCGTCGATTTCGCTGATGACGGCGGGATCCTTGGGCTTGCGGGTCTCGAAGAGTTCGACAACGCGCGGGAGACCGCCGGTGATGTCTTTGGTCTTGGTGGTTTCGCGCGGGATCTTGGCGAGCACGTCGCCGGCCTGAACGTCATCGCCATCCTTGACCATCAAGTGAGCACGGGAAGGCATGAGGTACTTCTTGCGGACCTTGCCGGAAGAATCGCGGACAAGGATCGCAGGCTGATGCTTTTCGTCGCCCGGGGGCAAAGTGACGACGTCCTGGGAGAGCCCGGTGACTTCGTCCACCTGCTCTTCGATCGTCAAGCCGGGGCGTAGGTCGTCAAACTTCACGGAACCTGCGGTCTCGGTGAGGATCGAGAAGGTGAAGGGATCCCACTCGGCCAGAGTCTGGCCGTGGGTGACGTGTTCCCCGTCCTTGACGCGGAGGCGCGCGCCGTAAACGACATGGTAGCGCTCCTTTTCGCGGCCCTTTTCATCGACGATGGCGATGAGGCCGGCGCGGTTCATGGCGATGGAAGTGCCGCCACGGCCTTCGACGAACTTCATGTCCACGAACTTGACGACTCCGTTGTTGCGCGCTTCAAGAGTGGAGCGCTCGGAGACGCGCGTGGCGGTTCCGCCGATGTGGAAGGTGCGCATGGTCAACTGCGTGCCGGGTTCGCCGATGGACTGCGCGGCGATGACGCCGACGGCTTCTCCCAGCTCAACCATGCGGCCGGTGGCGAGGTTGCGGCCATAGCAGAGGGCGCAAACGCCGCGGCGGGATTCGCAAGTGAGCACGGAACGGATGCGCACGCGCTCAATACCCGCGCCCTGAACCTGGTTGGCGAGCTCTTCGGTGATTTCCTGGCTGATGTCGACGATGACCGTGCCCTCGAAGTCCTTGATCTTGTCAAGGGAAACGCGGCCCACGATGCGGTCGCGGAGGGGCTCGACTTCGACGCCTGCTTCGACGATAGGTTCGACGAAAATTCCGTCCGAGGTGCCGCAGTCGCGTTCGTTGATGATCACGTCCTGTGCCACGTCGACGAGGCGGCGGGTAAGGTAGCCGGAATCGGCGGTTTTGAGAGCGGTGTCGGCCAGGCCCTTGCGCGCGCCGTGCGTCGAGATGAAGTACTGCAGCACGGTAAGACCTTCGCGGAAGTTGGAAGTGATGGGCGTTTCGATGACTTCGCCGGAAGGCTTGGCCATCAAACCGCGCATGCCGGAAAGCTGGCGGATCTGCTGTTTGGAACCGCGGGCGCCGGAGTCCGCCATGACGTAAACGGGATTGATGTTGCCCTCTTTGTCCTGATTTTCGAGGGCCTTGAACATTTCGTCGGCGACGCGCTCGGTGATGTCGCCCCAGATGGCGATGACCTTGTTGTAGCGCTCGCCGTTGGTGATGGCGCCGTCGAGGTATTGCTGCTG
>Ga0137393_10003507_pt1 | contig 10180 bp, 12 predicted proteins | sample 15con2h34BmetaG_FD_101396 | JGI IMG/M metagenome (GOLD analysis project Ga0137393, IMG submission 101396) | Vadose zone soil microbial communities from Angelo Coast Range Reserve, California, USA - 15con2h3.4B metaG | ecosystem: Environmental > Terrestrial > Soil > Vadose zone > Saprolite...
ATCCCCGCAGCGGAGGTCTGCCTACCTGGGCCAATCCCTGTGGTCGGAGTCTGCCTGCCTGTGCCGATCGCCGTGGTCGAGGTCCGCCTGCCTGCGCCGATCCCCGTGGTCGAGGTCCGCCTGCCTGTGCCGATCCCCGCATTGGAAACTCCGGTCCCCCCATTGGAACCTCCCGGCTGAGCGAAATAGCGAGCCTGCCAAACGCCTGTATCGTCCGACACTTGCTATAAAAGACACCGTGCCGAAGCCTCCCGCCACCGGCCGCGCCTGTCAACGGCCAATTCGCGAACGGGCCGGGGCTGGCCGGTTTGATCGGACCCGCCCGGCCTGCGGGGGCGCCTGCGCCGCCTGACCATGATCACGAAGGATTCCCGTCATATACGTCCGGGAATCCTTCGTGATCATGAAGTCCCCCGGAACGTGCGATGCTCCGGTCATGAGGCGGGTGTCGGTGGTGGGGAACTCCGGGTCGGGCAAGTCCACGCTGGCGAAGGCCCTGGCGGCACGGCTGGCCGTGCCGCACATCGAGCTTGACGGCATCTTCCATCAGCCTGGCTGGACCCCGCTGCCGGAGGAGGAGTTCGCGCGCCGCGTCGCCGAGGCCACCGCCCGGGACGGCTGGGTCATCGACGGCAACTACAGCGCGGTCCGCCCGCTGGTCTGGGCCCGTGCGGACACGGTCGTCTGGCTCGACCTGCCCCGTGGCGTCGTGATGCGCAGGGTCATCTGGCGTACCATCCGGCGCGCCGTGAGTCGCGCCGAACTGTGGAACGGCAACCGGGAACCCTGGCAGAACTTTTTCCGCCGGGATCCGGAGGCCTCGGTCATCGCTTGGTCCTGGTACCGGCATGCCGTCTACCGGCAGCGCTACGCTGCGGCGGCCCTCGACCCGGCCTGGGCACACATTCGGTTCATCCGCATCACCTCCCGCCACGACCTGCGCAAGCTCCTCGACAGCGCGGGGTCGTCCGCTGCGGGGCCCTCTCCCGCCACCCAGCCATGATCACCGTGATCATGGAACGCAGGCAGCCATCGGCCGTTGGCCAGTGCTCCTGAGTGAAGATCATCGATCCGTTCGTGCAAGTGCGTCCACTAAGACGTGCAACTGACGCGAATGCGGCTGCTCATACACTCTGCAGCCGCATCTGCGTTAGAGTCACGTGGTGGCGACGTTTCGGATCAAGGAAGCCGCGGACCTGCTTGGGGTCAGCGGCGATACGCTGCGCCGTTGGGCCGATGGGGGCCGGATCGACACGACGCTTGACACCTCCGGGCGGCAGGCTGTTGACGGGGTCGCGCTCGCCCATCTTGCTCGCGAGCGGGCCGAGTCGGCCGATCACGGTGAGGACCGGGCGGTAGTCGCCCATTCGGTGCGAAACAGGTTCAGTGGCCTGGTCATCCGCGTGGTCCGCGACACCGTGATGGCTCAGGTAGAGATCCAGGCGGGGCCGCACAGGTTCGTGTCGCTACTCAGCCGGGAGGCCGCCGACGAGCTCGGCCTGGAGCCGGGAATGCTCGCCGTCGCGGCCGTCAAGGCGACCAACGTGTCCATCGAGATCCCCAAGATTCACTGAGCTCGCTTCCGGCGAGACCGAACCTAGGAGTTCATATTGCGCCGTTTGACCGTTGTCGCCGCCGGGGTGGTGGCATGCGCCCTGGCCGGCTGCTCCAGCAGTGGTAGCAGTGGTTCCGGAAGCCCAACGACTGCGCCAGCCAGCGCGAGTAGTTCACCGTCCGCATCCGCATTGTCGGGATCGATCACCGTGTTCGCCGCGTCCTCGCTGACCGGATCCTTCACTAAACTCGGGACGCAGTTCGAGGCGGCCCATCCGGGGGTGAAGGTGACGTTCAGCTTCGGGGCGAGTTCCACCCTGGCCACCCAGATCATCGCCGGCGCGCCGGCTGACGTGTTCGCCTCGGCGAGCACGAAGAACATGCAGCAGATTGTCACCGCCGGCGACGCGTCCAGTCCGTCGGATTTCGCCAAGAACGTGATGGAGGTCGCCGTGCCCCCGTCCAACCCGGCCAAGGTCACGTCCGTTACCGACCTGGCCAAGTCGTCGGTCAAGGTCGCGTTGTGCCAGCCGCTGGTGCCGTGCGGGACCACCGCGGCGAAGGTGTTCAGCAACGCCAAGATCACCGTTAAGCCGGTCACGCTCGAACCGGACGTGAAATCGGTGCTGGCCAAGGTCGAGCTGGGCGACGTGGACGCCGGCGTGGTCTACGTGACCGACGTGCTGGCGGCCGGCAGCAAGGTCAAGGGCGTCGTGATCCCGGCCACCGTCGACGCCTCGACTACCTACCCGATCGCCACCATCAGCAAGAGCAGCCAGGCGGCCACCGCGCAGGCGTTCGTCGCGTATGTCTTGTCGCCCGCCGGCCAGAGCGTGCTCACGGCCGCCGGATTCGAGAAGCCCTGACGGTAGATCCGGGAGCGGCCGCCGGTGATCACCCTCGCTAGATCGTCGGGTCTGACGGCTCGCGAGCGTGCCCGGCGCGCCGCCCGGGGTGGTGCTTCGCGGTCGGTGCCGGCGCCCTTGCTGGCGCCGGCGCTGGTCGCGGTGGCCTTCCTGGTGCTGCCCCTGGCCGGGCTGATTATCCGAGCCCCCTGGGGCAGGCTCGGATCGGTCCTGAGCGGGTCGGATGCGACTCAGGCCCTCCAGTTGTCGCTGTGGACCGCGTCGGCGGCCACGGTGATCTCCCTGATCATCGGGGTGCCGCTGGCGTGGGTGCTGGCCCGGGGCAGCTTCCCGGGGCAGCGGCTTCTTCGCGCCCTGGTGACCTTGCCGCTGGTGCTGCCGCCGGTGGTCGGCGGGGTCGCGCTGCTGCTCGCGTTCGGCCGCACTGGGTTTCTCGGCCAGTACCTGGACTCCTGGTTCGGGCTGACGATCCCCTTCACGCCGGTGGCGGTGGTGATGGCGGAGACTTTCGTGGCGATGCCGTTCCTGATCATCACCGTCGAGGGGGCGCTACGATCGGCGGATCAAGGTTTCGAGGAAGCGGCGGCCACCCTTGGCGCGACACGGATGACGGTGTTCCGGCGCGTCACCGTGCCGCTGATCGCCCCCTCCCTGGGCGCGGGCGCTATCTTGTGCTGGGCCCGGGCCCTGGGCGAGTTCGGGGCGACGATCACTTTTGCCGGGAGCTTCCCCGGTCGCACCGAGACCATGCCGATCGCCGTCTACTACGCGCTGGAGAATGATCCCGACGCGGCGATCGCGCTGAGCCTGGTGCTGCTGCTGGTATCGGTCGTGGTGCTGGTCTCGCTGCGTGACCGCTGGGTACGGGGCGGCTCGGCGCCGTGACGGACGAGGGCATCGATGGCCTCGTCGTCGATGCTGAGGTCAGGCGCGGCGATTTCACGCTCGTGGTCGCGATGACCGTGGCGCCTGGTCAGGTGGTCGGTGTCCTGGGGCCGAATGGGGCCGGGAAATCCACCCTGCTCAGCACGCTGGCCGGGCTGACCCCCGTCGCCGCCGGCCGTATCGTGCTCGCCGGGCAGGTCATCGACGACGCGGCCACCGGGGCCTTTGTCGAGGCGGCGGGACGGCCCGTCGGTTTCGTGTTCCAGGATTACCGGCTGTTCCCGCACCTGAGCGTGGCCGAGAACGTGGCGTTCTCGCCGCGCGCCCGCGGCATGAGCAGCCGGGCCGCCAGGTCAGCTGCTGCCCACTGGCTCAGCCGGCTCGGCCTGGCCGACCTCGCCGACCGCAAGCCCGGGGAACTGTCGGGCGGGCAGGCGCAGCGGGTGGCGCTGGCCCGGGCCCTGGCCGGGCAGCCGGCGCTGCTGCTCATGGACGAGCCGCTGTCAGCTTTGGACGCCGGTACTCGCCTGGACGTGCGGGCCGAGCTCAAGCGTCACCTGTCGGACTTCAGCGGACCGTGCCTGCTGGTCACCCACGACCCGCTCGAAGCGCTGGTGCTAGCGGACCGGCTGCTGGTCCTCGAGGACGGGCGGATCGTCCAGGAGGGCACGCCCGCGCAGGTCGCCCGCCAGCCCGCCACGGAATACGTCGCTAAATTGGTGGGCCTGAACCTGTATGCGGGCCGCGCCGACGGTCCTGGGGTGGCGCTCGCCGGAGGCGGCGCCTTCGTCATTCCCGACCGGGGCCAGCACGGTGACGTCCTCGTCGCGGTCCGCCCGTCCGCGCTGGTCGTCAGCAGCCAGCGTCCCCAGGCCAGCAGCGCCCGTAACACCTGGCCGGCCCGGGTCGCCGGCCTCACGCTCCTGGCCGACAGGGTCCGGCTCGACCTCGAAGGACAGCCGCCCGCCCTGGCCGACGTCACCCCCGCGGCCGTAGCAGAACTCTCCCTGAGCCCCGGCAGCGAGGTGTGGGTTGCAGCCAAAGCCACCGATCTTGAGGTCTACACGCACGCCGACACCTAGGCCTAGTGAGCCTGCTGGAGTGCATCGTTTAGCTGGCGGGCATCGATGTGTGGCAACTGGGGCAGGTGGTGGGCGGGTCGGCATCAGCGACCGAGCCGCATTCCGGGCAGACGCGCCGGAGCAAGCACGCGGGGTCGCCCGGCCGGTCAACAGGCCCAGCGTCGGCCATCGCAGGCGGCCTCCCTCACTTACCGTTCCGTGCCTTACAGCCTGGCCTCCCGCGCCCGCGTAGCGGGTGGGGAGGCCAGGTCGGTGGCGACCGATTTACATCGTAACACGATATAATATCTCCGATGCGGCCTGGGTACTGACGGGCGGCGGCGGCAGGGTCCAGACGAGAGGGGAGACGTGAGGCAGCTCACCAGCCAGGACTACGAGAACTTGCTCGCCTTCCGCACCAGCCTGCGCCGCTTCCTGCACTGGAGCCAGTCCAAGGCGCGCGCCGCCGGCCTCACCCCGGCCCAGCACCAGCTGCTGCTGGCGATCAAGGGCCATCGCGGCGAACCCGGCCCCACGGTCGGCGATCTCGCCGGCTATCTGCTGCTTCGTCATCACAGCGCGGTCGAGTTGGTCGACCGCGCCGAAGCCGCCGGTTTCGTGGAGCGGGCGGACGACGCCGAGGACGGCCGGGTCACCCGGGTCCGGCTCACCCCCGAAGGAGAGCGCCGGCTGAGCCAGCTCACCCCTGCCCACCTGGACGAGTTGCGCCGCCTGGCGCCCATGCTCGAACAGCTGGTATCTCAGTGGCCGCCACCGGGCCCGCCTGGTTAACGCGCTGCGTCGCGCACCCTATAGGTGGAGCGGCCCGGAGGCGGAGCCAGATCCTCCCGCGCGTTCAGCAGTTCTCTGGTGCGGCCGTCCGGGTGGTTGGCCGCGGCAAACGTGGCAGGCTGTTCTCCGAGCACGGCGGCGAGCCGGGCCAGGGTACGGCAGCGGCAGCACGCGCGGGCCTGGCGTTCCAGCCTGGCCACGGTGGCTGGGCTTATTCCTGCCTTGTCGGCCAGTTTTTCCTGGGACAAGCCGCGCTGGCGGCGCAACTGCCGAAGCCGGTGACCATCCACGACCGTGGTCCACTGGTGGGCCGCGCGGGGGCTCCCAATGCTGGCCGGGCCAGGGTCAGTCACGGCCGGATCTTTCTGGGGCTGGTGATTGGCTGGCTGGCGTGTGCGCCGTCATGAGCAGCTCGAACCAGACGGTCCAGCCCGTGTCACTGTCGCCGGAGCGTCCCCAGGCGCGGGCGAGCTTGCTGACGATCAGTAATCCGCGCCCATGCTGCTCCCTGGGATGCTCGGGCCAGGTCCAGGGCCCGCCGTTGTCGTGGGTCTCCACGCGCAGCTGATTGCCGTGGAGTTGGACGCGGACACTGAAGTAGCCACCCGGCATGCGGGATTTGCTGTGGATGGTCGCGTTGGCCGCGAGTTCGGACAGGCAGAGCACCGCGTCTTCAGCCGTCGGGCGGCCGTTCAGGATGGCGGCCAGGAACCGGCGTGCTTCCCGGGCTTGGTCGGGGGTGGCGGGGAAAGCACGGGACCAGGTTGGCGGTGGTGCGGCGGTGTCGCGCACGCCCTGTCCTGCCTGGGCTGGGGCTTCCGCGTTCTGCTGTGTGCAGGGTGGCGCGGCCAGGAATCCGCGACTCGGAGATGGTGGTGGGCGGAGGTTTTCCTGTTCCTGGATTCGGCGGGTGAGTGTTTCGGGATCGTCGGCGTGGATGAATGGCCGGCATCCGGCGCTGGTTTCGGCGGCGGTGAGGGCGTGGCGGAGGGCGGCCCACCATCGGCCGGTGATGCTGCGCCAGATCCCCCAGCGGCCGCTGAAAGTGTCCTCGATGGCGGTGGCCGTGCTGTCGCTGTCGTCCTGCGCGTCGTTCCGCTCCGGTTGCGGGGCGTGCTCCATGAGGGGAGCATGGATGCCCCGGGTAGTCACGGAGTTTCAATTCGTTTGAAAGTCGCGGGCCAGAGGTCTTATGGCGGATCAGGACCGGATTGGGGCGCGGGTCGCCGCGATCCGCAAGACGCGGGGGTGGACTGCCCGTGAGCTGGCGCGCCGGGCGAGCGTGTCCTACAGCCTGCTGGCGAAGGTCGAGTCCAGCGCGGTCCCGGCGACCCCGGCGTTTATCGGGGCAGTGGCCCGCGCGCTGCGGGTCGATGTTCCCCGGATCACCGGGCAGCCGTATGAGGAGCCGGGCCGGCGCTATGCGCAGTTGCAGGCGACGATTGATTCGCTGCGTCGTGCCTTGCTGACCTATGATCTGCCACCGGATCTGGCGGCTCCGGTACGCCCGGTTAATGAGCTGAGAGCCGATGTGCAGGCGATGTCGGCGCTGGGGCGGCAGGCGCGTTATCTTCAGCTCGGGCAGAGCCTTCCCGGGCTGCTGGACGAGCTGTACGCGGCAGTCATCGATGCACCGGAAGCAGCGCGGCCTGTCCTGTACGGGCTGCTGGCCGAGGCGTACGGGGGGATTTCCGGGCTCGCGCACCAGCTCGGGTACGCGGACTTGCGGGCGGTGGCGCTTGACCGTATCGAGCAGGCTTCCGGGCGGAGCGGTGACCCGCTGCGGGTCGCGCGGACGCAGTGGTCGCGCGGCGCGTCCCTGCTCGGTGCCGGTGCCTACGACCAGGGGCTGGCCCTAATGGAACGCACCCGTACGGAGCTGGGCGGCAATGTGGGCAGCATGGACGAGGCCGCGCGGAGCATGTACGGCAGCTTGCACCTGCGCTCAGCGGTCCTGGCGGCGCGGGCCGGCCGGCGGGCTGAGGCGGACAGTCATCTGGCCGAGGGCCGCGCGGTCAGCACGACCGTCCCTGAAGGAGCCAACAGCTACGGCATGGAGTTCGGCGCGGCCAACGTGGCCCTGCATGAAGTGTCGGCTGCGATCGAGCTCGCCGACGGAACCTTGGCGGTCAGCCGCGCCGAGGACGCGGAACGGGCCGGGCACCTGCGGGTCCTGCCGCCCTCCCGGGTGGGCCACTACCGCATCGAGGTGGCACGGGGCTGGCTGTATCACGGTGACCGGCACCGTGCGCTGCGTGCCTTGCAGGCAGCGCGGCGCGTGTCTCCCCAGCAGGTCCGGTTTCACCCGATGGTCCGGGACACCGTTTCGGTGATCGCTGGAGCTGAGCGCCGCCCCAGCGAGGAATTGCGCTCATTCGCCACGTGGCTGGGGATTGATTCCTAAGTAATCCGCTGAGATACGCCGTACGTTGTTCATGTCGTTTCCACATCCGCCCGGCCTGGCCGACATCACTCCCGCGGCTGTAGCAGAGTTCTCCCTGGGCCAGGCAGCCCAGGTGTAGGTCGCAGCCAAAGCCACCGACCTTGAGGTCTGCAGGCATGCCGACACTCGCCTCCACGAACCGGGTTAGGGCGTTCCTCGCAGATCTTGGCCGTCGCGAGCGGCCGTCCGGAGGGATGAAGCGCAAGGCAGCACCCATCCCGAAAGTAAGTTAGAGAAGGCGATCCGTGAAGGAGGGATAGCAGCCGTGAGTGTCGCTGACATCGCAGAGCCGGAGCATGGCTCGTATGCCGCCGCGCTGGATGAGCAGGCACAGTGCAAGGGCGTGCACCCGATCGCCTCGGTGGATGAGCTGTGTGCCGATGTTTCGTGTCAGACGAGGAACTGGAGGAGTTCCTGGCTGACTTGGAGGCCTTCCGGCATAAGCACATGGCTTAGGCCGGATGACCCGTGGGCCCGGTGATGATTTGGGCGATCTGGCATGGTTCCGGTCGATGGGAGTATTCAATAACAAACCCCACGGCCTCAGAAAGGTAACCCAGGTGATCTAGCTTGGATGCATTAGTGAGCCCGGCCATGAGGGGTGTCTCTCATCAGCGGCCTGCTACGTTCCTCGGCCAATAGAAAGGACGCGCCTCATTATGGAAAATTTCGCATTGCTGCCGCATTCGTTGCGACATCCACCCTCTCCGCCCTAGCCCATTAACTCCGACCTTCGCCACTAGGGTTCGCGGGAACCTCGCATTCTTTTGCCATAGCAACCTGCTTACATATTCACGGACATCAAAGAACGCTTGCTTGGCCTCTTCGGCCTCCCGATTGGTTGGCGATTCACCCTCATGAACGATGCGATTCCTCACGAGATAGATTGCTCGCCAATATTTGGCAACCGGGCTGTTGCCTTCAAGATTCCAGTCTCCGCCTATCAATGGCGGAAGTTCCCTGGTCAATAGTGATCGGAACGGCAGATCTTTGTTGACTCGGGAAGCGATCTGTGCAGATGTCTTGCCTAGATCAACTAGAATGCCGCGCAGAAGGTCGTACATCATGCTTTCGGCGGCCGTTTGCAAGCTTACGATGCAATCGACGTAGTCTCCTCGATAGCGGAATGCTCTCAGCGCGCGGCTAGACCACAGGGCTGAGACCAGGAATAGGCGCCCGCCTCTCATGTCATTGAAGGCCATGGCCAGTTGGCGTTTGATGGCATCAGCCGATTCCGGTTTCAACGGGAACGGAAAAGAGTCAGGATGCATCAGAAGATCTCCCAGTCGAGCCCAATGCCCGTCCTGGGTCCATGCGCCTAGAAAGACGATTGGCCCGATCTCTGTCGTTGAGACACTCGAAATTCGGATATCCGAAACAGCGAGATCGAGGCCTGTCAAGAAAGTATTCAGCGATAGAAGTGCACGGTGGAAGGCGTACGCGCCGTCATCAGGATCTTCTGAAGCCAATCGCGCACTCGGTGTCTCTAGCGTCACCCATTGCTCGTAGGCGCCCGGTATCGGCGCAAACTGCACTTCTTTAATTGATTCATCGAGGTCTCCGAAGAATTCCTGGAGTGCATTTGAGGCTCGCGTGAGACTGAACCCGATTCCGTCAGTCGGCTCATTATGCTGTCGGAGCCTCACTATTGGTGTCTTTCCAAAGTGGGCGATATCGTCCGGATCCGCCCATGATCCTTCCAGAATCAGGTCAGTTTGCCCGGAATCTTCGATTCCCAGGGTGAATGGCAACTTAAAAGTAAATGTAAGGATGAGCGGCCCTTCGGGAACATCGAGCGGGTCGCTCCGGAAGTCGAAGTCAAGGGGCTGGTTGTCCTTCGGATCATATGGAGTGAAATTCACCAAGTCCGCGTCGGTCAAGGGAACATACTGCACCGTCCCAAGCTGCTGTGCCCATTTATGGCAATCAGCCCACAGCGTCCCGGGCTTGTCACATGGGCACGGGTCTGTGTCGGCCAGTGTCCCGAGGACCGCTGGGTCCTTCCATGCACGCCACAGAAGAGCCCCGCATCTGCGCACTTCGTCTGCCAGATCGGGGGCGTAGTGATTAACAGCATCGTCGATCGCAGGCAAGAGAGCTGCGGTCGCCGTATGGAGAGCATCAGAGCACCCTTCGGGCCCTGGACCGATGTTTACAGCCATCGCCTGTCGTTCATCTGACAGCGAGATCATGGTGCGGTAAGACTGGTTGGCTAGGCCCGTACCAGTCACAAGGCTGTCTGCATAGGTTGCAAGAACCTTGAACCCTCGAAACTTATCGCTCGTAAACACATCTTCTTCGGCAGCAGCTAGTTCGTCGATCAGCTCCGCCAACGATGAATGCCCTGTCCAAAGTCCCATGGCGTCTTGACCAAACTGGGACTCAGCGTCCGCGCGCTCCTGCCCGATCAGGTAATCCTCTGCTGAGAGAGACTTCCATACTCCTATCCGTCGTCTTTCCTCGATGTCGAGCTGACGACGATACAGCGAGTGAAGCTCCGCTTTCGCGTCAACAGATTCGCCTTGCTCAATAGCCCAAATAACTATCAAGCTCGACTGAACTACCACCGCCGCGAGCAT
>Ga0137393_10003508_pt1 | contig 10178 bp, 9 predicted proteins | sample 15con2h34BmetaG_FD_101396 | JGI IMG/M metagenome (GOLD analysis project Ga0137393, IMG submission 101396) | Vadose zone soil microbial communities from Angelo Coast Range Reserve, California, USA - 15con2h3.4B metaG | ecosystem: Environmental > Terrestrial > Soil > Vadose zone > Saprolite...
AGCGGCTATATTGCGGGCATCCAGTCTGAGCAGATCGGTCTGGCGAGTATGCACCTGGGTGCCGGACGATTTAAAAAAGGTGAACAGATCGATCACCGCACAGGGCTTATCCTACAGGCAAAAGTGGGCGAGTACCGCCGGGCCGGCGAGCCATTGGTAGAGATTCATGCGCGTAGCGAGGCTGAGGCCGCCTCTATTCGCGATCCATTGCTGGCCTGTTTTAGCTGGAGTGATGCTCCTGTAACAGTCGGGCCGCTGGTCTATGATACGATTCGCCCTTGAAAGGGAGGACTCGAGGAGGAAGCATCTGCGTCTCGTAGTGGCGGGGGTGGTGAAGGGTTGGGTGGGGACGCTTGCGTCGCCCAGGGGTGGATGGGGCGTTTCGCTCAAGGGGAACAGGACGAGGGCGACGCAAGCGTCCCCACTCCACCACCACTCCACCCCCGCCCCTACGGAACGGTACCATTTCGGCGCGATCAATTGGGGTCACGAGATGGTTAACTCCCAGAAATCGGGGGTTGGGCGGCTGGGGTCGCTGGCTCCGCGGGAAAGATAAGTATGTCCTGTTCCGTCACAGGCAGCGGTGCCCAGTAGGGAGCCGCCGGAGGGCAGGGGATCTGCTGGTTTCCAGCGCAGTGTCTGTAGATCGACGAGCCAGGTTTGGTCGAGTGACTTATTGTGTACGGCGTCAAATCCTCCGATAATCACAAGCTGTGCTGGCCCGTTTAGACAACTGGCTGTGCCACTTAAAGGCAGCGGTACTGTTACCGGCTCGGTCGTCCAGACATTCTGCGCTATGTTATAGCGATAGATCTGTTTTGCAGGTAAACTCTGCCCTGCATCTTTTGATCCACCCAATAAAAGGATGTTGCCCGCGCTGTCCGGCGCCAGTACGACATATCCCAATCCTTGAGGCAGCGAAGCCAGGACGTGCCATTGTGCGCTAGCGATATCATAACGATACCAGCCTGTCCCCGCCAACCCATGAGCGTTGCCCGCCGTCATAAATCCCTGCGTGATGAAGAGATGCCCCTGCTGATCCGCTACCATTGCAGCACCATAGCCGATAGACACCGAAGCAGGTGGTACGATCTTCTGCAGTGTTTGATTGGTAGGTTGAAACATATACAAAAGCGAAGTGACTGTATACGTGTCGGGGGAGTAGCCGGCGGTGAAAAAGAGGTGATTGTACTCATCCAGCGCGGCTGCGTTGTTGCCCATGCCTGGGAAGTGGCCGTTTGCCAGGATTTCCCAGTGTGCCGCCGCAATATCATAGCGATAGAGATTGTGGTCATAGTGCGGTATAACTTTGGAGCCGCGAAAGCCGCCGCTCATATAGATGTAGGCCCTTCCCTGTACCTGTATATACACGGCTGTGTTATCCGCTTCTGGCGAGGGGAGCGAGGGCAATACCTGCCATGTGCTGTTCTGTACGGGCGTGCTGGTATTGGTAGGGACCGGAGTGAGCGTTTGAGATGTCTGTTTTTTCTTTGGAGTAGCGGTATTGGTATGATGAGAGAAAAAACCGATAATGTTCATCGATGCCATAATTACAAATACGATCAAGACGAGCACAAAAAAGGTCTGTGCAATGCGGCGCACGGTATGTGATGAGCGAGGCTCTAATATGTCATCTTCAAATTCGTCATACTCTACAATGGGAAGAGAGGATGACGAAATCCCCATCGATGAGCGATGCTTCAGGCTTTCGTCTATCGATGCAAGGTGAATTTCCGCTTTTTCCTGTTCCAGGCGTTCGTGGCGGGCCTCTTGCATTAACTCACGATTTTGCTGCCTTTGTTGTGTAAGTTGTATAGCGGGTTGCAACAATGCTTCTACATGTTCTTCAAGCGGCGAAGCAAGCGTTTGTAAAGATGACCATTGTGGCGTAATGCCATGTACTTCCACCCCAAGAATGCTTTGTTGATATGCTCTGCGCTCTTCTATGGTATATGCCCGTTCCAGGGCGCGATAAAAAGTGTGAGCGGATTGAAAACGATATATCGGCTCTGTTCGCGTGGCAACCGTCACCAATCCGCTCAGTACCGATGAAATAGCAGGACTGATATAGTGGAGCGATTCTAATTTTCCGCCCATGCCTGCCGGTCGCTGCCCACTGAGCATCTCATGCAGGATAACTCCCAGGCTATACAGGTCTGACCGTCCGTCGGTCTGGCTCCCGCCCTGGTATTGCTCCGGAGGTGCATAGCCTGGCGAACCAAATTCAGTGGTATCGTTCATCTGGCCCGCCTTGAAATAGCGTGCAATACCAAAGTCTACCAGCATCACCCGTCCATCGGGCGAGAGGATGATATTTGATGGCTTCAGATCACGGAAAACCACGGGCGGTACCTGCTTGTGCAGGTATTCCAGCACGTCGCACAGCTGCATGGCATAATTCAATGCTTCAAGCGGTGGGATTGCTCCATTTTTATGCATATAGGAACTCAGCGTGGGGCCCGGAATGTAGTCCATGACCAGGTACCAGTTGCCATCTTCAAGGAAGTAATCATAGAGAGATGGAAGAGCGGCATGTTGCAGGCGGGCCAGTAACAGGGCTTCGCGCAGGAAGCGGTCGGTATGCACGCCTCCGCTGGTAGGGAAGTCACTTTCCGTAAGCTTGTGGGCAGCAGTGTTGGGAGAGTGGTGTATGCTGTTGTCAGCATACAGGATGCGCTCCAGTTCGGCAACGACAATTTCGGGCATGGGCTGGTCTGCCCGTCCCTGTTTGAGTGCCAGTGGTATTTGCAGTGCTGTATGTGAGGCGAGAAATACCTGTCCCATGCCTCCCTGTCCCAATACCGCCTCAATTCTGTATTCCCCATTGCGCAGCGTGCGACCTACAAAGTCTTCGTGCTGTGTTGCTCCGTGCCTGTGATGTATCCCTTGGGTTCCCTGACTCTGCGTTTCTGCCATCTTTTCACGTCCCTTCCACATTACCCTTTCTATCCATGTTAATAGAGGATGGCCTTCTAGTCAACAAGGAGGCGGTAAAAGGTTGAGTTTGTCTATGTGTGCGTGCGAGCCTGTCACCTGCAAGGTGACAGGCTCGCACGCACACATAGACAAACTCAACCTGACGAGATTTTCTCTCCGATGATGATATAGACTTCCCAGCGGCGGCTGCGCACGCGTTCGGAGCGGCGGCGCAGGCCATGCTGTTCCAGGGGGATATGCTGGCCAAACCAGGCATCAGGTACTTCATCGGTAGTGACACCTGTACCTGTGTGACGATCGGCGTGTAATATCCTGTCAACGGAACGCCTGGCACTTTGATTACGCGCCACTTCTTCATCTAGATTACGCTGCGTGCGCGGGCCAAAAAGAGCTGAAGGGCCATAGACGAGCATCTGCACCAATACCAGAAAGGGTTGTAGGAATCCGACGGGGAGGAGATTCGCGCCCTCAATGACGATCAAGCGGCCTCCTGGACGCAGTACGCGCTCTACTTCTGAGATGGTATCGGGATCATAAATGTATTCAGAAGGGAAGGTACTGACCACCGTATCAAATGAGGCGGCACTGAAGGGTAAATGCTGGGCGGAACCCTGGAGTACCCAGTTTTTCTCCCCTACTTTACGATGTTGGAGCGTCTCCCGTGCAGCTTCCACCATCTGGGGAGAGTGCTCAATGGCGCGACAGGCATAACCGGCCTCAATCATATCTGCCAGCAGGTCGCCCAGTCCACAACCCAGTTCCAGTACATCATGGTCGGCGATGCGGGTCAGCACCAGGCGTTGCCAGACGCGCCACTGTCCAGCAAAGGGTACTGTACTGGCAAAGCGGTAGAGGTAGCGATTTTTGTACAGCGTCTCAAATAGCCATTTACGCAAACCAGGTGTCACTGTTTTCCTACCTCGGTGAAAATGTCGAGCAGGTCGCTCAGGTTCTCGATGATAAGATCGGGCTTGACCTCGCTATGTATATGCTGATCCCACTTGCCCGCATGGCTCTGTACATGGGCAAGCACATAATCATCGTCGGTGATGTGCATTCCAGCAGGTAAATCGTCAGAGGGAGCTGCCGAAAACAACTCTGATGCGGCAAGCCCTGGGCTCTGCGTGGTGGATGCTCCCGTAGCAATCAACTGCGCCTGCCAGCGCACGCTCGGTTTCGGTTTCCAGATGGTAAAGATGTTCAGCATCTTTCCCCCAACGATATCTGAGAGCAGCGAGTCTCCTACCATTACAGCCTCTCCTGGTGGGATGTTAAGCGCATTGAGGACATGGAGAAAGATGGCGGGATTGGGTTTACGTATGCCGAGGTCGACAGAAATAGCCATATGGCGCGGGTCAAAGTAGTTCAGCAGGCCAAGCGTTTGCAGGTCTACCTGGAAGAGTTTTCCGCCCCAATGGCGATTGGTGACTACCCCCAATTGAAAGCCGCGCTCCTGTAACACCGCCAGCGTTGAGAGAACATCATCGAAAAGTGGACGTGACTCAGGAATACGGACTCGCAATGCTTCAAAAATGGCCTCGCCGCTGCCTCTATCAATTTTTTCGGCACCCCAACGCAGTAGTACCTGCTCGATGGCAAGTCCACCATCAGGCTCAAGATCGGGGTCATGGCGAATCAGGTCACGAGTACGTTCATCAATCGACTCGCGCAGGCGTTGGCCCAGTTCGATGTCAGTCATATCTGGCAGGGATTTGGAGGCAACGCACTGCCGCAGTAAAGCTACAGCCCGCAAGTTTGCTTCGGTCTCCAGTCGCTGCCAGACGTTCAGGTCTTTGCGAGACCAGAGTGTATCACCGAGATCAAACAGTAGGCAGCGAACAGTGCGACCGCTGAGAGCTGGTATCAGCTTTTTTGACAAAGGCCCTCCCTTTATGTCAATAGTCAATATGGCATAAACATGATTCATCCTGAACGTTTACGCGGTTAGTCCCAGGGCGAGCACAAGGCATCGCCCTGCTCAGGACCGATACTGCTTCGCCAGCGGTGTTAAAAATTCGGGATGAATCATGTTTACCGATTACTTGCTTCCCTAGCGTGAGGTGGCATCCTCGTTGTCTGCGAGTACTTCATCGACAAGACCGTACTCTACCGCCTGTGGTGCGGAAAGGTAGTAGTTGCGGTCCGAGTCCTGCATGATACGCTCTGGTGTCTGACCCGTGTGCTTAGCAATGATTTCATAGATGCTGCGGCGCAAGCGCAGGATTTCGCGTGCGGTAATTTCGATATCTGCTGCCTGGCCCTCTGCGCCACCGAGCGGCTGGTGGATTAGCACTGTCGAGTTTGGCAGGCAGAAGCGTTTGCCCTTCTCGCCCGCCGTCAAAAGCACGGCGCCCATGCTCATGGCCATACCCATACAGACGGTGGAGACATCTGGTTTGAGCCACTGCATGGTGTCATAAATCGCCAGACCTGCATAGATACTCCCACCAGGAGAGTTAATGTACATATTTATGTCTTTGGTCGCGTCCTCGCTCTGGAGGTACAGCAACTGTGCTACGGTGACATTGGCAATCTGGTCGTCAATCGGTGTACCAATGAAAATGATACGCTCCTTCAACAGGCGGGAAAAAATGTCCCAGCCGCGCTCACCACGCGGTGTTGACTCGACGACGCTGGGAATAATACCCCTGGGTTCAAGAATTTCGGCTCTTCCTTTTATCCACTTTGGATCGTTTGGATTGAAAACGGCGCCCATCTTAGCTCCTTCTTCCTTATCTAAACTACAAACGGCCTGTCCCGCTCTCCATTTTGCATTGGGCGAGTTGTGCCGTTGGCAAAAACTAAATGTGCAGAGGATTCCCGCGTAAGCGGGAACTTGTATGGTTATGATAGCACTTGCGAGATACAAACGCAAGAATTAAGGAAATATTCAACGAGCAAGCACAACCATTTGGACGATTGACAGAGTCAACCGTCCAAATGGTTGTGCTTGCTCGTTGAATATTAGAACACAACCTCACCTGCTCCTCTACAGTTGCGGCATGTTTGCTCCGTGTATATCAGTCCATCCTCGCAGTTAGAGCAAATCTCCAGTTTTTCATTGCCATCGTTGTCATAGCAGATGACCTCAGCCGTGCCACTACACAGATGGCAGGTAGAACTGACAGTGATAAAACCACTACCGCCGCAGTTTTCACAAGTTTCCATGTGGACTTACCTCAAAGGTTCTCGCCTTGGGTTTTGTCGCCGGTAGTCTACTGCGCCATTCATTACCACGGTTGTGACCAGGCTTGTATCGGATATACGCGAAAGAATACGCTCGTCAAGGCCTATCAGGCCCTGCTTATTGGCAGTGATAACGGTAGGGTAGCCCGAATTGTAGCGGTAGTTCAATAACTGGAAGAGTTTTTCGTTGGCCCATGGCGAGCTTTGATGGGAGCCCAGGTCATCCAGGACGAGTAACTCTGCTTCGCGCATTTTAGAAAAACGCTGATCGTATGCCTCCGTCGAGGTGGGCGCGAATGTAGCTCGCAGGTGTGCGAGTAGGTCAGGTACGACAGTGAAGAGTACGACCGCGCCATCGCTCAAATTCTGGTTGGCAATAGCTGCAGCGAGGTGCGTCTTGCCACTGCCGTTGGGGCCAATCAAAACGAGCCAGCCATTGGGGTTCTGAGCAAATTTATAGGCCTCCTGGAAAGCTTCTTGAATCGATGGATGAGCACCTGAGAAACTGGTCCTAAAATTTCTAAAGCTTTGATTGTGAAAAGCACTTAAATCAGATAGCTCAAGCAATTGCTGGCGCCGCTTCTCCTTCTTTTCTGCTTCTTTACATTCACAGGCAATCGGCTTACCGAAGTTTGGGTGCCCATATGGAACATCAGCACGCAGGTAACCCGCTCCTTTGCATTTTGGGCAGACACTTTTCGAGGTTTTAAGCGGAGCCATTAAAGCGGGCAGGTGCTGTTGTCCCTGCCGTCCTGCTTCGTATACCTCTACCTGGCGTGCGGGTTGCAGGTTACTATGGAGCCTTTCATGTGGCATGTGCTGGTTCATCCCGGCGATGGCGCGTGGGTTGAGCGGCTGCGTATTACGAAGATAGCGTTGTGCTTCATGGGCAGGTGCCAGGGGGGCTGGAGGGGTCGGTGGAGGAGCCTGGATAATATGGGCTTCACGAACGTTGTGTGACATAGATGACCGTATCTCTGCTTCTCGTCCTGATGCCATAGTAGGCAATTCTCTTGTATAGAGCGGAGAATTGACTTGAGGGCGAGGTGCTATCCTGCTGGTCGGCCAGTGTACATCCTGTGCGGCGGCGTAATGCTCTTCCACATCTGAACGGGAATAGCGCGGCATGTCATGCTCTTCAGCCTCTTCCCAATCACCGTAACGCATACTCGCAGCATCATCTTCCCATTCCTCCTGTACATCTGCTGGCGGCATGGCCGGGTATGCATCATAGTAATCCCCCGTTTCCTTCGACAATACCCGCTCTTCAGGTGCTTCGTATCCAGAAGAGCGCATGTCTTGTCGGCTGAGCGGGCGTTGTGGGTCATGTATAGAAGACTGTTGAGGGTGTTGGCGGTAGACGGAACGACGAGTAGCACCGGCATCATTCTGGCGCAGCGTTTGATCATAACTGCGTTGTTGGAGATAGCGAGTTCCCTGTTGCTCGCCACGATTTCCCGTTCCCGGTGGAATGGGATGCTGAGCTTGAGGGTGCCTGTTCAATACCTGTGACGGAGGTGGCTGAGGGGCAACAGGTGAGTTCTGCTGTCCCTGGCGTGCCGTTTGTTCAGGCAGGGGAGAACGTCGCGCCAGCGACTGCCCTGGTCGCAGTCCTTGAGGTGACTGAGAGGGCACTCCTGGTTGGGCCGCCTGGGTTGGTCGCTGCTCTTGCACTTGCTGGCGACGTTTCGTCGCCGTTCTATTCATAATCTCGTTCAGGCGTTCCATACTTGCCTGCCTTCCGTTTCCCAGCGTCTCAAGATTGCGCTGATATAGGTCCATTTTCGCTTATTATGTAGCACAGCCTCACGAAATGCCGCTTCAATCCACTCCGCCGGGTACTGATCGGCAGCATCTTTCAGTTGATCCGCAATCAAGGGAGAGAGTAAGCCGATATTTTGTTCATATAATACAAAAATATTAGGTCGTTCAACCTGAACCTGGATAATACGGGAGGGTTCGCCCCTCTTGTTAGAAATATACGCCCCGGCAGGAACTGCTACTTCGCTCTCCTCTTCCATCTGTTCATGCTCAACATTGAGCAGGCGTACCGGGACCATTTCACCGCCCTGCAGCTCGGCTACCACTTTGCGACTGCGCGCCGTGTTAAAGAAATACCATTCGATAATCTCAGCTTGATCGTTGCCCTCGCTCACTAAGCGTAAGTGTATCCTCAAAAGGGTGCCGCGCGCAAGTGCCTGTTCTAATCCCTGGCGCAAACGTTCCTCTGGCGGTCGCGGGTCGCCTCTACGTTTGAGGCCGCGCAGCAGCACGCGGTCTGCCAGCAAATCGCGATCGCTGACACAACGCGGGTTGCCCTGTTTTTGTGCCAGTAGCCAGAAGAGGTGCAGTGTCACTTTCAGTTCGGCACTGTCCTCAATCTCCGGCAATAGTACCGTGAAAAATACATCCGGTACTGGCACATATGGATTTTTCCCCGATGGGAAACCAGCAAAGCCTGTCATAATAATAAGTCCAATGAATGAGTTATTTTTACTCCGCCGGGGGAGTGAGTTCCAGGTCACGGAAGCGGGTCTGGCTGGCTTGGAAATAAAGGCTGATTTCGCCAACCGGCCCATTACGGTGTTTTGCGACGATTATGTCCGCGATATTTTTGCGTTCTGATTCCGGGTTGTAGACGTCGTCACGATAAATAAACATGACGATGTCACTATCCTGCTCGATGGAACCGCTTTCTCTTAGATCCGACAGTTGCGGTACCTTTGATTGCCGACTCTCGACGGCGCGGGACAACTGCGCCAGGGCCAGGACAGGCATGTTGAGTTCGCGGGCCAACCCTTTGAGGTTGCGGCTGATCTCGGAAATCTCCTGCACGCGGTTCTCGTTGCGTTTGCCGCCGCCTGAGACCGACTGCATCAACTGCAAATAATCCACAATAATTAAATCGATACCGTGCTCGGCCTGCAAGCGCCGCGCCTTGCTTCGCATCTCTATCGAAGAGATACCGGCTGTATCGTCAATCCAGATATTGGCCTCTGACAGAGTACCCATCGAGTAAGTGATACGCTCCCACTCATCATCCTCAATCCAGCCGGTGCGCAAGCGCTGCTGATCTACTCCGGCATCCATGGAAAGGAGACGCTGCACCAATTGTTCTTTGCTCATCTCAAGGCTGAAGATGGCGACAGAGCGTTGGTGTTTAATGGCTGTGTTGTGTGCCAGGCTCAAGGCCAAACTTGTTTTACCCACTGCCGGTCTCGCAGCCAGAATAATCAGGTCCGACTTTTGTAGTCCTCCCGTCAATCTATCCAGGTCGCTGAAGCCGGTGGGAACACCTACGATGGTGCCGCGGCGTTCATGCAACTGATCCAGCTTATTCATGTACTCGGAAAGAAGGTCGCGCAGCAGCGAAAAGTCGGAACGGGCGTGACGCTGGCTGATATTGAAAATTAACTGCTCAGCCTTGTCAAGGGCGACATCGGCATCGTTCTCTTCATAGGCGATGGCCGCGATCTGGCCAGCCGCGTGTATCAGGCGGCGCAGAATGGAGTTACGTTCGACGATGTGCCCATAGAATTCAACGTTGCCACTGGTAGGAACCTGGTTAATCAGAGAGGTAATATAGCTGGCTCCGCCCACATCTTCCAATTTGTTGCGCCGCTCTAGCTCGTCACAGATGGTAATGAAATCGGCTGCTTCGCGCTGCTCGTAGAGCTGGAGAATGACTTCGTAGATGGTGCGATGGGCGTCACGATAGAAATCGTCGGGGAACAGAAAATCTGCTACCTGGACAATTGCCTCCGGGTCGATAATGATACTGCCAAGTACGCCGCACTCAGCCTCAATGTTTTGAGGTAATAGTTTCTCCACAGACATCCTCTACCGTTTTTGGTTGTATGATGCCCAGTATGCTATTAATATTAGCACATTGGTTCGATTTTTGATACATCACAAAACAGCAATATGCTCATCCCAAAATTTGTGTGCCTCATGAGTGTACCGAATCTTAGATAGGAAATCAATTGGTGGTTGTTGATATCCTTGGGTAAGCCATGTGGATATGTGGATATCTCTCGCTAACCCTCGTGCTCAAT
>Ga0137393_10003513_pt1 | contig 10171 bp, 8 predicted proteins | sample 15con2h34BmetaG_FD_101396 | JGI IMG/M metagenome (GOLD analysis project Ga0137393, IMG submission 101396) | Vadose zone soil microbial communities from Angelo Coast Range Reserve, California, USA - 15con2h3.4B metaG | ecosystem: Environmental > Terrestrial > Soil > Vadose zone > Saprolite...
ACGGGATGATGTTCTTCTCCGGTACCTGCTCGGCGACATGCCGCGCCAGATTGCGGTCCGGAACGAAAAGGATGTTCTTGTTGGGAAGGGTTCGCACAACCTTCGCCGCATTGCCCGACGTGACGATGACGTCGGAGAGCGCCTTCACCGCGGCGGTGGTATTGACGTAGCTGACGACGCCCAGATCGCCGTACTGAACCTTCAACTCGTCGATCCGCCTGCGCAGATCCTCCGCCGGCGCGGAGTCGGCGAGCTGGCATCCCGCGGCGAGGTTCGGCAGCAGCACCGTGCGCGACGGATTGACGATCTTCGCCGTCTCCGCCATGAAGTGCACGCCGCAGAAGTCGATGACATCGGCATCGGTGACCTTCGACGCCATAAGCGCCAGTTCCAGCGAATCGCCGATGAAATCGGCGACCTTCAGAATCTCCGGCCGGTAATAGTTGTGCGCCACGATGACCGCGTTGCGCTCCTTCTTCAGCGCCCGGATCTCCTCATGCAGCGCCTCAAACTCCCGTACATCCTCTTCCGTGTACTCGTACGTCTGAACGCGGCTCAGTTCCTCGAAAAGGGTCGACATGTTGTACGGACTTTAGCGGATTCGGGTGCGATAGGAGCGCTGGCGTCTCGCCGGCGCTCCTATCTATCTTCGTGCGCGCGCCCGGATCTTCTCGTAGAACCCTCTCGCCGCCTCGCTGCACCGGACCTCGCTCGCGCGAACCGGGCGCCGGAGCGAGAGCCCTTCCATCGTCTGGCAGCGGCTCAGCGCCACGTACACCTGTCCCTCGGCGAATGCGCCGCGGGCCAGATCGACCAGCACGCGCGCCAGCGTCAGCCCCTGCGCCTTGTGGATCGTCACTGCCCAGGCGGGCATGATGGGGAACTGGATGAAAGTGCCGGCCACCTCCTCGACGATCGTCTTGGTCTTCTCGTCCAGCGCGTAGCGGATGTCCTGCCACTCGATCGGCTCGACGTCGTGCGTCGTCCCATCATCGAGCCGGACGCTGATGCGGCCGTCGTGGAGCGACGTCAGCACACCGATCGTCCCGTTCACCCAACGGCGCTCCGGGTAGTCGTTGCGGACGAACATCACCTGTGCGTCGCGCTTGAGGACCAACTGCTTCGGCGCCGGAAGACGATCTTCCGCGGCCTTCACGAACGTCCCTTCGCAGACCGCTTCGTATGTGCGCGGCTTGTCGGGGAGCGCCGCCAGCCGCACGTCGTTCTCCTCAGCAGCAGCCCGGCGCGTCGGCACGAGGATCAGGTGCTGTCCCGTGAGCGAGCGTCCGACGCACGATTCGTTCAGCCGTCCCACCGCTTCGGCCGCGCCGGCGCCGTCGCGGATGCACGCCAGCAGAGCGGCGAAGGACGCATCCCGCTGGCGATAAACGATCTCCAGTTCGACCGGAAAGAACTTCAGCCCCTTGAGGCAGTGCGCGGAGAAGAAATGCGGCGACTCGTATCGCTGATGAATCGACTCCGCGTCACCCGGCGTGACCACCGGAGGCAACTGAAAGAGATCGCCGACCAGCACCATCTGCACGCCGCCGAACGGCAGCTCCGACTTGCGATTGATGCGCAGGAAGGCATCGACCCCGTCGAGCACATCGGCGCGTACCATCGAGATCTCATCAATGATCAGCAGTTGCAGCGCCTCGATGACCTTGATGAGCTCCTCTTCCTTCTCCTTGTAGACATCCTCCGGCATCACAGGCCGTAGCGGCAAATGGCAGAACGAGTGGATGGTCTGCCCGCCCGCGTTGAGCGCCGCCACGCCGGTCGGCGCCAGAACGATCGACTGCTTCTCGGGGAAGCGCGCCCGCAGCTCGCGAATGAACGTCGACTTCCCCGTCCCTGCGCCGCCGGTCACGAAGACGATCGGCCGTCCCGCGCCGACGGCGTCAAACGCCGCCTGCAATTGCGTATTGATCTCGATCGGATGCCTGACCGGCTTCTTCGCCAGCTTGCGCTTTGATGGTGCCGGCCATGGCGACCCCTTTGACGGCGGGGGCGGCGCGGATGAGCGCCGCCGCGGGGGCGTCCGCTTCCGCGGACGGCCCGATGGCTTTGCCGGTGAGTCCGGCGCCGGCTCCTTCAGCAGCTTGGCCACCTTCACCGCCAGCCGGTGCCAGTCATCGCGAAGCTCCCAATTACACCCGAGAACATCGAGCATGTTGTAGAGCCGCCGGGCATGCTTTACCCGCTCGCGAACCTTGCCGCCGCCCCGCAGCCGCGGCATCGCCTCATCCACCCACTCGATCAGCGCATCAAGAGTCATCGTCGGGGCGGGATGATACCGGGGTCACGATCGACTTCCGCGCGGGCCAGCCCCCTCATCACGCCAGCGACGACGAAACCTGCCCATCCCCCACCGCCGCCACGCCCACCGCGTTCTTCGTCGTCGACTTGACGCGATACATGGCGGCGTCGGCCTGGCGGATGAGATCGTCCTTGGTCAGGCCGTGTGTGGGGAACGTGGCGATGCCGAAGCTGGCGCTGATGGAGATGTCGATGTTGTCGCCCAGGTGAAAGGGAGCGGAGGTCATGGCCTTGCGGACGCGATGGGCGACGGCCACCGCCTGCTCCTGATCGGTCTGCGGGAGGATGATGCAGAACTCGTCGCCGCCGAAGCGGACCACTTTGTCGATGCCGCGGACGGCGGCCATGATGCGTTTGGCCACCTCCTGCAGCGTCCGCGAGCCGGCAAGGTGGCCGTGGGCGTTGTTGACGGTCTTGAGATCGTCGAGATCGAGAAAGATGATGCTGCACGTGGCGCCGTAGCGGCGGGCGCGCTCGATCTCCTCATCCAGATACGACTCGAAAAAGCGCCGGTTGAAGGCCTTGGTCAGATCGTCGCGCATGGCCAGATCGCGGCTGCGGGTGAGCTGATAGATGTTGCTCATCACCGAGGCGACCGAGCGGAGGTAGCGCGTGACGTTGGCCACCGCCTCGTCATCGAGCGGATCGTGCGGGCCCAGGGCCACGCGGATTACGCCGATGAGATCGTGCTGCGCCTGCATCGGCATCACGATCATCCCCTCATCCCGGTCGGCCGCGAACGACTGCCCCGAGGAGAGCGCGCGCTGCAGGAGGCCCGGCGGAATGCCCGGCAGGAACTCGCCGGTCTCGCGTACGGCGGGGTCCGAGCTGTAGCTGATGACGTAGCGCTCCACACGCGGGTCGTGGAGAAACAGGACAGCCCGCGTCAGGCCGAGGAAGTCGAGAACCGTGCGCGTGATCCGCTCGGAAACGGTGTTCGCGTCGGCGATGGTCATCAGCTCATGAATCTGCGCCAGATACGCGACCTCGGTCTCCAGACTCGAGGCATGAATGACCGTTCTCACGAGGTCGGAGGCGATGGCAAGCGTGTCGTCCGGATGGGCGAGAAAGCTTGCACGCGGCACGCGGATGTCGCCCTCGCGGCGATCGCCCGTCAGCACATCGTCGTAGAGCACGACACGGACGAGGCTCTTGCGCGGCGGCGCATCGAGCACGTGGTGGCTGTCGGCGTCGACGATCACGATCCGGCACCGCTCCCGCTCGTCCCCCTCGACGAAGGGATAGGCCCGACAGCGCTCCCGAAGGAGCGCAACGAGCTCGCGTCCGCCGTAAACGCCGATGGGAGGCGACATGTGCACAGTAGATTAGTCGATTCGCGGGCTAGTAGATCAGTGGATTCGTAGATCAGGAGAGGTCAGGACACGACGGCCGGAGCGATCTACCAATCCACTAATCCACTAATCCACCGATCAACTGCTTCTCTTCACTGACAACATCATCTCGAACTGCGCCACCGGCTCGTCGCCGAGCTTCTTCGGCACCCGGGCGGTGACGTGAACCGTCGTTTCTTCGCGCTCCCCGCTTTCGACGGCGCGGCGGACGAGCGCCTGGATCGCTTCGCCGTCTTCGCAGAGGAAGTGCACATCATCCTCGGGACGTTTCAGGAATTCCGCGCGCACCGCCTTGAAAACGAACGAGAGGCGGACCTTCATCACCCCCATGAGATGGAAGCAGATCAGGCCGCCGGCGACGTCGGCGCCGATGCAGAGCGCGCCGAAGTACATCGACTTGAGATGGTTCTTCGTCCGCCAGTTCAGCGGGATGCGCACTTCGCAACGGCGCTCGTTCACTTCCAGCACCGAGGGCTTGGTGAAGTAGAGGAGGAACACGTTGCGGAGCGCCCACAGGCGGACGCCGGCGGTCGCTTTCCAGTCGCGCTTCATCGCTTCGCCTTTTCGGAATCGACCTTGCGCCGCGCGTAGCCGCCGGTGGCGCGATCCCACACCGCATCGGGAATCAGGCGCGCCGCGCGCATCAGAAGCGACATCGGACGCGGGAATTCGACGACGCGCGCTCCCCGCTCCAGACCGTTGGCGATGATCCGCGCAGCCTTCTCGGCCGTCATGAGAAACGGCATCTTGAACCGGTTCTTCTCCGTCATCGGGGTGATGATGAAGCCGGGGTTGACCGTCGTCACTCCGACGCCGTACGGCCTCAGCTCGACGCGGCTCGCTTCGAGGAAGGCATGCATGGCCGCCTTCGTCGCCGAGTAGACCGAGGACGTCGGCAGTCCGCGCAGTCCGGCGATCGAGGCGATCCCGGCGAAGCGGCCGGATCGGCGCTCGATCATCGACGGAATCACGGCGTCGAAGAGATGGAACATACCGAGGATGTTGACTCGCGTCATCAGCTCGGCGTCGGCAAGCTTGAACTTCGTCGCGTGCGACGGGACGCCGACCCCGGCGTTGGCGACGGCGAGATCGAACGGACCGCCGAGGGCTTCTTCGCCGCGCTGGACCGCCTCGCGGACCGCGGCGGCATCGGTCACGTCGCATGGCAGCGCAACCGACTTCGCCGGCAGCTCGCGGACGAGAGCATCGAGCAGGTCGGCGCGGCGCGCCAGAAGCCCGAGGGTCCATCCGCGCCGCGCCAGCTCATGCGCCAGCGCCGCACCGATGCCGCTCGATGCCCCGGTGATGATCGCTCGCATGGGTGGAGTGTATCGTGCCGCCCTGCAGGGGAGAGCAGGCATCCTGCCTGCTCCCGACGGGCGTCTCGCCCGGCGGTGGGAACGAACGCAACACGCTCTGTTACCTGATAACAGCATGTAGTCCTGTTCCTATCGTTTGATGATCGCAGAAACCACCGCCGGGCGAGACGCCCGGCGGGAGCAGGCTGGGATGCCCGCTCTCCTTCACGACTCGCTTTCGATCGCCTTGCGGAGGCGCTCGTACGATTGCCTGCCGATGAAGATGTCGTGCACTCGTCCGTCGCGGTCGAGAACCACCGTCGTCGGCCGGCCCGAATACGCCGACATTGCCAAACCAGTCCTCGGTTGGTCCGATTCGAACCTGGCCACAACCGTCCGAAGAGAAATCACTTTCCGCGGGCATAGAATCGCCGGTGATGATCGCCGCCGCCCTTCTCTTCGCAACCGCCATCGATCTTGCGGCCGAGCTGAATGCGGTGGCGCAAGCGGCACACCTGCCGGCGATCCAGGCGACCGTGACCAGGAGCAGCGGCATCGTTGCTCATGGCGCCGCAGGAATCGTCAAACTGGGAAGCGCGAAGACGGTCACATCCGATGACGCGTTTCACATCGGGTCGTGTTCCAAGCCGTTCACGGCGACGATCGTGGCCATGCTGGTCGAAGAGAAACGGCTCCGCTGGGACACGCGAATCCTCGATGTCTTTCCGGAGTGGAAAACGACGACAGATGCCGCGTATGCGCCCGTGTCGGTCGCCGATCTTCTCAGCCATGAGAGCGGTCTCCCGCCGTTCGATGACGATACAGAGTTCGTGGGGCTGCCGCCGTTTCCGGGGAGCACCGTCGAGCGGCGGCGTGCCTTCGCCCACTACGTCCTGACTCGCCCGCCGGCGATTCCTCCGCGGTCCGGCTACAAGTACTCGAACGCGGGGTTCGTCGTCGTTGCGGCCATGATCGAACGGGTGTCCGGCCGATCGTGGGAGTGGTGGGTTCAGAACCGCATTTTTCTCCCTCTAAAAATGCACAGCGCCGGATTCGGATGGCCGGCGCGCGTCTACGGACACGAAAGCGCGGAAGATGGGAAGCTGACACCGGTCGATCCGAAGGGGACGTATCAATTGCAGGATTTCCTGGCTCCGGCCGGTGACCTGCACATGTCGACGGACGACCTCTGTGCGTTCCTCCGGGCCCACCTCCGCGCCATGCGTGGCGAGAAAACGATCATCTCCCCCGCCACCGCCGCCGCCATGCACACCAAACGCCTCCGTAGCGCCCTCGGGTTCGGCAGCGCCACCGTGGCCGGCTTCGACGAAGTGGCCACCTACAGCGGCAGCGCCGACACGTTCTTCACCGTCATCGCCATCGCCGCGAAGCAGGATGTGGCGGTGGCGGTCTCGACCAACGCGGCCGGAGAATCGGCGCAGAAGACGGTGGGACGGGTCCTGACGGATCTGCTGGTGCGCCACGCGAGTTCGTCAAATAACTGACCTGACGATGGAACATCGCCGCGGAGGGCCTGCCGGTAGAGGCCTGAAGCCTCCCTGGGCGGGCGTAGTACCCACCGCAAAGGCCTGGGACCTCTTGGGGTGGGCGTGGAGCCTACTGCTGGAGGGCTACAGCCTCTTTGGGTGGGCGTAGAGCCTACCCCTAGAGGCGTACAGCCTGTTGAGGTGGGCGGAGAACCTATCTGCAGTGGCTTAAAGCCTGCTTCGGTGGGTTAAAACAGTAAGGCCTTGACCCCTTCGCGGCTTCGCGGTTTCGCGTGAACACCGATCTCACGCGAAGACGCGAAGACGCGAAGGGGAAGTGTGCGTTACTCTTTCCCCCAGCGGGATCGAATGACCGGGGAATGAGGGTCATGCGACTGGTCACATGGAACTGTTGCCGCGGACGGGCGGAAGCGAAACTGCCTCTCCTGGCCACACTGAACCCCTCCATCGCGGTCGTGCAGGAGTGTGGCCGGCCTTCCGACGACAATCATTCGTGCTTGTGGTTTGGTGACAGACCGCGCCAGGGTGTGGCGATTCTGGGCAGCTCTGAATACCGGATCGAACCGATCAAGCCCCGCCGTGCACCGCGCTACCACCTGCCGATTCAGGTCACGGGTCCACGCTCCTTCTTCCTCCTGGCTGTGTGGTCAGTGAAGAACCCCAAGTACCCCTACGTCAAGAGTCTCATTCGCTCGGTAGAGCTCTACCGCAAGGTGATTCGCGCGCAGCCCACCGTCATCATCGGCGACTTCAACTCCAACGCCATCTGGAACCGAAAGCGCGAGGGCACGCGCGACCATCGCGCCCTGGTCACCATGCTCTCCAAGCTCGGTCTCGTCAGCGCCTATCACCACTTTTTCGGCGAGGAACAAGGCTCCGAGACCCGCCCGACGTTCTATCTCCTCTGGAAGGAGAATCGGCCATACCACATCGATTTCTGCTTCATCCCCGAGTCATGGACCGCGGATATCCGTTCCGTATCCGTCGGCAGCTACGCCGACTGGTCTGCCTCCAGCGACCATCGGCCGCTTGTGGTCGAGTTGAGCGAGCCGGCCGCGTGATGCCTCTTGACAGCAGAGCTCACGCGGAGGCGCGGAGTTCGCGGAGAAAGAAGTTCCTCGTCATCGCCTTCGTGTGACCTTTTAGAACGCGCTAGACTTCGAGGATGCAAGAAGTCCACTACCGGCAAATCGTCCTCACGCACTGGAATGCGGGCGTCTTCCGGTCAGCGTCCCTGCCTCAGCTACTTCCGGAACTGGCGATCTACTCTCTCCTTTACGATGAAGTGCTGATTCGAGAAGAGGACTTGATCACAAATCGCGCGATCATGCGACTCCTCTCGGATGAAAGGAGCTTCACCGTATTCGCCGAACTGTTGATCTCTGGGCTGGTCAAGCTCTTGCGGCTACCCTTGGATGTATACCCCCTAGGTCGTCGGTTTGACCCTGTGCGCTTGCCCATCAGCGCAAGGGTTGAAGAGCATCAGCTTCGGCGTTCCTACAAAGGCAATCCTTGGAAACCGACTGCGTGGGAGTGGCGCCTCTTCAGTCTTCTTGATGAAATCGTCGCCAAACATCCGTCTGCCTCACGATTTCACTCGCCCTTTGCACCCGACAACCCATTCGCCGCTCAGCTGGGTGAAATCCTTGGCAACCGTAGCGTCTATCGACTGGGATTACATCCGGTTTTTCGATATCTCGGTTCGCGTACCGCTGACACTTTCATTAATTTCTGCGACGACCCCGAAGCCTGGCGACGATTCCTGTATGACCATGGCGTGCAGGATCCAATCGTCGGCCCAGATGCAGGCTTCTATCGTTCTGCGGCGTACCAGTGCTCGAACTTCTTACCCACACCCCGTGCAATTCGTAGGTTGGTCGAATCGGTCTATGCTGCGACATATTGCGAAAGGGAGTCCTCTGACGGCAGATACGGAGGCAGCGAGCTGGTCGAGTTACCGTATCGCTATTCTTCGGAAGAAGAACGCAATGCAGCCGGCGATGATGCGCTCCGCATCGAGGTTTCGCCTACGGACGCCGCAGCAACAATTGCTCTTCGACCTGGTATCGCTGCCGTCCTAGTGCATACTCGAGCATCTGCCGAATTCCATGTGTTGCGTCAAACACTCGAAGCCCTTGGCACGACGCCTGAGTCGCCACTGCTGGCGGAAGGTCTATTTCGGGAAGCGTGGCAAAATCTATGCTCGGTCTACGCTGAAAACGCGGCAATCAGCCTGCGGCCAGCCCGTCCAGGCGACAAGACAGCGATCCACTACCTGATTTACGCCTATGTCCTTGCACGGGTTCTTGGTGTTCTCATCATGCCATCTCGACCCGATGTGGAGCTTCAAGTGGCTGAGGACGCAGCCGCGATAGCCGCCATGGAGAAGTGGGGGCCTGCCATGCTGAAAGGGTTTCGTGCACTGGTCAAGATTCCGGCATTGCGAGAGCAGATGGACGCGTCGATCGCGGTCCGTTGTTCAACCGTGCCACTCACCGTTGAGACTTCTACAGCGAGTGACCTTCGGTAGCCTTGACGAATGACCTTATGACACGAACTCAACCCGCTTCCCCCGCGTAGCCCCGCTATCGAACGCGTAGTACTTGTGATCCCCAATCTGTTCGCGAACGAACGTCTCCATATCCGCAAGCGCCACATCAAGCCCACGAGGCGCCTTGGCGTTCCATCCACTGCGCGATCACTTCAGCTCCGGCAGTTTCACCCGCTCTTCGAAGACGCGCGCGAAGAGATCGCCGACTTTGGCCAGACGAGCGGGCATCGTGCGCAGGTTGAAATTCTTCGGATCGAGCTTCTTCGTCACTTCCTCCCATTTCAGCGGTGTCGAGACCGGCGCGCCGTCGATGGCTCGCAGCGAATACGGCGCAACGATCGTTTTGCCGTAGGCGTTCTGCATGCAGTCGAGGTAGAGCCTCCCCCGCCGCGCGTTCAGCGCGCGCTCCATGGTGAACTCGGGGACCTTCGCGGTGATGGCGGCGCCGATGGAGCAGGCGAATTGGTTGGCCTCCTCGTGCGTGTAGCCGCCGGCCAGCGGGACCAAGACGTGGATGCCGCGCTTCCCCGAGGTCTTCGGGACGGAGGGGAGGCGAAGGTTGTCGAGGAGGCGGCGGACGACGATGGCCGCGTCGATGGCTTGCTCGATCCCCTTCCCTTTGGCGGGATCGAGATCGAAGACCAGCCAGTCGGGCTCATCGAGGCTGGCGCCGCGCGAGGCCCACATGTGAACGGTCAGCACCGACATCTGCGCCAGCCAGCGCAGCGTCTCCGGACTGTCGGCGACGAGGTGGCGGACGCTCTTGTGTGCCGTCGTCCGCGTCGGCGTATCGATGCTGGTCACCCACGCCGGCGCGCCGCGTCCGACATCCTGATGAAACCACGACGGTTTGTCGATCCCGTCGTTCCAATGCTCGAGCGCCAGCGGCCGGTCGCGCAGCGCGCGGACCATCGGCTCGGAGACGGCGGCGTAGTAGTCGGCGACGTCCTGTTTGGTGACGCCGTCGCGGGGGTAGAGGATGCGGTCGGGGTGGGTGAGGTTGACGTTGACGGGGTTGTCGGTTGTCGGTTGTCGGTTATCGGTTGTGGGCTTCGGCGATGCGGTTTTCTTCGACAGTGCTTTCTTCGGCGCGGTTTTCTTCGCCGGCGTTTCCTCGACACCCTTCTCCGACCCCCGACTCCC
>Ga0137393_10003516_pt1 | contig 10167 bp, 11 predicted proteins | sample 15con2h34BmetaG_FD_101396 | JGI IMG/M metagenome (GOLD analysis project Ga0137393, IMG submission 101396) | Vadose zone soil microbial communities from Angelo Coast Range Reserve, California, USA - 15con2h3.4B metaG | ecosystem: Environmental > Terrestrial > Soil > Vadose zone > Saprolite...
CCCGGAGCGGGACACGATCTCGAACTTGTAACGCGCGCCCTCGGGCACGCCGGGCAGGAAGAGCTCCCAGATGCCGTTGCCCGGATGAAGCCGCATGGGATGGCTGCGCCCGTCCCAGCCGTTCCAGTCGCCGACGACGGAGACGCGCTTCGCATTGGGCGCCCACACGGCGAAGATGACGCCGGCCACGCCTTCGAGGGTGGCGGCATGCGCCCCCAGCTTGTCGTAGATCCGGTAGTGGGTGCCCTCGCCGAGGAGGTGGAGATCGAAGCCCGACAGGGTCGGGGGGAAGCGGTACGGGTCTTCGATCTCGACCGTGCGTCCCCCACCGTAGGCCGCGCGGAAGCGGTACGCGACAGGAAGCCGGCCGGGGAACTGGCCCTCCCAGAGACCGGCGGGATGCAGAGGCTTGAGCGGGTGCGAGAGAGGGCCGGCGTCGAGCGGCACCACGGAGACCTCGACGGCGCCGGGCAGGAAGGCCCGCACGATGATACCGTCGGCAGCCGCGTGAGGCCCCAGCACGGCGAAGGGATCGCCGTGCTCTCCGGTGACGAGGGCCTGGACGGTTTCGCGGGAAAGGCTCATGAACGTCGATCCCGCCATGGGCGGGAGTCTAGCAGAGTAAGCGTCGGCGATGGGCCGCGTGTGCTGGCGATCGCGCGGCGCCGACAAGGCTAGACATGGGCGGACGCCCGCACCTCGACGGCTTTACAACGGATGCATGTGAAGGTGAGGGCCAGAGGGTCCATATGCTCCCCAGCCTGCTCAGGCGTCCTGAAGCAATGCTGACAGACGAGACGGCCTACCCCTTGCTCCCCGTGGACCACCAGCGAGTCCCCGGCGACTGTGATCCTGGCAGCCTTGGTCGGGCTTGGCGCCTCCGGTCAGGGTCGGAATGGGGTCAGCGGTCACGGGGGCTCATCCGCGTGCCTCTACGGGCACAGAAGTGTCTCCCGACGCCTGGATCAACGAGGTGAAGTGGCTCGGGATTACGATCTCGCCGAAGTGGTGACGATGACATCGCTGCCCCAGAGATCCCCGCGTAAGAGGTTGCTCGCCCCGGCCGGGAGTTGATGGAACCAGCGCAGGCGCGGCGCCCGGGCCCGGAGATCCAGCGGAAACGGAAAGCCACCGAGGATGATCTCGGCGTTGGCCAGCAGCTGGTCGCGCGCCTGCCGCGAGCTGATTGGTCCCAGACGCCGGCCGAGGTAGCGCTGCACCGTCCACGGCGGCCAGGTCTCACGGAGTTCCACGTCAAACCAGCCCCGAGCATCGGCCACATGCAGGCATCGGTCGACCGCCGCTATACGACTCAGAGCGTCGTCGGATACCGGCACGATCACCAGGACTTCTCTGGTCAGCATCATGACCTCTGGGGGCAGCCCGCCCGTAGAGACTTACCTGGACGTGCCCCAGCGGAAGTCCACCTGCCGCAGCCCCCGCGCCGGGATGGTCACTGTCCGGGTGAGCGTCTGACCGTCAGAGGTGGCCCTGATGGTGTATGTCCCCGGAGCCAGCTTGGCCAGGAGGATCGGTCCCTCCATCGTGGTGTCGAGCACCTGCTCCTTCCTGGCCGACTCGATCACGACCTTCACGTTCGCCAGGTAGTCGCCGGATTTCTCGGCGGCGATGATCTTGAGGTTGTATTCCTTCTCCTTGGCAAGGAGGTTTTCTCGCGCGTCCGCGCCGACTCCGCCGGAAATGTGAGGCACGTCGGCGGCCCGAACCTCCATACAGAACGTGAGAAGGACGACCGCCATCGTGGCGAGCACCTGGATGCACCTGTCCATCGCGTCGCCTCCTTCAGTCAGTGCGGGCGCTTGGCCCCTCTACGGGAGAAGCCATTTCAGATGCTCTCGTGTTTCGGGCCAATCTGGCGCTACGAGGTGATGAACATGGCCTCACTCTGGAAGCTGCCCGTCATCTATGTCTGCGAAAGAAAAAGAAAGATACGACACCCATGAGCGGCGACCGTGCGCCGGACCTCCTCGGTCGTGGGTCTTCTCAGTCCCCAACGCGACGCGCCACGCAGCCAAGCCCAGCCTGCCCACGTCCCAGCTTGATGGCAGTTCCCCATCCTTTGAAGCTATTTCTGCTGATGAGCGTACGCCCGACGAAGAGGCCATCTCCCGTCGCCACCACTCCCATCCCATCCACCCAGAATGAGCCCGCAACTTTGATCTTGCGCCGGCCAAGACGCTCAATCTTGGCCATCACCTCCCCCGTCGCTTTGCGTATCACTTCGGCAGGTTGTCCAGGCGCAAGCTGCGCACGAAAGCCATTCGCGGCGAACACGACCGAGTTCCGAACGATCTTGGCGATGCGGTTACCATCCTGATCCCGGATGTCGCAGTCAATCATCAGTGCGTCGTTTTCTTCCTCCCGGATGCGAAATACTTCCTCGCCTTCGATCACCAACGCGGCATCGCAATTCGTGATCTCATTGTTGCCGAGTATGACGGTGTACGCGTCGGCCATGGCCATCTCCTCCAGATACGGTCTATTTCATCCGCAATGTACCGCCCGAAGTAGTTTGCCGGGCTGCTCTGAACGGACGTATTGACGATTTTTATCTTCGGATAGCGCTGACTATCTCCCCCCTTTTTCGGAGGGTAATGGAGGTACTCTTTGCTAATCCGACCAGGCAGCAAGTTCCGGCGCGCAACCTCCGCTACAATGTCGCCAACGGCATCGACAATTACTTTGGTGCATCGCATGCAATAAGGCAACGTGAAACAGCAGTAACCACCACCCCTAAAGAGATCGCGAATGAAACGGGGATTCGACCCCCGCAAGAACGTGTAGAGAGCTTGATCCTCATCTCCCGCTATGACAATTCGGCTCGAGAGTCCAAGGAGAGCGATGAACTCTGACTCGAGGCGATTGAAATCCTGGAATTCATCAACCAGTACGAGGTAAAACTGTTTGACCGCTTCCGGTCGGTCCCGTAGGCGGCGATAGACGCGGAAAACGGAGTCATCGAAGCTAACCGCATCATAGTAGTCCGACCTCATGAGAAAGAAGTCGGCCTCAGCATTCTCACGAACATCACGCATGGCACCGAAAACTTGCGGCACCGGATCACCGTAGAGTAACTGCCAATCCGATGCGATGATGCGAATGAGCGGCGGATAGTAACGGAAGTTGTCACTAAGTCCCTGCCGCAGGTCGGCGCGACGATGAAGGTCGGTCGCCGGAATCTGCGCTCAAGGGCTACGGTGCGCCTCATTTTCCCCTTCCACGCATTGCGGGTCCACGGTCTGTTTCGGGCTCCGTTATATGAGCGTCTCTGGAGCCTGTGCGAGTCATCGCCGTAGCCTCGGATCGTCGCTGCGTACGCAGCGGCTTGCCAGAAACGCCTCTTCATTCGCGTTGCTCATCTCGCTGACCCACCGCTGGGTCTTTAGCACGGCCGGGTCTGTCCCAGCGCCAACTGCTTTGATGTAGTTTTCGGTGTCCTTGACGTGAACCCGTTGCTCGACCATCAGGAGATCGTGTCGGATGGCTTCGCACTCTGACGCTGAGTCATACGCGCCTTGCTGTCCCCACTGCGACAGCGGTTTGGTGTCCAAGATCTTGTAGGCGCTTAGGTACTCCGCGCGCTCGTTGTACTCGCTTCTCGGCGGAATGAGGAGGTACCATCCGCCGGCCGCCCATGACGTCGCCGCGAGAAGGAACAGTACGACGAGCAGCGAGGCTGTTCGAGCGAGCTGCATCATCCCGCGAGTCTACCAGCCCAGCCGGGCGTGCGGGGCCGTGCTGGAGCAGCTACACCCTATCCACGAGTAGGCTCCGCAGTGGTGGCCTCGCTTAGCTCCCCGTCCGCACGCGCGGGGCCCCTCGGTCCCTGGGCAAGCTTTCCGCAGATGCATCTCTAGCGCAACCCCCGCGCGTGCTCGATCGGCATCTGCGCTTCAGACAGGTACGGTGACAAGGAAAAGCCATCCGATCAGGAGAGTGAGGATCGTGAGGGGGATGCCCACCCGACCGTATGCGACGAACCCGATCTCTATCCGTTCGCGCCGGGCCACCTCCACGACGATGACGTTCGCCACGGACCCGAGGATCGTGAGGTTGCCCGCCAAGGTCGAGGCGGTCGCGAGAAGCAGCCAGCTCCGTGTCGGTTCTCCGAGGTTCAGAACGACGGGCTTGAGCAAGAGAACGCCGGGACATTGGAGACAATGTTGGAGAGGACCGCAGCGACGATCATCAGGACCGCGGGCCTCTGGATTGGTGCGACCGCTGCCGTCTTCAGTAAATCGCCAGCCAGACCGGAGGATTCGACCCCTCCGACCACCACAAACAGCCCGGTGAAGAGGACGAGCAAGCCCCAGTCGATCTCCCGATAGACCTTCTCGGGGTTTACCCGCCGCGTAAGAAGACTGTAGGCCGCCCCACTGATTGCCACCAGGGCGACGGGCACCCCTATCAGGAACGCCACGAGCATCACCGCCACGACCACGAGCGTCTTCGTCATGAGTGGATAGTGGACCGTGACGGATTCGATGGCTTGAGGGGCCATGGGCGTCCGAAGTTCACGCCGGTAGGTGAGCCAGACGACCGCGAAGACACAGCCGAGCCCGATGGCGGCAATAGGCCCCTCACGAAGCAGGAACTGGCGATATCCGATGCCAGAGAAACTGGCGACGAGCATGTTGCCTTCTTCAAACCGCGCCACTTGCATAGCGGTTGAGGCGTGTGTGACCATCGCGCGGGTCCGAGGAATGGCGAAGAGGCATAGGTGGTTCTCTTGGCCGAGGTCCAGCGCTCTACGCAGTCAGCACCTCACTCGCAGTCACAGGCGGAGGGTCCTATGAAGACGCGATGGGCGATGATTGGCGCTGCTGCGCTACTGTTGAGCGCCTGCGTCGCGGTGCCGGTTGAGCCGTACTCCTACTCGCCCTCGTACTGCGACGGGTGCTGGTACGGCGAATGGGGCGGGCGCAGCGGCTACCACCGGGGCGGCGACCGCCCGTGGGAGCGCCCGCACACCGAGGCGGACCACCACGGAAACAACCAGGGGAGCGACGTCCGGCACGAAGGGCACCGGTGAGACGGTTCTGCTGGTGATTACACCTCAAGGGGCGTGTGCCGCGGTCTTGAGGTTGATGACCAGCTCGAACTTCGTTGGCTGCTCGACGGGCAGATCGGCGGGCTTGACGCCCTTGAGAATTCTGTCTATGTAGATGGCGGCGCGCCGATAGTGCTCAGAAAAGTCCACCCCGTACGACATAAGGCCTCCGGCATCCACAAACACCCTCGCTTCGTAGATCGCTGGCACCCGGTTCCTTGACGCAAATTCAACAGTGCGTTGCCGGTTGCCCACCGTTACGGTATCGGCTAAGACGAGCAGCGATTCAGGCCGGTCTTTGCTCATGGCCGCAAACAGTGGCTCGAAATCGTCAGGGCTCTGCACCGTAGCAGACTGAAGGGCCACGCCGAGGGACTGCGCCCCGACCTGCGTTTCTTGAAATCTGGCTTTCATGCCCTGATTCGCCGAGTTCCACAGCACGGTCACCCGCGAGAGCTTGGGGAGAGCCTGTTTGAGGAGATCCAGCCGTTTGGCGGCCAATTCAGGGGCGATAAGAGATAAGCCCGTGACGTTTCCACCCGGGTGGGCGAGGCTATCGATCAGCTTCACTTGAACTGGCTCGCCCACGGCGAGCATGACGATGGGGATTATGCTGGTCGCCTGCTTGGCTGCGAGGGCAGCGGGCGTACTGGCCGCGACCAGCACGTCAACCTTGAGGTTGACTAGCTCGGTTGCGAGGGGAGGAAACCGCTCCGTTCGGCCCTCCGCGTAGCGGATCTCCAAAGTAACGTTCCGTCCCTCAACGGAACCGAGTTCGCGCAGACTGCGTAAGAACGGATCGACGGTGGGATTCGACCCTGGCCCCTCCCTGAAACCGCTCGTCAGGTATCCGATCCGCCAGACCTTGCCCGCCCGCTGGGCCTCGGCGGCGAGCGGCGTGGCGAGGAGGCCACCGGAGACCAACGCCATGAAGGTACGCCGCTGGATCGATGGTCCCTGCCGAACGCCGTCTCTGAATCGGGGGCCATGCGGGGCCTGGAGCAGCCGGATCGGGTCCATGCAGGAGCCCTCCTTACAGGCTGGCGGGAGTCTAGCAGAGCGCTCCCTGGCGCGTGACGCCTAACGTGCGTCGAGCGGCGGCGCCAGCCAGTGGCACAATCCAGCGCCGCAATCGCACGCCATCCACAGACGCTCGTCCTCGACCCCGCCGTCCAGCTCGCCACAGCGGCGGTGCTCCAAGTAGAACGCGTAGAGCGCAGCCCAAGGGGTCCGCATAGCCCCGCGATGGTAGCGCCGTCAGTCCCCGTGTGCCAGCGTCCTGATTCAGATACAGCAACCGGTCAGGACGATGACTTGCGTGCGCGAGTGGACATGCGGAGCAACTGGCACGACCCACGGCTCTTGAAGGCCGCCTCGAGGCCCATGGCCTCGCAGGGGGTGCCAAGGGCACTCGGCATGATCGCCACGATCATTGTCCCCCGAATTGTCCATGCGTATGCCATCGCGTGCCCTGGCAGGGGAGGGGGCGGACAGGTCGGCCCCTCGGCGACCAAGAGCGAAGCCTGGTGCTCCGCGCTGTGGCCGATAGGACGGTTAGCCACAGCCTCGTGTCGTAGCCATCCGCGGTTTGACGCGTCGGAGCGCATCCCGCGGAAATAATTCTTACCTCCCCATGGGCAGTTTTTACATCAAAGAGAGCGCGTCCGCTCGTGACGGTACGCAGCGGTGGGCACTTGCGCGCGGCGCGAGTGCCACGTATGATGCGGTTGCTGCACGTCTCCGGTCCGCGCCAGTGGACCGGATCGAGCGGGGCGGATTGCAAACCCATTCACACGAAAACCACGGAGGTCTTCCATCATGAGGGGAATGCTGAGCGGAGCAATTGTGCTGTCGATGGCACTGCTGCTGTCGGCTCCGGCGGTATGGACTGTCGAGACGATGGCCCAGACCAAGGACAAGTCCACGCAGACGCCGATGGCGGAGAAGCAGATCGAGGGCAAGATCAAGACGGTGGCTGGCAACAAGGTCACCCTCACCGACGGGACGGTGCTCACGATCCCGGTGGGCGTGAAAGTAGAGCAGGCGGATCTCAAGGCAGGCGCGACCCTCAAGGCCAGCTACGAAGAGAAGGGCGGGCAGAAGGTCGTGACCAACCTCCAGGTCCAGCCCTAAGCGAAACTCACATTCCCCCGCTCGGAGCTGCAGGAGCCCGGAGCCGACTCCGGGCTCCCGTGCGTTCTCAAGTCGGCGCCCGCATCGCCGAGCCCTGGCGTGCCGCGGGAATCGAGCCGAACCACGCCAGGCCGGAAGCCCACCGCTCTCAGAAACTCCTGCACTCGTTCCATCGGATTGACGTAGGTCATCCCCGGCACCGGCACGTCGATGTAGGACGCCGAGGCGTCTCCCCCGAAGGACACCCGGGCGGTGCCGAAGCCTTCGACGAGCCCCAGCAGCCGCCCCGTGCGTGCCTCGAATACACCCGCGCCGCTCGCGCCGTAGCTGACCGAGGCATCCACCGTGAAGCGCGCGCGGATCGGCGGCTCCGCCGGGGTCAGCTGGCTCACGATGCCACCGGCCAGCGTCATGTTGCCGCCCAGGGGAAAGGCGACAACCCAGACGGGGTCCCCCAGCGCGGGGGCGGGGCCCGGCCTCGCGGCGAAGCACGCCTCCGTCCGGATCTTCAGCAGGGCCAGATCCACGGCCGCGTCATCCTGGAGGGCGATGACCTCGGCGCGCGCCTTCACCGCCGCCGCCTGGCGGCGGCCGAGGAGCACGTACACCTCATCCGTGGGCGCACGGCGCGACAGCGTGTGGCCGCTCGTGACCACCAGGCAGTCTGTCCCGAGCGGCCCCGGCTCGGCAGCGATCATGACCCCCGAGCCGGAGCGGATCACGGCGCCTTCCCGCTGATGGACGACTTGCACCGACGAGCGGAAGATCTGCAGCAGGACCTCGTCGCGGGTAGGTGCGACCAGCGAGCGGGTGGCGCAGGCGCTCAGCAGCAGCGGGAGGGCTGCCACGAGCACCAGCAGTCCCCGTGTCCCCCGGCTGCCCGAGCCTGCAATGCTCGAACTCAGCTTATACACTTCCACCACGAACGCGATCACGAGCGTGATCCCTAATCCGATCAAGGAGCTTTACCCGAAGAGCACAATTGGGACGAGGGGTCCAGCCGCGTGGGCAGACGAACTCGCAAGTGCCTCCATGCTGGGGGCGCGCCGTCGGAACTGGCTCGCTCATATGCCGCTCCTCCCGGGGGCGGTAGCTGGTTGGGGTCAGCGGGCCCCGGTTCTTCCTCGTGGCTACCTTCGCCGCCAACCAGACCTACGGTTACCCGGGAGCAACGGGCGTGCCGGGACCAATAATTCAAAGGTTGCGGTTAGTTACGAGGTTGTGCGGTTCCTGTTGCGGACAAAGGGCGTCGGCTGCGCCTACAGTTTTTGCTAGCGGCCCCTCCGCCTCAGCGCGATCTTCAATGGTATCAGGTGCAGCAGGGCGGCTTGCGCTGACGCTTAGGAGCCGCCAGCAGCGCCACGCTTAAGGAACCGTCAGCAGCCCCTCGGCCGAGGATAGGCCGAGGCAGGAAAAGCGGCTTTGTAGGACCCTCAGTAGGCACGGCCCCCGCGGTCCCGCTCTGACGCGGGACCAGGTCAGGGGCGCGGCCCGGCGGGGCTCTCCTGGGGAGATCCGCCGAGAGAGCGGCCGAGGTGTCCCCGCCATCGCACGAACCACAGGCGCCCCCGCTCGAGGAAGAGATACACGACGGGCGTGGTGTAGAGCGTGAGGAGCTGGCTCAGGAGCAGGCCACCCACGATGCTGATGCCCAGGGGCCGGCGCATCTCCGAGCCGGTGCCGGTGCCGAGGGCGAGGGGAAGGGCGCCCAGGAGGGCGGCCATCGTCGTCATGATGATGGGCCGGAACCGCCGCAGGCAGGCATGGTGCACCGCCTCGCGAGCGTTACGGCCTTCGCGCCGCTCGAGGTCGAGGGCGACATCGATGACCAGGATGGCGTTCTTCTTCACGATGCCGATGAGCAGGATGACGCCGACCATGCCGATGATGGTGAACTCCATCTGGAAGGCCATGAGCGCCAGAAGCGCGCCCACCCCGGCGGACGGCAAGGTGGACAGGATGGTGATCGGGTGGATATAGCTCTCGTAGAGGACGCCGAGGACGAGGTAGACGGCGATCAAGGCGGCGAGGATGAGCAAGGGTTGAGTGGACAGCGCGGCCTGGAAAGCCTGGGCGGTGCCCGCGAAGCTGCCCCGGATGCTGCCGGGCATGCCGATGCGCCTCTCGGCGGCCGCGATGGCCGCGACCGCGTCGCCCAGCGCCACGCCCGGGGCGAGGTTGAAGTACGTGGTGACCGCGGGAAAGAGCCCCTGGTGGTTGATCTGTAGCGGGGCCGGACTCGGTTCGAATCGGGTGAGCGCGGTGAGCGGCACCGAGGTGCCGGTCGCCGACGGCAGATAAATGTTGCGGAGGGCGTCCGGGTTCTGCCAGAAGCTCGGGGCGACCTCCATGACGACGTGGTATTGGTTCAGCGCGGTGTAGATCGTCGAGACCTGCCGCTGGCCGAAGGCGTCATAGAGCGTCTCGTCGATGAGCCGGGTGCTGACACCGAGTCGCGCCGCCGTTGGCCGGTCGATCGTGAGGGGCAGCTGGAGCCCGGCGTCCTGCTTGTCACTCGACACGTCTCGGAGCTGGGGCAGGTCGCGGAGGGCCAGGAGCACTTTCGGGGCCCAGGCGCTCAGCTCGCTGAGAGTGTCGGCCTGCAGGGTGAACTGGTACTGCGCGTTGCTGATCCGTCCGCCGAGCCGGATGTCCTGCACCGCTTGAAGATACAGCGTGGCTCCCGGCACCCGAGCGAGCTTGGGGCGCAGCCGGGTGATGATCTCGTCAGCCGTCGCATCGCGCTGGGATCGGGGCTTGAGCGACACGAACATGCGACCCGTGTTGACGGTGGTGCCGCGCCCACCGCCGCCTCCAGTATAGGCCGTGACGGTGGCCACTCCCGGGTCCGAACGGACGATCTCGGCGAGTCGACTCAGCTTGTCTCGCATGGCCTGGAAAGAGATGTCCTGGGCGGCCACCGTGATGCCCGCCAGGCGGCCGTTGTCCTGCTGCGGAAAGAA
>Ga0137393_10003519_pt1 | contig 10166 bp, 10 predicted proteins | sample 15con2h34BmetaG_FD_101396 | JGI IMG/M metagenome (GOLD analysis project Ga0137393, IMG submission 101396) | Vadose zone soil microbial communities from Angelo Coast Range Reserve, California, USA - 15con2h3.4B metaG | ecosystem: Environmental > Terrestrial > Soil > Vadose zone > Saprolite...
ATGCTCGGGCCATCGCGTTACTTCGCGTCCCGCGAGCCGGATGGTTCCTTCGTCCACTAGAAACGTTCCAGCGACGGCATTCAGCAGAGTGGATTTCCCCGAGCCATTGGTTCCGATGATGATTACCCAGGAACCGGCCGCCAGCTCAAGGTTCACGCCGCGCAGGGAACGGACTTCATTAGGCGTGCCCGAGTTGAATGTCTTCGCGACACCCCGGATTTCAAGCATGGGCAATCCGCAGGCGCTTTTTGCGCAGAAATTGCGGCACGATGAGGGCGCAGAACACGAACACTGCCGTGATCAGCTTCAGGTCGTTGGGACTAAGGCCCCACCGCAACGCCACAGCGACCAGCAACCGGAAGAGCACCGAACCCATCACCGCGCCGACGATCGTCGTCCCCAACTGGTTTGTTCCTACGAGTGCTTCCCCGATGATGACGCTGGCCAGCCCCCATACCACCATTCCGATTCCCATGCCCACGTCCGCGAACCCTTGGTATTGCGCCAGCAAGGCTCCGGACAGCGCCACGAAGCCGTTCGAGATCGCCACTCCGAATACGATCATATTGGCGTCGTTGACTCCTAACGCCCGGATCATCTGCACGTTGTCACCCGTCGCTCGCATAGCCATACCGAGGTTTGTGCGTAAGAACAAATATAGCAACGCGGCTGTGAGTGTCACGACAAGCCCGACCGCGGCGAGCACCGACGCGTCGCGCACGCTAACTTCCCATCCCGCGAGATCGAGAGTGGTAGCCCCTTCCATGAGCTTCACCGCCATCTGCTCCGACTGCGTTGCCAGTGTGGTCACCGACAGTAGGGGAATATTGCTCTGACCCATGATGCGCAGATTGATGGAATAGAGCGCCGTCATCACCAGAATCCCTGAAAGCAGCGAGTTAATTTTGAAACGGGTATAGAGCGTGCCGGTGCAAGCTCCCGCAATCATTCCGGCACCGAAGGCGGCCAGCGACGCCAGGATCGGGCTGGTTCCGTGGACCATGAGAGTCGCTGCGACGGCTGCGCCGAGTGTGACCGATCCATCGGCTGTGATATCGGGAAACGCGAAAATTCTGAAGCTGATGAACACGCCCAGGGCCAGCAGTGAGAGGATGAACCCTATCGTGAATGTGCCAATCAGGAGGCTCATATCCCTTTCACGCTCATCGGATCGATTTTCATCTGACCTATTTTCATCTGACCTCAGACGCCGCACCGATCCAGCATGCGCCCCGGACGAACTCGCTCTGCTGCGGCCCGGCCGCCACGCGATCGTCGGTTAGAAGGTGGAGTACGCCTTGCAAAGTTTCCGTCTCGAATAAGGTGGTTACCGTAGTTTTCAGATCGATGCTTCCCTTCTGAAGGGTACGATAAGAAAATGCCGCGGCATGAAAATGACCCAGTGGCCACGCTGCGGTTCCCAGCGGCCGAAGCAGGGGAGCCAGCGGCGCACATTCGGAACTCGCAGCCACGCCTGAGATCAAGGCCAGCGATCGCGAGTACAGCCGTTCCGTGGAGAACGAGAGCCAGGAGCGGACCTCGGGATATTTGAACGGAGCGTCGCTCGCTCCGGCGGCCGCGGCGGGGGAGCGGCGGAGTGCGGCGCCCACCAGTCCAGCCGACTCGACCACCATCACCATTCCGATTGCTGGGGCGCCCGAAATATCCAGCGCGGTTCGCACTAACTCCGCGAGTGAAATGGGACCCTCGGCACTAGAGGTTTCAAATCGCATCAGGTCCGTGAATCCACCTTCGCAGCGCAGGCCATAGAGAACGTTCACCTCTGGCACCAGCTTGCCGCTGGAAACCACGAAATCGGGCACATTGGTTCCATCCGTGGGCAGATAAGCGGCCGACCCACCCACCGCCAGGAATTCACCAAAGCGCGTCTGCGCATCCTCGAAGCCGTGGCCGAAAGCTCCTAGGCCGAAGCCGAATGTAGATGCCGGATACGTGACCATCTGGCAATCCGCCGGGCTGAAACGGCAACCTTTCAGCAAGCCCGGATCGCCGATCCGTTCGCAGATCAGCGGCTTCCCCGGAGCACACTCCATGACTTCGAACGATCCGGCCGGAGATGAAACAAGGCGGACTTCGGTTTTGTGTACCGAAGGCGTCGCGACCGGGGTCGTCTGGGCAAGCAGGATGGTCGAAAGCCGGCAGAGATCCAACACCTGCTTCACTCGCTCCGAAGGGCTGGTGATCACGAAACTTCCGCCGATGCCCTTCAGTTGGGTGTGAAACTTCACCAGCAAACCGACACCGGCCGAACTGAGAAAGGAAATCTCGGATAGATTCAGACGAATGCCGTGCGCTCCTCCGCGGATGACCTCCTCCAGGTTGCCGCGCAGGTGCTCCGTCCAATAGTTGTCGAGGCGTCCCTTCACTTTAACTTCGAGTGCTTCACCGAGTTGTTGTGTGACGATTTCCATGGCGGGGCTACGGGCGCACGCTCCGCGCGAACTCCGCGTGAATGGTTATACCCAATTCCGCCGCATTGCTGCGGCTGATCGACACTTCCTCCACGGCCACTTCTTCGATAGGCATGTCTTTCGGATTCTCGCCGAGCAGAACCTGGCCTGCCATTTTTCCGGCGACCAACGAGGAGTACTGCATTCCCACACCGAGGCACGCCAGGCCGCCGCGTGGCAGCGCCGAGCATAGGTCGGTAATCAGGGGAAGTCGCGCATCCTTCGCGCCCTTCACTGCGCCTTCATATCCCTGAATACCCGTATTGTCGGCCGGCAACCACACCACCTGGATATCGCGGCCAGCCAGGATCTGCACCGCTTGTAGGACCTCGCTCGATCCGCTAACGGCGATCTGTTCCAGCCTGATGCCGCGTTTCTGAAATACTTCGCGCGCGACCGCCTGTTCCTTCACCGAATTGGCTTCCGCCGGATTGTACATGGTTCCTACGGCGCGCAATCCCGGCACCAGTTTCTGCATGAAATCTAACATGTGGCTTACGGGCGGGAAACTGCCGACGCCGGTCACGAATGGCAAATGGTCCGTACGGCTCTTCCCCGCTCCCGCCGCAATCGGATCGCTCACGCAGGTGAAAACCACTTTCTTGTGCTTTACATTGCTGCACGCTCCGGCAAGGCATGGCGTCGAGATGGTCATAATCAGGTCGACATCGGAGCTGTCGTAGTTCTGAAGAATGGCAGGGATGTTGATCATTTCCCCTTGCGCATCCGCCCGCACAATTTCCAGGTTCTTTCCCTCTTCGAGACCATTAGCTTTGAGTCCGTCGAGGAGGCCATTCACGCAATACTCGTTACTGACACTATGCGCGTAGTACACGATCGCGGCTTTGAATTTCCGGGCACCTGCGCCCGCATTGGCTGCGGAAGCCGTTCTTCGATGGGTTAAGTCGGAAACGAGCAAGATCGACGAGAGGAGGGCGATCAACGCGAGCCCCATCGTTAACCGCTTCAGTACGGACCAGACGGGTGACTCAGCGAACGCGCGCATTACGTTGGTAGCAGGCTTCAGGCTCCTCCGGTGTGAGGCGACATCATTATACTGATCATTCTGCGAAGCGGGCGGAAATAGGAAGAAAGCTCAAAAACTCGGTCCTTTAAACCCATTTGTGCTCTCACGCGCCCGAATCACGGCTAATCTGACTCCACGGGCGTGGCATCACTCTGATCATTGATCAGTGGCACGGATGCCACCCGGTCATGAAGCAGAAACCAAGTTCCAGAACAAGACGCGAGAGCCATTTGGGGCAGCGGCAACGGCGCCAGTAGGGGTCGTCCTTTCTCCCACAGCTTGCCGAGTGGCGTAGGTAGACGCTGACGGTGAGCTTTTCAAGAGTCATGGTCTCGCCACTCCCTTTCCGCGCAGCCCTCAGAGGCGCAGCGAAGTTGAAAGGCCAATCGAAAATTCGGTCAAATCGGGCCCGAGCGCGTATGCAAAATGCATACGATTCTGGAGGCCCATCTTTAAGCTGCTAAAAAAACGAATAGACAGGATGGTGGAGGCGGAGGGAGTTGAACTATTCAGGGTATTGATAACACGTAACTTGTTGATTCTCGGAACTGCTACAACGGCTAAAAAGGCCCCATTGCCCGATCGATTGTACGTTTATTGTACGAAAACGTTTTTCGGTCTGGAGTCCCCTCGACCGCATACCGACCACAGTATCCCACAAATTCGCCGAGAGTACGGCATCTTTCCTGAAAAGGCTGCGGGCAAATCAGCGCAGTAAGGATATCTCCGAAATCTCACGGACTCGGAGTCCTAGCCGCTTTGTGCTTACCGCCTTTCTTCAATAGCGGTTGAAGATACTTAACGGGCTTAGGGTTCGTGTGCCAGAATATCGAAATCGCAGCGTTCGGTGTTGCGGACTCGACTCCGCCAGGTTGTGGCCTCATTGCATCACTGTCCTGCGGCCTTTTGGCCGCGAAGGACCATGCAAGTGGAAGCCGCTTTCGCCACCGATCGGTTCTCCTCGTCGGTTATGGTGCACTCTACGTAGCCGATCGTGCCGCCCCTCCGCACGACCATTCCTTCTGCTCTGAGTTGTGTCTGCCAGACCGGGCGGAAGAAATTGATTTTCAGTTCAACCGTAGTGAAGGATTCCTCAGGAGCGAGAGTACTTGCAAACGCCATGCCCATCGCAGCATCAGCGATGTCGCACAGAATCCCTCCGTGCAACGTTCCCATGGGATTTGCATGCTGTGGTCCGGCCGCCAAGACGACCGTCGCCCGTCCGTCCGCAATGTCTTTCGCTTCAAATCCAATCAGACACGAGATTGGAACGTCGTTCGTTTTTGCTCGTTCCCTGAAGTCCGATTGCGAGGAAATTTCTTGAGTACTCATGACTTGTCGGCTCCCGCCTCCGGTTTCCGAGCACGAACTTTGGTTTCGAGGTATTCCTCCAGATGACGGCAGGCAAGATCAAGAGGGTCTCTATCCCGCTGCAGACGACTCACCATCCCGCTGCCTTCAAGAGTGCTGGCAATCAGGGTGGCCAATTTCGCCGAGTCGACATCGGAACGGATCTCGCGTCGTCTTTGCCCATCCTCGGCAATTGATTGCATACGATCAAGCCAAGAACTGAGAGCCTGGCGAGCTTTGGCTCGCAACTTTGGATTGCCGTCGTCGCAATCGATGGCCGTGTTCAACAGCGGGCAGCCTCCCGGCACCAGCCCTGTTCGCCGGTCCCGAAAGTTCCGCACGATTTGTTTGAGGCGGTCAACCGTATTCTGAATCTGCTCTGTGCCTTCGAAGCGCGTATCCATTGCGATTTTCCAGGCGTGGTCGAAGGCATCTGCCGCAAGCTCTTGCTTGCTCCCAAAATGCCGGTAGATTCCGCCCTTTTCTAACCCGGTCGCTCGCATGAGATCGGAAAGCGCAGCGCCGTCGTATCCTTTTTGATTGAAGATCGGGGCCGCCTTACGAATGATTTCTTGCCGCGTCTGCTCGCCTTTACGCACGTCCTGCTCCTAACATTTCCAACTCCGCGACAATACGGTCGCTGACCGCACAATACATATAGTTGGATGAGACCGACCGGTCCCAGGTCGCATTTGATATGCAGCCACTTAGAGGAACTACGCGTTTTCAAATGCCCGCGGCGGGCTTCGGTAACACCCCCACCGTACGGTTACGATGGCCTTTGAAATCCTGCAGGAGGCTCAGGCGGAGCGAAGCTAAGGTCATCCTGGGTCAGTAGCTCACCCCTTTGCTGATGATCGTAATGATGCTCCAGCACTACCCGCGATTCACTCCATTTCCGGAAAGTGCGCCAGCTCACAGTACAGATTTTGCCGGACACCCCGACCAACTCCAACGTCCACGCAGAATGGGTCTCATCGATGACATCTCCAGGAATCGCCGTTTCTCGAATGGATATCGACACACCTCCGACCTCGGCCATTGCATGAAGGGGAACCAGGAAGCTGAAAAGAAGTGAGCGCACCCTCTCCTTTCCGCGAATCGGTTCTTCCACGGTTGCGCTGCTTCCCTCGATATCGTCGGCATAAAACGCGTCGAAGATCTCCAGATACTCTTCGTAGCTTCGGGTAATGTCGGCATGGACGATGGCCGCATTTAAAGTACGCTCCGCGGTCCGAGATTGTGCGTATGGATCGGGATGAAACTGATCGGCTGAGACGAAACCACGTTGATCGCTCATTAAAACTCTGCGGAGTCTACGCCTCGCACTTCCGTTCCCTCACACTGTTGATGAGACAAGAGACCGGTCGGTCGCATAAATATGCGTTTGGACTGCCATACGTGCGAAGTATCGTTACCAGGCTTAACAAAGCATGGTTCAACGGCGCTACCACGAACTACCCTCGCCATCTAACAAAGTGATCTGAGCTTTCTCCGAGCGGCGCCGGCAAACCTGTTATGCAGGCCTAATCTGCAATGGCTCCTAAATCAAGGGTAGCAATAAAGCGCGCTAGCAAATAAACATGAGACCGAGCGGTCTCATACTGCATCGAACCTAAACTGGGACGAAACGAGTGACGAGGAGATCGTCGTTCAGGTTTCGGAGAGCTTCGAAAGGAACTGGAGATATGCGCGGCTATGTCGAATCAATTGGCGCTGGAACCGATGTGGCAATCGAGTCAGCTGGAATCGTGCTCGTACGCAGCGATCCTCGCGATGTTGTGGGAGCGATCAAGCTATCTCGGGCTGCCTATCGAAAGATGATTCAAAATCTCATTTGGGCGACCGCCTATAATCTCGCCATCCCGGTTGCAGGAGGCGTTCTCGTCCGATGGGGGCTCGATCTGCCCATGAGCTTCGGTGCAGTCGCCATGAGCCTCTCTACTATCACCGTGGCTGCGAATGCACAGTTGCTTCGCCGGCTGAAACTGCAGCGCGCGGCTCCGTAATTGAAGAACAACGTGCCGGGACAATACCAGACGATCCAGCCGCATTTCCGCGGTGTATTGGTTAACGGCTTCCACTTCGTTAGCTGCCCCCGCGGTAATGCCCGTGCGATCCACCAAGAACCGTTTACCGTTGCCGCCCAGTGGATGTGCCGGTTTCGTAGGCGCGCAGATCGCGGGCACCCTAGGACTGAAAGTCGAAATCCGGTCGGTCCCTTGCCGCGTATTTCATATATAAGGAATGAAAAAGGGAAAGATAGGCAATCGGGCTCCGGGGACACCAGTCTGCAAGCAGGCTGGTATCGGTGGGGATATGCGACGCAACTTCGTGATTCGATTTCTCTTTGCGCAGCGTTTTTGCACCGTTGTGCTTCTTTGCTTTTGCGGCGTCCATCTCCAGGCAGCAGGCGCAACAGGTCTCTCAGGCAGTCTGACTGACCCTCAGGGCCAGGTGATCCCGGATGCAACCATTCGCATCTGGCGCCGCGCGGACTCCACTCGGTGGGAGACCAAGACCGACGCGCAGGGGCAGTTCTCTTTTAATGGTCTGGACGGTGGAGAGTACCGTCTGACCGCTGATTCGCCTGGTTTTGCTGTTCTCTCGCGAACAATTGCGGTGCCGGTCGACGGTCGGCAGACTGAAAATCTACGGTTCTCCAATCTTGCATCGCAGAATGAATCCGTCACCGTCACCGCGACGGTATCGGATGTGGGTGTCTTTGAGCCAGATCCGGCGCAGCGGGTCATGATTCGCGATGAAACTCTAGACGCGAACCCGGGGCGGCCGGGTATGCCGGTCTCGATTCCCGGCATGCCGGTCGAGTCCCCTGCGGGCGGCGTGAAGCCCCCTCAGTATTTCGCTCCCGGAGTAGCCGGAGATCACGGAGAGCCGATTGCGATGTTTTTTCAGGTCGGCGGATATCTCTTCCCCAATAACTTGCCTGCCAACGCGCACGGAAACGGCTATGCCGATCCTAACGTTGTCATCCCGGTCGCGATTGAGAGCGTGCAGACCGATGGTGCCGCGTTTAACGTGCGCGAAGGAAACAATTCAGTGAACTCCTCCATCACTTTTGGCCTCCGTGATCGCATTGAGCCGATGATCCGCCTCACCGGCGACTATCGTGACTTGAATCTGGTTACGGGGTGGAGCCCGCCCAATCCAGCCAACCGGACTTGGGTTGGGGCGGAAGTCTCCTTTGGCAACGGTTACCTCGATCGACTGGAACATCGCAAGCAATATAAAGGCAACGTCTCGAAGGTGTTCAACTTCGGCAAGCATGAACTGACGGTTTATGGCATTGGCTATTACGGTACTGCCTTCCAGCCGGGGTTGGTACCGATTGATAGACCAACCCCCAATGACACAATTGACGCCCGCCAGCACGAAGAGACTTCGAACGGAACTCTAATCTTCAACGATGTATGGCATCTCACTGACCACCGTCAGTTTCAGTTTTCCGGGTTTTACCGTTATTACACCCTCGACGTTCGGCCAAACTTCGGCGACGGGCTGATCCGACAGAGTGAACATCGCAATGTGAATTCCGAGGACGTGCTTTACACCGACCGCTTCAGCAAAGCCTTGTCCCTGCTGGCTGGAGTTGATCTGCGGCGAGAAGCCCCGCGGGATCTGAATCTGGATAAGGCCGATGCCGCGGGCGTGTTTATTCCGGACACCTCGAATAACCTCACGATCAACTTCTACAGCCCGTTCGCCGCACTGGACGGCACGCTGCTGCATGTCCTGCACTACAACGCGGGTTACCGGCTGGATCAGGTCGCCGTCGACAATCAGGATTTGCTCCGGTCGAGCTTCTCGTTTAACCGCAACGCCACCATTAGTTCACCGAAAGCGACATTGACGTTCCTGCCGCCTGGGCCAATGTCATTCCTGCCAACCGTTTCGCTGAGCTATGGACAGGCTTTCCACGTTGACGACCCGCGCATCGGCACTACAGCAATTCAAGGCGGCACCATTGTGGCCAAGGCACGAGCTTATCAGTTGGTAGCCAGCAAGACTGTTGCAAAAACTGAGTTTCGGTTGACCCTGGCTCACGTCACTACCGCGCAACAACTGGCCCGGATCTCGAATGACACGGGTCTACAGGAGGATGAGGGTCCCGGAATTGTGAAATCGCTGACCTTCACGGTTCGGCACAATTTCCAACATGGCGTTGTGCAAGGCCTGTTTTCGAAGGCGGATGCGCGGGATCGCCTAACTGGCCTGCCCACACCAGAGGCTCCACGACAGATTTGGGATATTCTCGCAACGGTCGACAAACTGCCGTTTCACCTCGTGGCCCGTGGTCAATATGAAGAAGTGGGGCAGAAGCCCCTGGGTGATGGATTCATCGCGGTAACAGTCCGTGAATTCCGCGGTGCTGTGATCCGGCCTTTTCCGACAAAGGGATTCGACATCGGCGTCAACGTGTTCATCGCCAGCGGATACGGCGGCCAGACGCTGGAGACGCTGGCGCTTCCCGGAGAAGGCTCGCCCTTTGAGCGCATCACAGGGTTCCCGTTGAAGTCGTATGTGAGCGCTTCTTATACCTATCACTTCCGGCGACGGTGAGTAGTGGCCGACGAATCGTAGTTCAGCTGCTTTGAACGCTCCTTTCTAACCATCACTTTGATGTAAGCGGTTTAAACATCAGCAACTTAAGACGAACAACGTCCGGTCGCCCTGTCACCGTGCCTTCTAGCTTCCCAGCATTTCCAGAAGCTTCTGTCCGTTCTGCTAATGGCGTGACAGGAGTAAGCTGAAACCTTTCCCCGCCTGTTGCGTCTTACAGTCAGTAGTAGATAGACTCGTGATGTTGAAACTATCGATCAAAGTCGGTAAAAGTCGGTGTTTCTGCTCTTGCGCTGATGCTGGCTGCGTTGCCGGTCGCAGCTTGCGTATTGCCGGGTGCAGCGATGACGTCTGCCGAGCGCGAGTGTTGCAAGAAGATGGCGGAACAGTGCGGGGAGATGGGGATGGCGAAATCCCATCCTTGCTGTAACCTAAATTATGCAGATCTGCCCGAGCTGAGTTCTGAAGCCGTCGTAGCTACGTAAACGAGTGCGTCTGCAACTTATTGAAAATACAGGGCTACATGTGCATAGAATTTTATGCATAGTATCCTCGCATCAACACTGAACGGAAAATGCGATTTTTACTGGGCTCCGCGATAACTTCGCGGGAGCCTTATTCGACGCGCTCCCTATGACCTTCGCGCCTTCAGCGCATCACCATTCGGGTGACCCACGGCAACCCGATTCGGCAGGCGGGATCTGCGTGAACCATGAATCTGTGCATAGTTCAGGTAG
>Ga0137393_10003523_pt1 | contig 10160 bp, 17 predicted proteins | sample 15con2h34BmetaG_FD_101396 | JGI IMG/M metagenome (GOLD analysis project Ga0137393, IMG submission 101396) | Vadose zone soil microbial communities from Angelo Coast Range Reserve, California, USA - 15con2h3.4B metaG | ecosystem: Environmental > Terrestrial > Soil > Vadose zone > Saprolite...
CGGTCTCAAAGGAGGGAATCTCGGCTGGCATATTAGGAAGACATCAGGTTAATGGTCGACCACGGTTGCCCGAATCTCTTATAGGAACCAAACGCCCTGCTGATGCTCCCCATGCTGAAAGCATGCTTCGTGCTGACCCACCTAGTGTCCATACCTCCAGCCCATTAGTTGAATCGCCAGATGTCCTTCAACGGTTTTCACACTCTCATCAATCGTCCAATGGCTCATTTCCCTCAACACCATTTAACTTCGCGGTCCCCGGTTACGACGGGTTTTTTGACTTGCATGCCTCCCATCCCCTCCCTCACGATTATCCTCCCATCTTGACCTCTATTGACGGCTCCCGACATGTTCCACCATATCATGAAAACCCACACTCCACCTTATCGACAACCCCATACTCACCGCACACAAGCCCACCACTGGGATCCGATGACGGTCTGTCTGCTGCTGCGGTGGCAGCATCCGCCGCCGTAGCAGAGAGCTATGCGCGCTTGAATTTGACGGGGGTGGATGAAGGAAGCTTGGAATACCCGAACATGATCGGCGTCATGTATACTAATGGCGTTGACGCAACGAACCTATCGCATCAACCCTTTACGCACGTGGACCCTACCCAAATCTTACCGGTGGAGCACGGGGAGAACGGTTTTTCAAGCCTCCACCCTAGTCCTTCGAGTGATGGGTGGGGCAACGGGTTCGCATCGAGCGCAGCGGCATCCCCCGAACCTCGCGATGCCTCCAACGCATCCACTCCCCCATCTGCCGAGGGTTCGTCCAACCGTCAAGGAGTTCGCAAGATCGCGTCAACGAAGCGAATCCAGGACGCCGCTGTGCGCTCTGCAATTGCGCGGAAGAAGTCGACAGCAGGTTCTGACCTACCACCAACGGCCCAGCTGCGCTCCTCGACAAGTACTCCTGACCTTACCTCTGTAGTAAAGGGGGGAGGTCCCAAGTCTGAAGATGGGGAAACAGTGCCAACAGTTTGCACGAACTGCCAAACGACGAACACGCCATTGTGGCGGAGGGATCCGGAGGGGCAACCTTTGTGTAAGTGGATTTGCGGGGTATGATCTGCACGTACAGGGCTGAACATTAGTTACCCTAGGCAACGCTTGCGGGCTGTTTTATGTGGGTCTCCTTATCTACAGATACCAAACTCAGCTAACTCGACTCGGCTGATTGACAGAAACTGCACGGAGTAGTCCGACCGCTATCTCTCAAGACGGATGTGATTAAGAAGCGGTATTCCATATCTCTCGTGTCCTGTATCTGTGGCGGATTGCTGATTTCGGCTGTCTTTTCTTATCTTTCAGGAACCGGGCTTCGGGGGCGCCGAGCGCAGGTGCCCGCAAGAACTCTGTACTACCCAAGCTAGCTTCATCTTCAACACGACCACGTTCATCGACGACGAGCAACACGCCTCTCGCGCTTCCGGGTTCTCGCATGTCTCCCGGTAGCCGGATGGGTGCAGGCGCAACTGTCGCTGGATCCTTGGCCCTTAAGCGGCAAAGACGGACTTCTGCGGATGGGCCTGGAACCTTTGTACGCAAAGTGGCCGAGGGCACAGGCACATGAGCACAGTAATTTTCATGCTTGCTTTACACCGCCATGTGTGACGGGCGCTGTCAAGTTTCCATTTGCTCTTTCTTACTTCTCATGCACGCACTGACACCTCCATGTTGTTCTCCTCCCTCGTATCCCTTTCCTCCTTTTTGTCATACTATGTTAGAGAGGGTCGCCGTTTTCGGACCCTGTACGCTTGTCACCCATTCTGCAGGAGAGCCAGATGATGGTGTACGACTAACGTTGTTAACTAGCTAATTGGATACTATAGAAATTGCTCACTTATTATGCGCAACTCTGGGCAACCTCTCTTGACCTCTCTCACGTTGTACGGTGTATGGTCCCATATCTTTCGCCTTTTATGTCTCACTACCTTCACGAGTCGATCAATTTGCATCACCGAAACAAGATATAACATGTGTTTGTGTATCATCAGCAAGTGGTATATAAGTCACAAACCAACCAATCAACCAACCAACATAATATACGGCGAATCATACATAAATAGTGGGGGGGGGGAAATTACTGTAAAATCTTGTATTAAGTAGAAGTCAGGTATCGCTTCCGGCGCCCGCCTGCGCAAGCTCTCGACGATGACGCATGCTCGAAGTTGGAGGCGATCCAACAACAGCAGGCAATCGTTCGTCAATCTCATGTATAGTCTTCGGAATCGCGCCTTCTTTGTACTTGGCGTTAGAGGTGCCCTGGGCGGCATCAGTACGCAACGCAGCTTCCAACGCTTTCTCGCCGCGTTTCTTGAACCGCAGCGTCATGGCTGCCTGCAACGAATCGACATATAATTCGTACTTGACGTGTTCGGCAAGCAAGTACTGCGACTTTCTTTCCCAGTTACTGAGTGCTTTTGCTGCACTCTGCGAGCGTGAGGGGTACTGAGTGAGAACGTGGTGTGTAATGCGTTAGAGCCAAGTAAAGAGTGGTAAGGAGGGGTAGAGTAGGAAATACGTACCAGCGCCATCATTGGTCCTCGCAGCTCATTGTGCTCCTGTAACTCTTGCGTGAGCGACGCAACATGCTTTTTGAGTGCCTCTAGTTGTGCCTCTTCGTCATGCGTGCTCGCTACAGAAGGCGCGAGAGGGGGTTTCCATTCTGTGATATTTGTGCGGTCAGACCGTGGTGAGCCGATGCGCATGGTCGCTGCGACGTCTTTGCGGCTGAACCGACTGTGGTTGCTACGGACGCTACGGACGCTAGCAGTGTCCGTGAAGTCACGTATACGCACGGACTCGTCATCCGACGCGGCTCGCCCGGGCTGCAGCACGTCGCTCACACGGTTCCAACCGTATTCCATGTTAGAGACGCCACCAGCGAGCGGTTCCTTGCTTTGCCGCGCCGACCAGTAGTTGCATGTCTGTACCCACTCATTGACGAGCTCCTCTGTACCCGCCTGGAAGAAGTATACTGCACCACTCGCGAGCGTCAATACCATGCAAAATGGGCGCTGTCGATTATAGCCCGGTGGAGGTAGAGCGTGAGCCAGCGAATGGGAAAGTTGCAAGGAGCCAACGTGATTGGCGGTTTCCTGCGAACGTGTGTTAATAACGCCCGTGCCTCATTGTCGACAAATGAAGTTTCAAACACACCAGCCAATTTCCACCGCCAACGGCACGTTGACCGTCAACCGCGTGGTTGCCGAAGGTGAACATATTGAGCTCCCCTTTCTGGATGACAACGAAGACATCCATCCAAGCCTTGCTCTTCGCTCGCTTTCCCGTGGACTCGTTATACTGCTTACGGCATAGCATTCCTTCCTTGGCCCATGGGGGACCGAGCAGTGCCAGTTCTTCATCGGTGATGCTGATCGTGGTGTCTGCTGAATCGTCGCTGTGCTCACTCCGATCATCGTCCTCCTGCGTCTCACGTATGATTGTATATGATAGATTGGAGGCAAAGCCCAAGGCAGGCGTTAAGAAGGACATCGTAGAGCCTTGGAGATTCTGTCGTAGCATTATTAAGTTATTTTCAAACAATAAGTTACTATGTACGCACTTCTTGAGCGGACGTAGCGTAGCTTGGAGCAGGACTAGCACGTCCATCGACGCTGCTGTTGCTACTGTACGGACTCATGCCATTCGGCGCCCCAAGAATGGACTGGATACCGCGAATGCTGCCACGCTTGAGCGTTGTCAGACGATCTTGCTGTACGCGTAAGCTGCGATTACGCATCAACGGGGCAGTAGGAGCTAAGGATGACGTTGACGTTCGCGCGTTGAGTGGCTGCAGAACCTGCTGACTCTTGATGGCATTGTACATGTCCTACAAAATCATAAGTCTGGTTGATAACTTATTAGAGTACACCGCACCTTGAGCAGGCTCTCCATATCACTTTCCCAATTCCTGTCGTAGACGACGGACGACACAAGGGTACTTGGCGTCTTCGCCTCTGTGGCACTGGTCGTTGACGCTGGCACAGACGCAGTACTATCATTCGGCAGAGGAGCATTATTCCCAACAGCCGGAGACGCGACAAAGAGGTTGGCAAGGGCAGCATCACGAGAAATGCTATTCCAACTCGTAATGCTGTCACTACGCTTGGCTTGCGGTCGTACTGTGCTTGCGCCAAGGTCATTCCCTTCGTCTCCAGGTCCGCGCACGCTATCTCCGTCCCGTTCGCTGTTCACAAGGTCCGAGGAGGAATTTTGAACAGAGCGATTGGGTCGGAGTTGCATTTGAATTGTGAAGAGGGTGTTGCGCACAAACTGGTTGCGTGACATGCGGTTTGTGAGATCAGCGACGTGTAAATCCGTGTTCAAAAGAAGGAGCGAGTAAGCCACTGCGTGGACAACACCTGTGGAACGTCGTAAGTGGGAGTCAGTGCAACTATACAAAACGGAAGCCCACCTGGGTTGCCGAATAGACTGCCTGGATTACAATCCCAGTAGCGTCTAGAAAATTCTTCCAGGATTCGATCCACTTGCTGGGTCTCCGCCTTGAGGTATAACTTAGCACACAAACGCCTATAACGATGTGGTTAAATCCAAGTCAGCAGACAAATGTTAAAGTCTTACCGGAAGGCAAGGTCAAGTCTTAATCCTGAGAAATCAAAGTTATCCATGTAGTGCCGCAGCGCGCACTTCTTCACCCGACCGCTGTACGCAGATGTCAGCCGATAGCCATCTTGTCAGCTAACGAAACCCACATTCCACCGAGCCACTCGGCAATCCTCTCCTTTGCCAAAAATTCCTCATCTTCCTCCCAGACACGCTTCGCGCATTCCTTGCCGCAGGCCTCGAGCTCTTCGGGGTCTGCAAGTCCCGATTTAGATGTTAACTGGCGGAATTGTTGACTCAGGCTCGTAGAAAGGTCTTGTTGCGAGAGAGCAGAACGAGGTGAGGTGACTGTATTTGCACTAGTCGGTAGTAACGATGGTTCTGAGTTGAACGCTGTAGGACGAGGATGCGCTAAAAGGCGGCCACGGGCTTCTGATGATGGGTGTATACTTGATGCACTGCGAGGGCCTAATGGACGGGTACCTGCGCCAGGGAAAGGTCGTTGCGAATACGACGATGCACGTATGGTAGACCCGGAAAGGAGCTGAGGAGAGCGGGGTGACACGATTCCGTCTGGAGTGTCTATGCTTCCCCGGCGTACGCCCGTTTCATCGGCGTCTGGTGCATATGCAACGATAGTCGGATTCGGTTTTATCGTGGGGGGTGGAGATGATGTCGCTTGTCGGATGTTTGGTTGTGTAGAAGCAGAAGAGCTCGGATGAGCACTCCGGATGCGCGATCTAGCGTGTTGTTGAGAAGACCCCGTTGTCACACGAAGTCCAAGTGAGTTCGTCGCCACGGTGGTATCTTGATCAAACTGTGAGAGTTCTCCCTTGAAGTCAGAGAGAATGCCACGCATAGTGGAGTCCCAGCCCAGTAATTCTTCACTGCGTTTCTCGTGTGCGCTTGGAGGTATTACAGGTGTTAAAGAGGAACTCGGGGTTTTCATGTGGTCAACTTCACCAACAGACATGCTCCGTCTTTTACCGTGGCCCGCTGCCCTAACCGGCATCAGGGCACCATAAGCGGGGCTGGTCTTTCCAGGGGAGGGGGGCCGGGGAGACAGCCCTAAAAAGACCACACTCGATGACTACGCGTAGAGTATGGGTATACATAACACTCTTACCGCTGGCCGTAGCTTCAGTTTGAAGAGGAGGAAGAGGTTTCGACATGTCCGGTGCCGGGAGAATGGGGCCTAGTCGGGGAGACATCGGGAAAACGTCGACGGTTGGAGATGCGGGTAATGGAGGCACGGGTGGAGTTGTTTGTGCCATTCGTTTCGACGGAGACGACGCATCGGTCTTCTGCAGGAGGGTGGGTTACGTCGAGGACCTAAGAAACGATACAACAAACGTACTGAGCGTTCGCGATTTGGGTTGAGCATCCTGCCTATGAATGCACTCGTCTTTTGTCGAACCGAAGATTTCGAGTTCTAAGCTACTATTAGTACCCTCATGGGCGGGATAAGCCTCGAAAACTTGCCTTTGCACTCCCGTCGTCACGACTTGAAATGGTGGGTACCAATTCTGCGCCGCTGGAAAGACTGGTGGATGGGCCGGGCTTCGGTAACTTGCCTTTTTGCATGGTTGCTGGAGTGGTGGCTGGCATGGTATGTCCAGAGGATGAAGTCGAGGACCGTTGACGGTGTCGCGGAGCCGGGTTTGGCGGCGCGTGCGGACTTGCGGGTAATGGCGGTGCAACGTCGTGGCGCTTGTCCTTATTGTTACCGAGGGGTAATATGCTCGCACGTTGTTTCGCCTTGCGGACGAGGGTAGCAAGATCTGGACTACTCGCGGTTCCCTGGGACCTGTACATTGAGCGGCGCTTGGTTTGGTAATCGGGCTCTTCAGCGTCATAAAACAGATCGTTGGAGGAAGATGAGGCGGAGGTTGAAGCAGAGGGTGCTCGGGGGGTGGGGGAAAGGGAGTTTTTAGCTTGGGGAGGAAGCATACTCTGGGGACGAGAAGAGGGGACAGATGGGGACAAAGGGGAAGAGGAAGAAAGATATTTCAGAGATGGCGCCGAATCTACTCCCAGACTGTCAACGTCAATCCCCTCCTTAATTACCATCGTTTCCTCTGCTTCCAACGCCTGCTCAAAGCTCATATCGACCCGGGACCCCCGCCTCATAATGGCATCAGCACGGTTGCCATTGTGGTCACCACGCGACGCGTTCGGATGAAGTCCGGATGGAAAAGACGATGGTGGTACAAGCGAGCGTGGTGAGGATGCGGGGCTGCGAAACATGGACGCCCGCGTCGCAACGGACGATGTCCGAGGATTCGAAGAAAATTAAGGGAAAAAGGAATAAAGCGCCCAGACCGTTCGCAACGTCGAGCAACGTACCGCGTACACTGTTTTCCCTCTGGGACTTGCCGGTTTTATTGATTTTGAATTTACTAGAACAGTATAGTGTATCTACAGTATCATTCCCATCTCAACAGTGACAGGATTGTCATAGACTGTCATATCAATCATGCGGTCGTTGAGTTTCGACTCCCGAAGATGGACTCTCATGATCGACCACGGCTTGCGACGCCCCATCTGATGGGGAAACATCTGCTTTCTGTTTGTGAATACGGCTGCTCGTGAACTCCTCGGGAGCGCCGGACGCGAATGACTCGCTCAGTGAGCTTACTGTCGATACTGCCATCTCGAGGACTGCCTCGACGCGTCTCCGTAGTGCCTCACTGCTGCTATCGACCATCTGCGCATCATGACATAAGCGGGGTAAAAAGTACGATATGGAAAGGAAAGGCGTACCATAGAAAGCAGATTGATTCGAGCCTCGGCATCATCCAATTGGATCAAGAACGATGGCTCGCCGTGGGATGTCCCTTCCTCTTGTTCGGTCTCTGGATCCTCGTCTGGCATGTGGTATTCAACCTCGCCAAAGTGCGCTTCAAGGAACAGGCCAAGCCGCTGAATACGTGTCATCGGGTTGTGCGTGTAATCGTGATCCGAGTGCGGGTGATGTTCGTGCTCATGTCGACGTGTTTGTGTTCCAGCCGTTACTAGGTATCATGATCAGGATCACACTTATAGACGCGTAGTTTCAAGGGATCATACATTTTGCTGACGCTGGACTCTTGTCAATTTCCGTGATGATTGCCAGAGTTGAATCAGCAATCATGTCGTTTGCGGCGCTTGAATCCCATTCCAGCGTAAGTTCATTTTCAGCGGTCTGTTTCACATCGACCGCACTCATTACCTGATGCGACACTCAGCATGTCAATTCCGTCTTGGTAGGACCAGCGGCAAAGGAACATACCCGCATTGTTGGAATCTCATCTTGATCCATTCCCTCTTCAATACTGCCATACATACCCTCCAAATGCCATCTCACTAAAGCCCATCCGACGCCAATGGCTATTTTCTGACGTTGCGTCACAACGCACGTCGAAAGACCGGCAAAGTCTCGCAAGTCGCGAGGGTCCAACAACGTGTATGAGTAGTCCTTCGACACAAGCAAGCCAGAGAGGACGTCGTTTGTCTGAGGAGGCTTGGCAGCTAGGCTGCCAATTACTTTGGCAACTTGTTCGGGGCGGAAGGTGAGATTCAACGTCTCGAGGTTGCGGGGCGAGTGGATCTTAACATCTTCGTCCCGGTTTTTATACTTTGCCTGCAGCGCAGCCCTAAGGCGACCCATGGCCGTTTGTTCGCCATGCACAAGGACCTACGATGTACGTCAAGGGGACGAGGTAAGAAGAAAGTTGGAAGAACGTACAATGTGAGGGGCCTTGATCAAGTCGATGAACTCGGAGTTTTGTGAGTAGTCGACGTGTGCGCTGAACGAGATATACTCCACGGAAATCTTGCGCGGGATGGCATTACCCTTCATTCCAACTATCTCGTCCGGTTCATTCATGATTTCCTATTTGTGAGAGGTGATCAGTAAGCCTTCAATTGCACCTCTCATCAAACAGGTAGAAGACTCAGGAATCACACGCGATGGGAGAATGACATCCATTGCTTCGCATATATATACAACGAAAATACCTCTGCGTCCTCAAAACTCCACACTACCAGAAGCTTCCAAAATGAAGGATGACTCACCCGTGCTGGCGTGCCTTCCACGGAGTAACCCGTGACAATGAGGCCATTTCGAGAGTCCGGAGCCCAGAGTTCAAAGAGTTCTCTACTTGTACCTGATTGCAACATCCCTGGACTAGCTAGGACGACACAAGGGGGCCCCTCGGCTATTTTGCGCTCCCAACCGCGAGCTTGAGGGACGTTGGAGATATGTCTGACAATGACTGAACACGACATGACGAGATGAGGAATTAAGAAACGTACTTGAAGACAAATGGATTGTCTCTTCTTGCAAACCTTGATCGGATGTTCGAATTCATAGTATGAATGTACGTTTGGTACACAGCCATACACTTGCGCGCGAGGCTTGACGCATAATAGATAGGAACATTGTGCAGGTCAGGGTGCTTCTTCCAATACTCGTCCAGGATGAGCAAAAGCTCCTGAGCACGCCCCAACGCAAACGTAGGAAGTAACACATGTCCTCCCCGACGAATTATAGAGTGCACTAGGTTCGTGAAGCGCAGCTCCTTTTCCTCACGCCCCTCGAGAGACTGCACACCGTAAGTACTCTCGACGATAAGCACGTCCGGATGTACGGGAGGAATCTCGGCCTTTACGAGATGGCGATCCTCCTCGCGAGAATAATCACCTGTGTAGAGAACTTTGAGGCCGGCGATGTCAATCATGTACATGCATGCCCCAAGAACGTGTCCTGCGTGGTATGGTGTAAAGGTCACACCGGGGCAGGGAGTGATCAGCTGGTGAACGGAGACGGGGATGATGGAAGAGATAGACATTGACAAGTCAAGGGGTGAGATCAGAGCGTCGGTCGATGAATTGCTGGAAACGACAACATAAGTGTCCGTGAAGAAAGACATGCATCGGCAACATACCTCATCCGAACGAAGTCCTGCATCATAAACTTGTGAAGCGCTTTCGTTGGATGAGTCATGTAAATTTTGCCTTTTCCCTCTCTGAAATTTGTCTAAACGAACGAGGAGTTGAGCGGATATCGTTGAGTGCAACCCTTCCCGCACCTTTTCCGTGATATATGTCAAGGCTGCCGCATGATCTAGGTGGAAGCTGAACGAATGTTGGAGGCTCTGTTCCCGACTCAAAACATGAAAGGAAGCGCACTGAGTAATGAGTATTGCGTCTACCGTACTCCAGTCTAGCTCATCAATGAAGGGCAGAGAGGCCATTCCTGTATGGGCAGGATGTACACCGGCATCCAAAACGATGGTGATATCTCGGTATTGAAGCACGCAGCATGACCTTCCGACTTCTTGGCCCGCGCCCAAAAGTGTGATGCTTAGCGTTGGTACATCCGCCATTGTGGTCGCGGTCGCAGTTCGAGAATTCAGTCACGCTTCGAGCCTTCGGCTTCACCGTGCGAAAAGACCGTTCACCTGGCATTCGGCAAGCTAACACACACACACACAGGCTATCCCAACTTTCGCCAACTGTAGTTACCATCTCTCTGTACATGTACTCGAGTCAAGAATGAGAGACTCGCTTTTTTGGACTGGAATACAAGGTAGATTCTAAGCA
>Ga0137393_10003524_pt1 | contig 10160 bp, 8 predicted proteins | sample 15con2h34BmetaG_FD_101396 | JGI IMG/M metagenome (GOLD analysis project Ga0137393, IMG submission 101396) | Vadose zone soil microbial communities from Angelo Coast Range Reserve, California, USA - 15con2h3.4B metaG | ecosystem: Environmental > Terrestrial > Soil > Vadose zone > Saprolite...
CGCGGCTCGTCCGGACCTATCAATCCCAGGGCGCCCAACCCGCTGAACAGACATACGTAGAGCACAACGAGAACGAGCGGCACACTCCAAAGCGGAATCTGGATGTTGGCTTCTTCAACGGCGCGCGCGCGGATTGTGGCAGCAGAATCCAAGGGGCTGAGTCTAGCATTGAGGGAGAGAGTTTTCAGCAGCGAGGCGCGAGGCCCCTGCTTCCCTTATAATCCCCGGGTGCGAGAACGCCTGGAGTATGCAGCAGCGTGGATGCTGCTCAAGACGATTGGAGCGATGCCGCGACCGGTCGCGAGATTTGCCGGCGCGCGTATTGCGGCATTCCTTCTGTGGCTGCGGCCGGGATTGCGCCGCGCGGCGATGGAGAATTTGCGGCTGGCATTTCCGGAATGGAGCAAGAAGCAGCGCCGGACGGCGTTACGCGGCATGGTGCGGCAACTTGGCTGGATGGGCGCGGAGTTCGCCCACTTTCCGCGCCATACGAAAAAGAATATCGAGCGCCTCGTCCTGCTGGACGGGTTCGAGAATTTCGCGACGGCGCAGGCCTGCGGCAAAGGGGTCCTATTCCTGACCGGGCACATGAGCGCCTGGGAGCTCGCCCCTTTCGCCCAGGGATTATTCGGCTACCCGCTCCATTTTCTGGTGCGTGCCATTGACAACGCCCGCGTGGACGCCCTGATCACCCGTTACCGCTGCCTCAGTGGGAACTCCCCCATCGAGAAGAACCAGTCGGCTCGAGCAGTGCTGAAGGTGTTGGCTGCGGGTGGCACGGTCGGCGTCCTGGCCGATCACAACACCTTGCACACGGAAGGCGTGTTCGTCGATTTTTTCGGCATCCCGGCCTGCACGACGGCGGGATTGGCTCGATTTGCGCTCCACACGGATGCTGCCGTGGTTCCAGGGTTTCTTCACTGGGATGCCTCCCTGCGGAAATACAGGCTCTGCTTCGGGCCCGCCATTGAATTGGTCCGCTCCGGTGATGACGCGAGGGATATCCGCGAAAATACGCAGCGTTTCACCCGGGCGGTAGAGAACTATGTCCGGCGCTATCCCGACCAATGGCTCTGGCTGCATCGACGCTGGAAAACACGGCCGCCGGGAGAGCCGCCGATTTATCGCGATTGACGCTCCGATCGGTACGGGTGTGAGCTCAACTTGGAGCCCGCCGAAATAATGACGAGGAGACACAGATCATGACACGCACCGCAAACGAACTCGCAAAATACCTAGCCTGCACGCTGGAAGGCGACGGCACGGTGCAACTATCGGGCGTGGCAGCGCCAGACTCCGCCAGCGCCACCGACCTGATTTACGTGGAGAAGGCGCGCCATTTGGACCGCGCCACCGCCTCTCAGGCACGCTGCGTCGTAATCGCGCCGGGGCTTGCGGTCAACGGGAAGACGCTCTTGCGCGCGGAAAATCCGAAGCTGGCGTTTGCTAAAGCCGCGGCATGGCTGGTGCCAGCCGCTCCGATTACGACAGGTGTTCACCCGACCGCAGTCATTTCACCAACTGCGAAACTTGCCCGGGGTGTTGCCGTGGGCCCCTACGCCGTGATCGAAGAAAACGTGAAGGTCGGGGAAGGCACGGAAATCGGCGCTTTCTGTTTACTAGGACGCGATGCGCGAGTGGGAGCGCAATGCCGACTGTATCCGCGCGTAACGTTGTATGCGGGAGCATGGCTTGGCGATGGGGTGATCCTACATGCAGGCGCGGTGATCGGTTCGGATGGGTTCGGCTATGTGGCAGAAGGAGGGAAGCGCTGGAAATTTCCCCAGGTCGGTCAAGTCAGGATCGGGAACGACGTGGAGATCGGCGCGAATACGACGATTGACCGTGGTTCGCTCGATCGCACGGAAGTCTCAGCAGGGGTAAAGATCGACAACCTGGTGCATATCGCGCACAATGTGCATGTCGGCGAAAACACCGTGATTGCTGCGCAAACAGGCATATCAGGATCGGCAGTTATTGGCAGGGATGTGGCATTTGGGGGCCAGGCGGGACTGGGCGACCATTGCCTGATTGAAGATGGCGCGGTGGTTGGCGGGCAGGCCGGCATCCTACCGGGCAAAACGATTCGCAGCGGACAGATTGTTTGGGGGACCCCCGCGCGGCCTCTCCAAAAATTTAAGGACCAATTCGCCTGGTCTGGGCGACTCCCCGACCTGGCGGAGCGCGTCGCAAAGCTTGAAAAAAAGTCCGCAAAGGGCAAGGTCTAGCTTGCTAGTATATTTGAAATGCCGGAGGCTATCATCTCGTCTAACGCAAAGTGCAATCCTAGTTGACCCGCGCTTAAATACTACACATAATACAGGTTGGAGTTGTTAGGGTCTCGTGCTTGGGGGCGGATGGAACGGTCTATCCGGGCAAGTGCAGGGGGTCCCAAGCCAAATCACCATTAGTGCCAAAAGTTGGCGGTTAGGTGTATTCGGCGAGCTATCGGTGTACTGAGGGTATGCATCAAACGCTTTACGAGGTTTGGACATAGAGATGGCTCTGGGAACACGCCTACAATTTGAGCCTCCATCGGACCATCGGTCCGCCGGACTCTTTCCGGCGGTTGCCGAGAGTCTGCACGAGGCCATCGACCGCGGCGTGAATTACCTTCTTTCACTCCAGGCGTCGGCAGGCTACTGGCTCGGCGAACTGGAAGCGGACACCACCCTCGAATCGGACTACATTTTCTACTTGAACGTAATCGGTAAGGCGCTTCCCGATCGCATCGCGAAGCTCGCGAACTACGTCCGGCGGCGGCAACTGGAAGACGGCGGCTGGAACATTTACTACGGCGGCCCGTCAGAGCTGAACGCGACGGTAAAGGCGTATGTCGCGTTGCGGCTGGCGGGTGATTCGCCGGATTCCGGGCATCTGCAGCGCGCTTGCCGGCGCATTCACGAGCTCGGCGGTCTCGAAGGGGCGAATTCTTATAGCCGTTTGTATCTTGCGCTAGTGGGTGCGGTCGGCTGGGACATGGTTCCCGCGGTTCCTCCGGAGCTGCTGCTTCTTCCGAACTGGTTCGCAATTAACATCTATGAGATGTCCTCGTGGACGCGCGGAATCGTGATCCCGCTGACCATCCTCTATGCGCGCAAGCCCCGCTTTGCTGTCCCTGGCGGTGTTTCCGTCGACGAGCTGTATAAGGACCCTTCCCGAAAGGCCCTCGCGTTTGATTGGGATAAGCAGCTTCTCAGTTGGCGAAATTTCTTTTTGGCGCTGGATCGCGGCTTTAAGATGTATGAGCGCATCCCTTGGAAACCGTTGCGGAAACGGGCGCTGCGCCAGGCCCAGGAATGGCTGCTCGAACACCTCGAGCGCAGCGAAGGGTTGGCCGCGATTTATCCCGCCATGATGAACGCTATTTTTGCCCTCTTGGCACTGGACCGCTCGCCTGAAGATCCGCTGACCGCGCGGGAAATTCGTGAGTTTGCGCGGTTTGAGATTGAGGAAGGCGACACGATCCGCGTACAGCCATGCGTTTCGCCCGTGTGGGACACTGCGATCGCCATGGTCGCCCTCGAAGAAGCGGGCTTGCCGCCCGATCATCCCGCGCTGATCGAAGCTGCGGGTTGGCTCCTCGAAAAGCAAATTGTCGGTCCGGGTGACTGGATGGTGAAGACTCCCGGGGTCATGCCCGGGGGGTGGGCGTTCGAGTTTCGCAATGATTTCTATCCTGATGTCGACGATACTGCTTTTGTGCTTATGGCGCTGCAGCGGGTGGATTATCCGGACAAGTCGCGCATGGAAGCTGCCACGCGGCGCGGCCTCACCTGGCTGCTGGCGATGCAAAATGACGACGGCGGCTGGGGCGCGTTCGACCACAATAACGACCGCCAATTCTTGTGCCAGATCCCTTTTGCCGACCACAACGCCATGATTGACCCCTCGACCGCGGACGTTACCGCGCGCGTCGTCGAGTGTTTGGGCTGGCACGGCTGGCCCGCAAGTCATCCCGCGATCGAACGGGCCGTCAAGTTCCTATTGAAAGACCAAACGGAAGAAGGGGCGTGGTTCGGGCGGTGGGGCGTGAATTACGTCTATGGAACCAGCGGCGTGCTTCGCGCGCTCGAAACAGTGGCACTCACTGCTCGCGGATACTGCCAGCGGGCTGTCGAATGGCTCCGGAAGGTGCAGAATTCCGACGGCGGGTTCGGGGAATCGATCGCGTCATACTATGACCCGGCGCTCAAAGGCCAGGGCGTCAGCACGGCATCCCAGACGGCGTGGGGTTTGATCGGATTGCTTGCAGCCAGCGATGTGGACGATCCTGCTGTCGCGCGCGCCGTGACGCACCTGGTGGAACACCAGGAGTCCGACGGCTCGTGGGCCGAGAATCAATTCACCGGCACGGGATTTCCGTGCGTGTTTTACTTGAAGTATCATTTGTACCGGAATTATTTTCCTTTGTACGCGCTGGCGAGATACCGCAATACGACACGGAGGACCACCCCGTTTTGTGCGTTGCGGGTGCGACCCCAGGAGTTCGGCCGTAAATTGACAACCCAGGAGAATGGATGAGATACCCGTTGAAGATGACCGCAAATCTTGCGAAATACGTCGCCAGCCAGCGCCTGCGCGGCGCGGAAAAGTTTCCGATGGTGATGATGCTGGAGCCTTTGCACGCCTGCAACCTGACTTGTACGGGATGCGGCCGGATCCGCGAATACAAATCCACGATCAACGAGATAATGACCGTGGAGCAATGCGTGGCAGCCTCGGATGAATGCGGCGCCCCGGTGGTTTCCATCTGCGGCGGCGAGCCGATGATTTACCCGGAGATTGGGCGGCTGGCGCGGGAGATTCTGGCGCGCGGGCGGCACATCATTTTGTGCACCAACGGTATGTTTATCCGCAAACGCTTGCACGAGTTCAAACCCACTTCCAGCTTCTTCTTTAACGTGCATCTGGACGGGCTGGAACGAACGCACGACCTGTGCGTGGAGAAGGACGGCGTGTTCCGCGAGGCCATTGAGGGAATCAAGGCCGCGAAGGCCGCCGGTTTCATGGTCTGCTCGAACACGACGATCTACAAGGAGACGGACCTCAACGAGATCGCCGATCTCTACGCGTACCTGGATACGCTGGGGGTCGACGGATACATGCTTTCGCCGGCATACGGCTACTCCGCGGTGCAGACGCAGGATATTTTCATGTCGCGCGCGGACATTCGCGAAAAATTCCGCGAAGCTGTTACGTTGCTCGACAAACACAACCTGATGGTTTCTCCGATTTATCTGGAATTTTTGAGGGGAGAACGCGAGCTGGAGTGCACGGCCTGGGGAACTCCTACGTTCAACCCGCGCGGGTGGAAAGGCCCCTGCTACGTCATTACGGACAATCACTACAAATCGTATCGAGAAATGGTCAAAACGACGCAATGGGGAAAATACGGGCCGGGCAATGACCCGCGTTGCGCAGATTGCATGATGCACGTTGGGTTTGAGACCACTCCAGTACTCGGCGCCAAGCGCCAGTTGGGCGATACCTGGAAAATGTTGAAATGGCAATTTTCCGGACGGATGGGTGGCCACCCGGGCAGCGGCGCAGGCAATGGGCCTGGGAACGGGCACACAGGGGGCGGCACACTGATGCCTCCGCCACCGCAGAATGCGGATTTGGTTTCTTCCGACGGAAGACTGCGAGTGCTATGAAAACGCTGGTCACCGGGGCGACAGGCTTCCTTGGAAGCCATGTAGCCCGGCAGCTTGCCGGGCGCGGCGAACAAGTGCGCGTCCTGGCGCGCCCTTCGAGCGATACGCGAGCCCTCGAAGGATTCGAGACGGAACGCTTCATCGGCGACTTGCGGGACGTGGCGTCGCTCGAGCGAGCTCTGGCAGGCGTCACGCGCGTATTTCACGTGGCTGCGGACTACCGCCTGTGGGCTCGTAACCCGCGAGAAATCCACGAATCCAATGTGACTGGGACGCGAAATTTGCTCGAAGCAGCGAAGCGCGCGGGCGTGGAAAGGTTCGTGTACACCAGCACGGTCGCGACGATTGCCGTTCCGCGCGAAGGCGCATTGCCGGATGAAACGACGCAATCGTCCGTCGAGGAAATGATCGGCCATTACAAGCGCTCGAAATTCGAAGCGGAACAGTGTGCGATGCGCGCGGCTGAGGAGGGTTTGCCGGTCGTGATCGTCAATCCCACGACACCGGTTGGGCCAGGCGACTGGAAACCAACGCCGACAGGAAAAATCATTGTCGATTTTCTGAACGGGCGCATGCCGGGCTACGTGGATACCGGTTTGAACTTTGTTCCTGTGGAAGATTGCGCGGCGGGACATTTGCTCGCGGCCGAGCGGGGTCGCGTGGGCCAGCGGTACATTCTTGGCGGCCGCAATCTAACGCTTAAAGAGGTGCTCGACGTGCTCGCGGCGATCAGCGGGCTGCGAGCGCCGCGATGGAAATTCCCGCACGCTCTGGCCTATGTTGCCGCCTACGTGGACACGGCAGTTTCCGGGGCGCTCGGGCGTGAGCCGCAGATTCCGCTCGAAGGTGTGCGGATGGCGCGGCACAAGATGTTTGTGGACGCATCAAAAGCCACAACTGAGCTGGGCTTTTCCCCTGGACCGATTGAAGGAGCGCTCGAGCGCGCGGTTCGGTGGTACGAAGCAAACGGGTATGTGTCCGCGCGAGGCGCGCATGCAGTGGCGCGCGCGCATGCGGCGTAGGAGAACAGCGAGATCGATGAATATTCTGGTCATGTTCGCGGTCGAAGCGGAATTCGCGCCGTGGCGGAATCGTCGGAAGTTCCGGCGACTGCCAGGCGATAGGCCGCGCTTCGAAGCGCAATTCGGCGGTGCGCGCGTCCGCGCGGTCCTGACGGGCATGGGGCAGACGCAAGCGCTTGAGGCGGCGCGTCGAGCGCTGCCTGACCGGCCCGATATTTGTATCTCGACGGGACTGGCAGGCGCTCTTCGAAGAGAGTACCGTCCTGGTGACATCCTGGCCGCACGCCTCGTCAGTGAAGCGGGCGAACCTGTAGCCGTCGCGAGCCATCCGGAGCTGCTGACGACGGCAGTCGATTGCGGCGCGAGGCAAGTGGAACGGTTCGCGACGTCGCGGACGGTGGTAGCGCGTGCGGAAGAAAAGTTGCGGCTCGGCACGCAGGCGGAAGCCGTGGAAATGGAAAGTTACACAATTCTGGCGGAAGCGGCCCGGCATGGAGTGCCGGCGGTGGCCGTTCGAGCCATCAGCGACGCCGCGGATTTCGATATTCCTTACGATTTTGAGCGCGTGCGCGATGCGTACGGACAGATTCGCATCGGCGGCATCGTCGCGCAAGTCCTGCGGCACCCCTCCGGTTTGCCTGCGCTGCTCGCATTCGCACGCGATTGCCGCCTGGCGGTCCGCCACCTCGCGGATTTTCTGGATGCTTACACGGGAACGCTCGGCGATAGACTGATTCCGGTCGAACCGGGGCTGGTGGCCGCTCAATGAGCCGTACCGGCGCCATGCTCGAATCATCCTTCACGACGCATCCCGTTCCCGCCACGATGCGCGCGGCTGTGTACCGGGGCAAGGGACGCGTGGTTGTGGAAGACGTTCCGGTGCCGCGGGTCGCTGCGGGCGAAGTCCTGATCCGTGTTGCCGCATGCGGGATTTGTGGAACGGACATCAAGAAGATCGAGCACGGGTTTGTCGCGGCTCCGCAGATTTTTGGGCACGAAGTTTCCGGCAACGTCGTCGCCGTGGGCGCGGGAGTCGCGCAGTGGAAGCTCGGCGACCGGGTCATGAGTTTCCATCACATTCCCTGCGGAGAATGCTTTTTTTGCGACCGGCGCCTGCATTCACAATGCGCCGTTTACAAGAAGGTTGGATTGACCGCGGGTTTTGATCCGAACGGAGGAGGATTTTCCCAGTACGTGAAGGCCATGCCGTGGGTGGCCGAGCGTGGCATGCTGGCGATTCCCAACGAAATCAGTTTTGAAGAAGCCACGTTCATCGAGCCCGTCAATACGTGCATAAAGGCCGTCGAAAAGGCCCGCGTTGCCGCTGGGGAAACCGTGTTAATCATGGGACAGGGGCCGATCGGGCTGCTTCTGATGATGCTTTCGAAACTGGCCGGCGCCTTTGTCATCGGCAGCGATCCGATGCCGGAACGCCGCGCGAAAAGTTTATCGCTGGGCGCCGATTTGGCAATCGATCCTCGCAGCGGGAGGATCGGTGATGAAATTCGATCGCGCACGGAGGGCCGTGGAGCCGACGCGGTCCTGGTGGCCGTGCCGCTGCCGGCCGCGCTCACCGATGCCTTGGAGACCGCGAGGCCGGGCGGGCGCATCCTGCTATTTGCGCAGAATGATCCGGAGATGCGGATCGAATTCCCGGCGGCGGCGGTGGGCGTCGAGGAAAAAGAAATTCTGGGCAGTTACAGCGCCGCGGTGGACCGTCAGGAAAAGGCGGCGAGGCTGATATTTTCGCGCCAATTGCCGGTACGCGAACTGATTTCTCATCGATTTTCCCTGGAGGCCATGAATCAGGCCCTCGAATTAGCTGCACATCCTATAAGCGATTCCTTGAAAGTGGTGATACAGCCTTGATAAGAAGCGAGAACAATAAGCGGCGCAACGGTCACATGACCGCGGCAGTCCTGTACGGAAGCGAGAATTTGAAAATCGAGAACGTGGACATTCCCACGCTCGCGCCGGACGAAGCGCTGATTCGCGTGAAAGTGGCGTTAACCTGCGGCACGGACCTGAAAGTCTGGAAGCGGGGATACCACGCGCGAATGATCACGCCGCCGGCCGTTTTCGGGCACGAGCTTGCCGGCATTGTCGAAACGCTGGGCTCCGATGTGAATGGAGGCTTGAAAGTCGGCGCGCGCGTGGTTCCGTCGAATTCCGCGCCGTGCAACGTCTGCTTGTTCTGCCGCAAGGGACAAACGAATCTTTGCGAAGACCTGCTGTTCAACAATGGAGCCTATGCGGAGTACATCCGCATTCCGGGGCGCATCGTCCGCCAGAATATGCTGGTGATTCCCGAGCACGTTTCGTTTCAAGATGCGGCGATGGTCGAGCCACTGGCGTGCGTTTTGCGGGGCATTCACGAGACCGGGGTCCAAACCGGCGACACGACGGTTGTAATCGGTTGCGGCCCGATCGGATTGAAATTCATTCGCATCCTTGCCGGGCGTGGCGTGAATGTGATCGCACTCGGCAAACGCCCGAATCAGATTCGCGCCGCGGAGCAATCAGGCGCGCGCGCCGCGTTTATCGCCACGGACCTGGCCGATCCCGCGAAGGCTGTGCGGGACGTAACCGAAGGCGGACGGGGGGCCGATTCGGTCATCGAGGCGGTCGGCACTCCTAAGACGTGGGAATGGGCCCTGCAGATGGTGCGTCGCGGCGGTACCGTGAACCTGTTCGGCGGCTGCTCTCGCGGCACGCTGGTCCAGGTGGACCCGAACGCTCTCCATTATTCCGAGATCACGATCAAATCCACGTTCCACCATACGCCGCGTTTCATCCGGGAGGCCCTCGAAGCCATTGCGCGCCGTGAAATCCGCTCGAGCGATTATGTAAACGCAGAGATTCCTCTCACCGAACTGCCAAAGATGTTTGAGCACATGAAACATCGCAACGGCGAAATGAAAGTCGCGGTGATTCCATAGCCGTTTTTCTCCGCAGGGAGATTTCCAGGCCGCGCCAGGGGTTCCCGCGGCCGGCCCGACGCCATGCAGATTCCCGTTGAACTCGAAATTGCCCGCGGCATGCCTTCGCCGGGCTGTTCGCTTGCGGAGGCCGAACGCTACGCGCGCAGGTTCGCCACACACCACTACGAAAATTTCAACGTGGCCTCGTGGCTGCTTCCCAGGCGACTCCATCAGCATTTTTACAATCTGTATGCGTACTGCCGCTGGGCGGACGACCTTGGAGATGAGATCGCCGACCCCGCGCGCGCCCTGGAGCTGCTGGACGGTTGGGACCAGGAACTGCGGGACTGTTACGCGGGCAAACCGTCGCATCCGGTTTTCGTTGCGCTGCGGCAGACCATTCGCGCGTGTGACATTCCGATCGAGCCGTTTTCGCTCGGCATCGCGATAACCACAAAGTTACAGCACCAGTCGTCCCACTGGATTTGCCGAATAGCGGCAATACCCGAGCACGCCGTTCCACGTGAGGTAACGATGCACCGCCTGGTCCTGCCGAAACG
>Ga0137393_10003541_pt1 | contig 10147 bp, 8 predicted proteins | sample 15con2h34BmetaG_FD_101396 | JGI IMG/M metagenome (GOLD analysis project Ga0137393, IMG submission 101396) | Vadose zone soil microbial communities from Angelo Coast Range Reserve, California, USA - 15con2h3.4B metaG | ecosystem: Environmental > Terrestrial > Soil > Vadose zone > Saprolite...
AGCCAGCCGCCGTCGGGAATCTTGAGCGAGTTGGCGATGAAGAAGGCGACGTCGGGCACGGCCAGCAGGCCGAACACCAGGACAGCGAGCGGCCACGGCCAGCGCCACACCAGGATCGCCACCGCCATGGCGAGGGTGGCGTCGACCAGCATGGCGCCGGTGACGGCCAGACCATAGGCGCCGGCCAGCGCGCCCGATGAGCCGAAGCCCACCACCAGGGCGATCACGCCGCCCATCAGCAGCCAGTTGACGCGCGGGATGTAGATCTGGCCGATCGCCGTCTCCGACGTGTGCTGGATCTCCATGCGCGGCAGGTAGCCGAGCTGGATCGCCTGTCGCGTCAGCGAGAACACCCCGGTGATGACCGCCTGCGAGGCGATGACGGTGGCGAGCGTGGAGAGCACCACCAGGCCGATGATGTAGTCCTGCGGCACCAGGGCGAAGAACACCTGATGGACGTCCTCGGGACTGGCGATGATCAGCGCGCCTTGGCCGAAGTAGTTGAGCAGCAGGCCGGGCATGACCAGCCCGAGCCAGGCCAGCCGGATCGGTTTCCTGCCAAAGTGGCCCATGTCGGCGTAAAGCGCCTCCGCGCCGGTGACGGCCAGCACGATCGAGCCGAAGGCCCAGAAGATGCCGAGGCCCTGGTCGGCGATGATGCGATAGGCGTAGATCGGGTTGACCGCCAGCAGCACGGCGGGATGCTTGGCGACCTGCCAAAGGCCGAGCACGCCCAGCACAACGAACCACAGCAGCATCACCGGGCCGAACAGCCGGCCGACGTCGGCCGTGCCGCGCGACTGCAGGATGAACAGCCCGACCAGGATCAGGAGCGCCAGCGGCACCACTAAGGGCGTGAAGGCCGGCGCCACGGCGGACAGACCCTCAATGGCGCTCATCACCGAGATCGCGGGCGTAATGATGGCGTCGCCGTAGAACAGCGCCAGCCCGACCACGGCGAGCAAGGTGATGGCGCGGCGGATATGGCGGCTGTGGCCGTTCAGTCCGTGCGTCGCCAGGGTCGCCAGTGCCAGCACGCCGCCCTCGCCCTTGTTGTCGGCGCGCATGATCAAGGTGACGTACTTGACCGTGACGGTAAGCGTGATCGCCCAGAACAGCACCGACAGCACGCCCAGCACGTGCTCGGGCGTCGGCGCCATGCCGCTGCCGTGCAGGAAGGATTCGCGAAGGGCGTAGAGCGGGCTGGTGCCGATGTCGCCGAACACCACGCCCAGCGCGCCCACCAGCAAGCCGGCGGCGGCCTTGCTGTGGGGCGGAGTCGCGGCGTCGGCGGCGGACGATGGTGTAAGGGTGGCAGGGGCCATGAGGTCGAACGCCGCCAAGGACGGCGGCGGCGCGACGGTTTGCGCCCCCGCTTTCCGCCTGTCAACGCGCCAAATCGGGGCCAGTTGCGACGAAAGGGCTTGACTTGGGCCTGGCCAAAAGGCGGCGTTGGCGCATGGCCGAGCCTGCCTCCGACTTTGGCGATGTCAGCAATCCGCGCCTGTATCGCGAAGATTCGTGGCGCCCGCACTTTGCGCAGATGCGGCGTGAAGACCCGGTCCATCGCCACGAGGAGAGCCCCTACGGGCCCTATTGGTCGGTGACGCGCTACGCCGACATCATGCGGGTCGAGCTCGATCCTGCGACCTATTCGTCGGCCTCCGAGCTCGGCGGCATCCAGATCGCCGACCAACTCAAGGGCCAGGAACTTCCCAACTTCATCCGCATGGACCCGCCGCGCCATACCGCGCAGCGCAAGACGGTGGCGCCGATCGTGGCGCCCTCCAACCTCGCCAACATGGAGGCGACGATCCGCCGGCGCACCCAGTCGGTGCTCGACGGTCTGCCGCGCGGCCAGCCGTTCGACTGGGTCGACCGCGTCTCGACCGAGCTCACCGCCATGATGCTGGCGACGCTGTTCGACTTTCCCTGGGAGGACCGCCGCAAGCTCACCCATTGGTCGGACGTCGCCATCGCCAATATCGAGGCCGAGGATGCCGTGGTGAAAAGCGAGGCCGAGCGCATGGCCGAGCTCAGGCGGATGGGCGAGACGATGGCGGCGCTGTGGCAGGAGCGGGCGTCACAGCCGCCCAAATTCGACCTGATCTCGATGATGGCCCACGCCGAGGCGACCCAGAACATGCCGCTCAACGAGTTCATCGGCACGTTCGGTCTGCTGATCGTGGGCGGCAACGACACGACGCGCAATTCGATGACCGGCGGGCTGATCGCGGCGCTCGACAACCCGGCCGAGCTCGCCAAGGTCAAGGCCGACGCCGGCCTGCTCGACAGCCTGGTGGCGGAAATCATCCGCTGGCAGACGCCGGTGATCCACATGCGCCGCACGGCCACGCGGGACGCCGAGCTTGCCGGCAAGTCGATCAAGCAGGGCGACAAGGTGGTGATGTGGTACGTCTCGGGCAATCGCGACGAGGCGGCGATCGAGGAGCCCGAACGCTTCAGGGTCGGCCGACCCAAGGCGCGCCAGCATCTCGCGTTCGGCGCCGGCATCCATCGCTGCGTCGGCGACCGGCTGGCCGAGATGCAGCTAAAAATCCTGTGGGAGGAGATCCTGAAGCGCGACCTTGCGCTCGAGGTCGCCGGTCCGCCGGTGCGGCTCTACTCCAACTTCATCCGCGGCATCCGTTCGCTGCCGGTGGTCATCCGCGCCTAGGCTTTTTCGCTGGCTTGGCCGGCAGCGTCTCGACGTGGGCGATGGCGCGCTTGAGCCAGACGCCGAGCTTCCTTTTGTCGGCGACGATTCCAGGCGGCAGCACGACATATTCGCGCATCGGCCGTCCACCCGGCGCGAACGGCTTGGCGCCGGCCTCGACGACGGCCTTGACGCGATCGGCTTCGGACAGCCGCACCATCATCTGGTCCTGGAACAGTCCCGACAGCAGGTTGCCGTTCAGGAAGGCACAGGGATAGCCGAACATCTGCCGGCGCACGACGCCCGGCTTGCCCGCGATCGCGGCATCGAAGGTGGCGACCAGGCCGGGCGGCGATTTCTTCCACGTGCCTTTCATGGGCCGTTCCTCACGTGCGGACGTGTCGTCCAGCGAGCGCAGGTTCGCCCTTGCTGTTTCCCGCTCGCGCGCCGGATGCTAGCGTTACCCGTCTTGTTTGGACATCCACCTTTGGGAGGTAACGATGAAGCTCTATTACATGCCCGGCGCGTGCTCGATCGGCATCCACGTCCTGCTCGAGGAGATCGGCAAGCCCTACGACCTGCACAAGATCGACGGCGCCAAGCAGGAGCAGTACGGGCCGGACTTCGTCAAGCTCAACCCCAAGTCCAAGGTGCCGACCCTGCAGCGCGACGACGGCTCGGTGCTGACCGAGTTCCCGGCGATCGCCACCTGGCTCGCCCGCAAGAACCCGGACAAGGGCCTGCTGCCATCCGATCCCGACGGCGAGGCGAGCGCGCTCGAAGCCATGGATTATGTCGTCTCGACCATGCACATGCAGGGTTTCTCGCGCATGTTCCGGCCGGTCAACTACGCGCCGACCGAAGCCGATCACGACAAGGTCAAGGCGCGCGGCAAGGAGATCATGGAAAAGGGCCTGGCGCTGATGGACAAGGCGCTGGAGGGCAAGGAGTACATCACCGGCAAGTTCTCGGTCGCCGATGCCGCACTCTTCTATGTCGAGTTCTGGGCGTCGGCCCGCATGAAGATGCCGCTGCCCAAGAACTGCGCCGCCCACTACGAGCGCATGAAGAACCGGCCCGCGGTCAAGCGCGTGCTGGAGCAGGAAGGCCTCGCCGCCGCGGCGTAGGTCATTGGACCGCGGGCCGGAGGCCCGCGGTCCCCTCATTCCTCCTCGCGGCTTGCACGGGGAGCGGCGTTTGCGTGGCGGCTTGCCGGCATCGGCGTCATTGACGCTGTCGGAAGGCCGCCCGCTAATCGGGCGACATGTCCGCGGCGCTGCTCTACGGCCTCGTCATCGGGTCGGCGATCGCCCACGCCGTCTGGAACGCGCTGGTGAAGTCGGCCGGCGATCGCACGCTCACCATGGTGGCGATCCGGGTGGCGGGCCTGGCGCTCGGCCTCATGGCTTTGCCCTTCGTCGACTGGCCGTCGTCCGAGAGCTGGAAGTGGCTTGGCCTCACCGCGGCGGTGCAGTTCGGCTACTACGCCTTGCTGATCCGCTCCTATGCCGCCGGCGACATGAGCGTCGTCTATCCCCTGGCGCGCGGGCTGGCACCGGTGCTGACGACCATCGGGGCCTTCCTGGCGATCGGCGAGACGCTGAGCACGGGCCAGATCGTCGCCGTCGTCCTGATCTCGCTCGGCATCATGGCCTTGTCGTTCGGCGCCGGTGCGAGCCGTCACGCCGTGAGCTTTGCGCTGGCGACCGGCGTCGCCGTCGCCACCTACAGCTTCTTCGCCGGGCTCGGTGTGCGCACCGCCGGCACGGTGCTGGGCTTCCAGGCCTGTCTCGAGATCGTCACCGGGCTCGGCATGGTGGGCTACGCCTTGCTGGCGCGCCGCGCCGACCTTTTAGGTTATGCCCGCCGTCACGGCGCAGTCGGTCTGCTGGCCGGCGCGGTGTCGGTGCTGGGCTTCCTGGCCTATCTGGTGGCGGCCAGAAGCCTGCCGCTCGGTCCGGTGACGGCCTTGCGCGAGACCAGCGTGATCTTCAGCGCGGTGCTGGGCACGATCGTGCTCAGGGAGGGCTTCGGCCTGCGCCGGATCGGCGCGGCGGTGCTCGTCACGAGCGGGATCATGCTTCTCGCCATCTTGCGCTGAGGTAATCTGGCGATATGTCGCTGCCCGCCGCGCTGAAAAGCCGCCTGCGCCTGCCGCTGATCGCGGCGCCGATGTTCCTGGTGTCGGGGCCGGCGCTGGTGAAGGCCGCGTGTCGCAGCGGCATCATCGGCTCGTTCCCGACCGCCAACTGCCGCACCGTCGAGGAGCTCGACCGCTGGCTGGCCGACATGAGCGACGATCTATTGCGCGCCGCCCACGAAACGGGCCGCGCGCCGGCGCCGCTTTGCCCCAACCTGATCGTGCATCGCTCCAACCCGCGGCTGCCCGATGATCTCGCCGCCGTCCTGCGCCACAAGGCGGAGCTGGTGATCACGAGCGTCGGGTCGCCCGAGCCGGTGCTGAAACCGCTGAAGGATGCCGGCTGCCTGGTGCTGGCCGACGTCGCTTCGGTGCGCCATGCCGAGAAGGCGGTGGCGGCCGGCGTCGACGGGCTGGTGCTGCTGACCGCCGGCGCCGGCGGGCAGACCGGCTGGGTCAATCCCTTCGCCTTCGTGCGCGCCGTGCGGACGTTCTGGGACGGCATCGTGGTGATGGCGGGCGGCATGGCCGACGGCCAGGCGGTGGCGGCGGCGCAAACGCTGGGCTGCGACTTGGCCTACATGGGCACCAAGTTCATCGCCACCCGCGAGAGTCTGGCCAAGGAGTCGTATAAGCAGATGCTGGTGAAGAGCCGGCTCGACGACGTGCTGCTGACCCGCGCCTTCACCGGGCTCGAGACCAACATGCTGCGCCCCTCGATCGAAGCGGCGGGGCTCGATCCCGACGATCTGCCGGTGCGCGGCGCCATCGACATCGCCAAGGACATCAATGCCGCCGAGCGCGACAAGCCAGATGCCAAACGCTGGAAGGACATCTGGAGCGCCGGGCATTCGGTGTCGGGCGTCTCCGACATCCCGTCGGTCGCCGAGCTGGTCGAGCGAACCGAAGCGGAATACCGCTCGGCGCGTCAGGGCGTCTGAACGCCTAGGCGGCAATGTGGCCGATGCGGGCCTTGGCCAGCATGGCGTTCAGCGGGGCGATGTCGCGGGCGACCAGGGCGTCGAGCTTGGCGATCTGTTCGTCGATCTTGCCCATGATCTCCTGCGACACCGCCCGGGTTTGCGTGGTCGGTGCGGCGTCGGCGGTCGTCGTCATGGCGATCATGTCGAGCAGCGTGTCGTTGAGACCGGCCGGATGGCGCAGCACGTCGCGCGCCGACATGCGCTTGGGATCGACCAGGATGCTCTCGATGGCCGACAGCCGCTCGACGAGCGCCTTGGCGCGGCTCTTCATGCCGCGTTGCGGCTTGCCCGCGTTGCCGCCGAGCTCGCCAAGCTGGCGCTTCATCGTGCGCAGCCGGTTGACCGCCGCGTTGAGCTTCGAGAGCGACGCGATCAGCTCCTTGTGCAAGGCGAACTGCGCGGCGTAGGCGGCGGCCGAGGTGCCGAGCCGCGGGTCCTTGGCGACGGTGAATTTCGCCGACCACGACTTGTCGCCGACGGCCAGATCGACAGCGTAGGCGCCGGGAACGACCGCCGGGCCGGACGGGTTCTCGGGATCGGGCACCAGGGGCTTGGGCCGCGGTGGGGCGAGCGCGGGATCGAGCTTGGTCGGTCCGGGATATTTTAGATCCCAGACAAAGCGGTTGAGCCCGCGCTTGGTGCCCGGCCGGCGCTGCGGCGGGGCCGCCTTGTCGTCGCTGCTGTAGGCCACGATCCTGCGGCCCGCGCCGTCGCGGACGGTGAGCACGACCGGCTTGGTGGCGTCCTCGGCGAGCCAGTAATAGACGATGGCGCCGTTCGGCGGGTTCTCGCCGACGTCGAGAAACTCGCGGCCCTTCGAGCCGTCGGCCTTGTCGATCACCAGCATGCTGCCGTCGATGCCGAACGCAGGACCGTAGGCGATGCCGCCGCGGACGTTGGCGCCGGCGCTCCAGTGCAGCTTGGTGCGGATGGCCGTGCGCGGCGCGAACAGGCGGGTGCTCTTGCGGCCGTCGGCCATGCCGCGCAGCGCCGTCACGTCGTCGAGGACCCAGAACGAGCGGCCGTGCGTGGCGGCTATAAGGTCGCTGTCCTTGAGCTTGAGGTCGTACACCGGCACGACCGGAAAGCCGCCGGCCATGCGCGTCCAGTGCGCGCCGTCGTCGAGGCTGAAGAAGACGCCGGTCTCGGTTCCGATGTAGAGCAGGCCCTTGCGCACCGGATCGGCGCGCACGACGCGGGTGATCTCGCCCGCCGGCAGGTCGCCCTTGATCGACTTCCAGCTCCGCCCGCCGTCGCTGCTCTTGAACAGGTACGGTTTGTAATCGGCCAGCTTGTAGCGCGTCGCGGCGAGGTAGATCGTGTCGGCGTGGTGCGGCGAGATCTCGACGCAGCCGACATAGGCGAGCTCCGGCAGTGCCTTGGGCGTCACGTTCTTCCACGCCTTGCCGGCGTCGCGCGTCACATGCACCAGCCCGTCGTCGGTCGAGGCCCAGATCTCGCCGCGCCGGTGCGGCGATTCGACGACGCAGGCGCAGGTCGCGTGGACTTCGGCGCCGGCGCTCTCGCGCGTGATGTCGCCGCCGGAATGGCCCTGGCGCGAGCGGTCGTTGAGGCTGAGATCGGGCGATATCTTCTCCCAGTCCATGCCCTCGTTGCGGGTGCGGAAGACGCAGTTGCCGCCGACATAGAGCGTGTCGGGATCGTGCGGCGAGAACACGATCGGGTAGGTCCAGGCGAAGCGGTATTTGAGGTCCTTGGGCGAGACGCCGGTCGATTCCTCGGGCCACACGTTGACCAGCTGGATCTGACGCGTGCGATGGTCGTAGCGCTGCAGCGCGCCGCTGCCGCCCGGACTCGAACCGATGGCGCCGATATAGACGATGTTGTGGTCCTTCGGATTGACGGCGATGAAGCCGCTCTCGCCGGTGCCGGGATAGGTGCAGTCGGCCAGCGTGATGACGCCCCATTCGGAAGCGCTCGGCACGGCGATCGAGGTGTTGTCCTGCTGCGTGCCGTAGACGCGGTAGGGATACTGGTCGTCGATGTCGAGGCGGTAGAACTGCGCGGTCTTCTGGTTGTAGATCGTCGACCACGATTGGCCGCCGTTGAACGAGATGTTGGCGCCGCCGTCATTGCCCTCGATCATGCGGTTGGGATCGTTGGGGTCGATCCACAGATCGTGGTTGTCGCCGTGCCGCGTCGTGATCTCGGCGAAGCTCGTGCCGCCGTCGGTCGACTTCCACATCTGCAGGTTGGTGACGAACACGGTGTCGGCGTGGCCGGTGTCGGCGAAGACGTGGGTGTAATACCAGGGCCGGTGCATCAGGTCGCGGTTGGTCGCGGTCAGCACCCAGCGCTCGCCGTAATCGTCGGAGCGGTAGAGGCCGGTCTTGTCGCCCTCGGCCTCGACCAGCGCCCACACGCGACCGGCACGCACCGGCGATACGGCGACGCCCAGCTTACCGAGCGGCCGCTCGGCGAAGCCCGGCTTGCCGGAAACCTCTTCCCAGGTGTCGCCGCCGTCGCGCGAGCGGAACAGGCCGCTGCCCGGTCCGCCGCTCGACACGTTCCAGAAGTTGCGCCGCGCCTCCCAGAACGCCGCGAACAGGATGCGCGGGTTGTTGCGGTCCATCGAGATCTCGACCGCGCCCGCGACGTCGCTGCGATAAAGCACCTTCTCCCAGCTCTTGCCGCCATCCTTGGAGCGGAACACGCCACGCTCGCGGTTGGGGCCGAACACGTCGCCCAGAGCGGCGACGTAGACGAGGTCGGGATTGGTCGGGTGCACGCAGATGCGGCCGATGAACTTGGTCTGCTTGAGGCCGCTATGACTCCAGGTGCGGCCGGCGTCGGTCGATTTGTAGATGCCGTCGCCATAGGAGACGTCGAGGCGGATCGCTGTCTCGCCGGTGCCGGCGTAGATCACGTTGGGGTCGGAGGGCGCCACGGTGATCGCGCCGAGCGCCGCCGAACTCATGAAGCCGTCTGACACGCAACGCCAGAACACGCCGCCATCGACCGTCTTCCAGATGCCGCCGGCGCACGCGCCGAAATAGAACGTCATGCGGTCGTGCGGATCGCCTGACACGGCGACGACGCGGCCGCCGCGCGGCGGGCCGATGCAACGCCATTTCAACGCGTCGGGGCCCGACAAGGCGGGCGTAGGTGTGTTCTGGGGCATGAAGGGGGCGCCGATCTCCAACGTGAAAGCCGGCGCGACCGTAAGTCAGGGATGCGCAGCAAGGCAACCGCGCCCCTGTGCGTCATCCGCCTGTGCAGACCCTTGTGGTCAGTGCAGCTCGTAGAGGCCGCTGGCGAACTTGTACTCGGCCGGCTTGATCAGCCGGGTGTTGGCCACCCGCACCCGATGCAGCTTGCCCTCGAGATTGCGCTGCCAGAAATCGAGGAAGCGGGTGAGGTTGGGAAATTGGGGGGCCAGATCCAGGTTTTGCCAGACGAAGCTTTGAAGAACGTGCGTGTGATCGGGCATCCAGTAGAGGATTTCGGCGGTCGTGATGCGGTAGTCATTGAGTTGCGCAACAAAACTACGATCCATCGAGCACTCCTTGACACAACACTCTCAAAGGAATAATCACGCACCTTCAACGAAAAACCAATAAAATTCTTTTCACATCAATGGGTTATCAGCACTCTCTCGCGATTGCTGCCAGTGCGAAGTGACTTTGTTCCTGCACCTTGACTCGCGCTGCCCATACCCCTAAATCCCGTGCGCCGTTGGCACTCTCCCTAGGAGAGTGCTGATAGCAATCCATTCATCGCGGCCAGCCGGCCGCGGAGGCTCAACCAGGGATCATTGGAGGAAGAACCATGAAGTTCCGTCCGCTTCACGACCGCGTCGTGGTCAAGCGTGTCGAGGAAGAAGGCAAGACCAAGGGCGGCATCATCATTCCGGACACCGCCAAGGAAAAGCCGATGGAAGGCGAGATCATCGCCGTCGGCCCGGGCGCCCGGGACGAAAAGGGCACGCTCGTTCCGCTCGACGTCAAGAAGGGCGACCGCATCCTGTTCGGCAAGTGGTCCGGCACCGAGATCAAGCTCGATGGTGACGATCTCCTGATCATGAAGGAGTCCGACATCATGGGGATCATCGAAGGTCCCAGCGCCGCGGTCCGCAAGGCCGCCTGAGCGCTCCACTCATCCATCCAATCAACCAACACACATCCAAGAGGGATTGAACAATGGCAGCCAAGGAAGTCCGCTTTAGCGGCGACGCCCGCCAGCGCATGCTGCGCGGCGTCGACATTCTCGCCGACGCGGTCAAGGTGACGCTGGGTCCGAAGGGCCGCAACGTCGTGCTCGACAAGAGCTTCGGCGCGCCGCGCATCACCAAGGACGGCGTCACCGTCGCCAAGGAGATCGAGCTCGCCGACAAGTTCGAGAACATGG
>Ga0137393_10003542_pt1 | contig 10146 bp, 7 predicted proteins | sample 15con2h34BmetaG_FD_101396 | JGI IMG/M metagenome (GOLD analysis project Ga0137393, IMG submission 101396) | Vadose zone soil microbial communities from Angelo Coast Range Reserve, California, USA - 15con2h3.4B metaG | ecosystem: Environmental > Terrestrial > Soil > Vadose zone > Saprolite...
CATGCTTATCTCAATGATCCCGATGGCCACGAGATCAGCTTGTATTGGGCAGGCGAAAACCGCATGAAGAAAACCGTGATGGAGGCCGCACGAAAGGCCGCTCGGACTTGAAACATCAGCATTCGCTGTGGTGTGTCGAAGCTATTTCTTTCCGGCACATGAATGTGGGGAATCGCTCAAGTGTCGGAACCACAGCCATTGCTCTGCCGAAAAGCCTGTTCAGACGGATTTGAATGCGACCCACATCGCAGTCGTCCCCGGTGCTGACAAGAGTCGATATGCTGACATGAGTCGATATAATGACAGAGGCAAGTGATCCGCTCGCGTAAGAGTTTCCCTCTGCCGGCTGTAAATTCAATGACCTGAAGAAACGCTGCATTGTTGCGCAGCGGCATATGACTTGCTTGTTCCTCGGTGGGGAATAGTGGCCGCCGAACGATACTACCTGTGCACGCTGCCCGTCGCATTGTCGCGCTTTGCACGCTCTCCTTCGCGAGTACCGTTCTGCTGTTTGCGCAAGCCCTGAAATACTCCACCCTTCCAAACGTCAAGAACGGCGAGCGTACCTTCAAGTCTGGCTGCATCGCTTGTCACGGCAGTGACGCCAGAGGCACTCCGCAGACCACAGCCGGATTCGAGCGACCGAGCACCTTTCCCGATTTCACCAAGTGTGATCAAACCACGCCGGAACCCAACTCCACATGGAAAGATGTGATTGTGCACGGCGGACCCTCGCGCGGCTTCTCGCAAATCATGCCCGCATTCGGAAAGCTGCTGACTTCAGAGCAGATCGACGACGTCATCGCCTACCTGCGCAGCTTTTGTACCAATAAGCACTGGCCAAGGGGAGAGTTGAATCTGCCACGCGCGCTGATTACGGAAAAGGCCTACCCCGAAGACGAGGTCGTAATCTCTACAGCAGTAAACGCCCGCTCCGCTCCTGGTGTAACCACGGACATCATCCACGAGCAGCGCTTCGGTGTAAAGAACCAGATCGAGATTGACGTTCCTTTGAACTTTCAAGACCGGAATCACACCTGGTATGGGGGCGTGGGTGACATTACCATCGCTCTGAAGCGCGAGATATTCTCCAGCTTACGTTCAGGATCAATCCTGAGCCTGCAGGGGGGCGTGCTCGCGCCCACGGGTAACAAGACGCGAGGCTTCGGTACCGGCACTACTACCTTTGAGACCTTTGCTGCCTTCGATCAGCTTTTTCGTACTAACACCTTCTTGCAGTCGCAGGTAGGAGCCGATCTGCCGCGTCATACCAACATCGCTCCGCAATCGATGTTTTGGCGGATCGCGGTAGGCCAGAGCTTCGCCGCAAATCGTGGCCTCGGCCGGCTCTGGTCGCCGATGGTCGAGTTCGTTGCCGACCGAGATCTCCGCACCGGCGCGAAAACCAACTGGGATGTCGTTCCAGAGATGCAGGTAACGATTAGCCGAAGACAGCACGTCCGGGCGAACCTGGGAGTACGCACCCCTGCGACGAATACAGCCGGACGGCCAGTTCAGGTGATGTTGTACATTCTGTGGGACTGGGGAGACGGCAAGTTAACCGAAGGCTGGTAATGGGCAAATACGTCTGGTACTCAGTTGCGATTGCAGGGATATTGCTCGCTTCCCCTATTTTTGTGCGAGGTGGCGGGGGGCAGCGTGTGTTGAAGCCCGAGTTTCGTACCTCGGACCGCTGTGTTGCCTGCCACAACGGAATGCGAACGAAATCCGGCGAGGACATCTCCATCGGCTTCGATTGGCGCGCAAGCATGATGGCGAATTCTGCGCGCGACCCGTACTGGCAGGGCAGTGTGCGGCGAGAGTCTCTCGATCATCCGGAGTCGAAACCCGCCATTGAAAACGAGTGCTCGGTCTGCCACATGCCCATACTTCACTTGCAGGCACAGGCCAAGGCCCGCAAAGCTGAGATCTTCGCGCATCTGCCGTTTAATGCTGACAACAAGGACAACGCTGCCGCCGAAGACGGAGTTTCCTGCTCGGTGTGCCACCAGATCGCGAACGATAAACTGGGCACGCGCGAGAGCTTCAACGGCGCATTCGCCGTCGACACTCCCGACCGCGATGACCAGCGTCCGGAGTATGGTCCCTTCGCTATCGACGCCGGACACCAGAGCGTGATGCAGTCCTCCACAGGTGGTTTTCTGCCTACCCCGGGCGCTCATGTTCGCCAGTCGGCGCTGTGCGGCACTTGCCACACGCTGTACACCCAATCTCTCGGGCCAGACGGAAAAGAGATCGCCACTTTTCCCGAGCAGATGCCATTCCTGGAATGGCTGCACAGTGATTATCCAAGCAGGAGCAGTTGCCAATCATGTCACATGCCCGAAGTAAGCGAGAAAGTGCCGGTGACCGCCCTCTTTGGCGAGCCTCGCGAGGGCACGCATCGGCACGAGTTCGTCGCTGCCAACTTTTTTATGCTGCGTGTGCTCAACAACTATCGAGCCGATCTGAGCGTCGCCGCCCTGCCACAAGAACTCACCATCGCGGCCAACAGAACGGTGGCATTCCTGCAGACCCAATCTGCTCGCGTAAGCATTCGCAACTTGGAATCGACTTCCGGTGGGCTGTCGATGGAAGTGTTGGTCGAGAATCTGAGCGGGCACAAGCTTCCTACCGCCTACCCGTCGCGCCGAGTATGGCTACACGTCGCGGTCCGCGACAGAAACGGGCAAGCTGTTTTTGAATCGGGAGCACTTAATCCCGACGGTTCGATAAAGGGAAATCGCAACGATAGCGACCCGTTGCAGTTTGAGCCGCACTATCAGGAGATCACCAGCCCAGAACAAGTCCAGATCTACGAGCCAATCTTGAAAGATTCGGCAGGTCACGTGACCACCGGACTACTTTCCGCGATCGGATACTTGAAAGACAATCGCCTTCTGCCGTCGGGATTCAGTAAGCAGAACGCCGAGAGGGATATCGCGGTAATTGGCGAGGCTGCTAACGATCCCAACTTCACTGACAAAGGCAATGTCGTCCGCTACTCGGTTTCAACTGCGGGTGCTGCAGGCCCCTTCCATGTCCAGGCCGAACTTTGGTATCAACCAATCGGCTTCCGCTGGGCTCACAACCTTGCTCCGTATAGCGCAGAGGAGCCACAGCGCTTCTTAAGTTACTACGAATCGATGTCGTCCAACACAGCTGTGATACTGGCCAGCGCGGAAGCAACACAGTGAAGGCTTCGTAGTGCGGAAACCCATAATGAGCTGAAACAAGAATGGCCGAACTGCGCCGCCCTTTGAAGATAAGGTGGATTTTGCGCCAGCGTGCGGCGTGAAACCGATGGCGCCTGCAGACGACATGGCGGTACTCCGGTATTTGATGAAAGCGGGGGGCGGCGTTTGCGGCTGGCTTGCTCTGCGCCTAACCGGACCTTTCTGCAACGGACCGCGGGACGCTTTTCGGATTTGGGGAGCTATGGCACGCAGTCCAATGGTGACAAACTGCGGCCCGAAAGCCGGCACAGTTGTAGCGTACGGTCTTCAGATAGGAATCAGGCCGCGCCGGATTCCCAGGGTAACCGCTTCGGTGCGGGTGGAAGCACCGAGCTTGTCAAGAATCGAGCTGATGTGGAACTTGACGGTGTGCTCGGAGATACCGAGACGCACCGCAATATCTTTGTTGACCAACCCCTCCGCTAACATTCTAAGCACATCGGTTTCGCGGGAGGTGATCTGTTCGGATAGTTCCGCTTCAAACTCCAGTGACTGATCGCCGTAGACGGCAGCCAAGGTCTCTGCGGCCGCTGTGCTCAGCAACACCAGTCCATCATGGGCGGCATAAATGGCGGAGAGAACCTCTTCTGGGCCGCTCTCTCTGGACAGAATGGCGCGCACGCCGCCGCGCAATAAGTGAGAGATCGACCGCGCGTCGCTGATCTCCGTGAGCAGAACAATCGCGGCATGGGATGTCGGCTCAAGTAATACATCGCGCATCGAATCGGAGTCGATGACAATTACATCCAGTTCGGTGCTTCGGGCAACCGACGCCAGGCTCGCTGCGGCGCCAAAACTTCCCGCCAGCTGGAATTCAGCATGGCTGCGGATGATGCTTTCGAGCCCCACACGGCGGACGGCGGAGGTCGCCGCCACGGCAATTCGGATCGCGCCTCCGCCGCTTGGCTTCGACATTCGTTATCGCGTCCTCTCGCCCAAAGTGATTGAAAGCGGCTTGATCTCGCCGGCGCGAATCACCTTGATCTGCAGAACATCACCGATCTTCGCGGTGGCGAGCGAATCCTGGATAGCATCCACGTGTTCGACTTTCCTTCCGCCTACTTCGAAAAGAACGTCTCCGAGCAATGCTCCGGCCTTTTCTGCGGGTCCACCATTTTCGACGTGCATGACAAGCAGCCCGACTCGGGTTTGAGCCGGCAGCTTCGAGCGCATATTTTCCGGCACCTCCACCTGCTGCATCGCGATGCCCAAATACGGTTGAGCGATATGCCCTTTTTCCAAGAGTTCTTCGACCACGCGATTGACGGTTGCCACCGGCACCGTCACGGCTCGTCCATGGCCCTGGCCCCGGGTATTGATGCCAACGACTTCGCCCCTGGCATTGAGCAGCGGTCCGCCGGAGAATCCCGGATACAAGACGAGGTCGAGACGGATGTGCTGATCGAATTTTCCCCCACGCCGGTTCCTCCACTCGCCGCTGATGCCGCCTATGATCCCGCTGCTCGCCACTAGATCGCCGCGCCCCGTCCGGCCGAGCGCGAGAACAAGATGGCCGAGCCTCAGGCTTGTCGAGTCGCCGAGTTGGGGAGCACCCGAAGAACCTTCCTGGATCCTTAGGACAGCGATGTCGGTGCCAGGATCCCGTCCCGCCAGTTTCGCAGAAACTGTACGGCCACCATCGAGTAGCACTTTGATGTCTTCGTCCCGCTGCACACCGTGATGAACGGTTACGATTACCCCCTTCTTCCATTCGATGCCACTGGTCGGCATCCAGCGCCGGGCATGGACGGCAACAACGTTACCGCCGGCCCTCTCGGCCGCAGACGCAAATTCGCTTGAAATTGTTTCTAACATTGAGTTGGTCATGTTTAGCAAAAACCCCTTTCCTGAACCGTGAGAACAGGATTTAGGATCGAGGATAAGGACGGAAGGCGCATCCGCCACATGGCTAGGTAGAAACTAGCAGGTTGGCTAGGCAGGCCTCTTGCGATGTTCGAGAAGGCACACGGAGCAAGGAGCGTGCATGCGGTTTGCAGTCGTGTTCGAATTTACGCCACTTATGGCAGCACCTCGTAGACCAATATTTTGGCATCTTCGATGCTTGCTTCTTTCGATTCTGGAATCGGGGGTGTCAAAATAATGTGTTTCGGAACGGCCACGAAGAACCGCTGCATTTCGGGAGCGAGGAGTGAGGTCTTGGCAATGGCCCCGGACGGGACTAGTCCCAGCCGCTGATAGTGGTCGGCGTCGACCTGGTGGAACACATCCACGGCGCCAGTTGTGCCGGTGAAATAAACCCGTTTACTGGCTGCGTCATACACGAGTTCGTCCACCCCGCCTTCGCTGTCCAACGCATCAATCACTTTGCCCGTGTCCGCATCCATAACCACCAATTTGCCCGGCTTATACACGTGCCCCTTTTTCACCCGGCTTCCGATAAACAGGCGGTGATGGGTCGCATCCAGGGCCAAGGCATGAGGTAGCGGCCCACCGGTGATGGGCCATGTGGCAACGACTTCCCGTTTTTTGAGGTCAATGACCGCAACCCGACTTGTTGCACCGAGAACGACGTACATTTTCGTCGTCACCGGATCGAGTGCTAGGCCCGCGGGATCGTTGTCATCGAGCGTAATGCTTCCGGCATAAGTGCCGGTTTTTGTGTCAACGATTTCGATAGAACCCTTGGTACCCTCGATCGAACGGTCCCCTCTGTCTCCAATGTAAAATAGCTGGGTGGCGGGATCGTAAATGCCGTTGTCCGCTTCTCTGTTCGCTTCCGGAGGTGAATCGGGGTTTAGCTGTACGTTCTTCAGCAGTTCGTACGAATCTCCGCTGAACGCTTTGCAGGTGCCACTTCCGGTGTCGACCCAAATTTGGTTGGCCTGCGGAATATAGATGGTCTTGCGAGGATTTCCGTCCAATGCCTTGATCGTGTGGATCAGTTTGCCAGTGCCCAGGTCTACAATTTCAATCGTCCTTTGGTGCTCCCCGGGAACAAACAAGCGGTGGCCTTTTACGTCGACTGCCATGTGGTCGAAGTAGCCTTCGACATTTGGCAAGGGGATAGTCTGGATCAGCTTCAGCGGCGCGCCTGTTTGAGCCTGCGCGCCGGAGATCGAGAGCATCAGAACAATCCCAGCAACCGCTAGATACGTTTTCATTTCCTGTCTCCTGAGTGTCTGCATAGGCCTTTCCCAATAACCGAAGATCAATAACATCCCGGTGCTATCCTAACAACTTTACCCATGACTTTGATCCGTTGCATTTGCCGCTGAGCCTGTCATACCGAAGAAGACTGGGTCGTGAATGCTCTGGTGCTGGCGATATAAAACCTCCACCCTTGTGAATAATAAAGATGATCGGCCCTGACTGTGCCACTCCGGATGCAGAAGTGAATGGTCGCCGGGAGGGTCCATCATGGGGCGCCTTGCTCACCGCATCAGTTACGGTCTGATGCGTGTGAGGCACGCAAGCAGTAACGATTTTTCGATCGAGGAATCGGATCGCAAGTACGAAGGGCCGATCGGCTGACGTCCTGCCGATCATCCAGGGTTAAGTGAGCTTGGTCTCTAAACCCAGGGATTGTTGCTTAAAGGTCACACTACCTCACGCAACCAAATTGTCAGAGAGTTCAGCTGTCACCCCCTCATGGCCAGCGGCGCCCGCCGTAGACGCTGAGGATGCCAATGCCAAAATTTAAGAAGAAATAACCAGTTATGAACTCACTCTCCGTTCCAAACATTTCACTAACGATGTCCCAGTGCGTTTACAAATAATTGACAATTAAATGACATCGTTTCCGTATCTCGCTGCGTGCTCACTGCGTCTACCGCTACTACTGGAACAAAATCACAAGGCAAAGGAAGTGGAGCATTCTATGAAGGATGGCGGTCAGCAGAGATGGGCGACTAACAATTTGCGCACGCCAACGGTTTTGATGTTCGTACTTGTAGTGGTGGCTGTCACCGGCCTTCGCGCGCAAACCTCAACAACGGGAGACATCGCCGGGGTTGTTACAGATCCAACAACGGCTGTGGTGTCTGGCGTCTCTGTTACGTTGAAAAACGTCGATAGCGGAAGCTCCTCTTCCACAACAACCAATTCCCAAGGATCGTACAATTTCCCTCTTCTACAACCGGGAAACTATTCGGTCTCGGCGAGGGCTGCCGGATTTCAAACGATCGTTATGACCGTAACTGTCGCCCTCGGGTCCAGCGTTATGGCAAACTTGCAACTGTCCATTTCGTCGCATAATGAAACCGTTGAAGTAACGGAAGAGCTGACAGGCGTCCAAACCGAGGATGCCAATCTTGAAACCAACTTCAACGCCCAGCAAATCTCCGTCTTACCAAATCCTGGGAATGATCTGAGCGCAGTCGCGCTCACTGCGCCGGGTGTCGTGATGAATACCACAGGAGGTTCCGTATTTGGCGGGGGGAACTACGAGTTCTTCGGTTTGCCGTCGAACTCCAACGTATTCACATACGATGGCGCCAACGACAACGATCCCTACTTCAACATCAATAACAGCGGTGCGACCAACCTAACCCTGGGCCTGAACGATGTGCAGGAAACCAGCGTAGTGACCAATGGCTACAGTGGGCAATTTGGTGGGCTGGCGGGCGCGAACATCAACTATATCTCGAAGTCTGGGACCAATGCTTTTCACGGGAATGCGGAGTACTGGTGGAACGGACGCGCTTTGAATTCCAATAACTATTTCCGGAATCAGGCGAACGGCATTGCCGGAAGCCAGGTCGATCCCCGCCCCTTCGTGAATGCCAACCAGTATGCGACCTCATTTGGTGGACCGATAAGGAAAAACAAATCCTTCTTCTTTGTCGACTATGAAGGCATTCGCCTGGTAATTCCGTCACTGTTTTCGGTCAACCTGCCGACTCAGCAGTTCGAACATGCAGTAATCGCCAACCTGAACAATGTCAGCCCTGCTTCGGTGCCTTTCTACAACCAACTGTTCGGCATCTGGAACGCAGCCCCGGGCGCGGCACGCGCACAGAACACTCTTCCGGGTGGAGGGTGTGCAAATGTGACCAGCCTGGCAGGAACCGCATTCGGAGTAGCCAACCCGTGCGCCACCCTGCTGCAAGGCGGCACATCTCAGGCCACCAACGATTACCTGATTGTGGGCCGGTATGATCAGAACATCGGCAACAATGACAAACTCTTCGTCCGAGTGCAACACGAAAGCGGCATCCAGGCCACCTACACTGATCCTCTAAGCCCCGCCTTCGATGCTCATAGTACTCAGCCGGAATGGCAGAGCCAGTTGAGCGAAACCCATACATTCGGTGCCAATAAAGTAAATAACTTCATTGCCTCACTGCAGTGGTATAGCGCGCTCTTCACCATGGTGAACCAAACCGCAGAATTCCGGACTCTTCCGCAGACGGTTTTACTCGGCGACAATTCACTATTCCCTTTGAACAATGACGGTACCGCGTTTCCGCAGGGTCGGAATGTGACCCAATATGGAATCGTGGACGACTTCAGTTGGAGTCGCGGGCGGCACAGTCTCCGGTTTGGAGTTAACTTCCGACGTGACGATGTGAGCGACCACAATTTTACTGGAGTGATTCCTTTTGCTGAGGAAGTTTCCCTGAACGACTTCGCGTTCGGAGGAGTGGCGCCTACGAACACGAACGTGGGAAGTCTGGTGGCTCAGAACTTCCCCGTCAACACAAATGTACCGATAGCGCTCTATCAACTTGGATGGTATGCATCAGACGACCTCAAGGTCACTCCCAACTTGAAGCTGACGCTGAGTATGCGGTTTGACCATTTGTCGAATCCAGTCTGCCAAACCAATTGCTTCCAAAGCCTCTCTGCGCCGTTTCAGGACCTGAACCGCACGGCGCCGGTGAATCAAGCCTTGCGCACTGGTTTGAATACGGCTTTTCCCTCTGTAACGTCCATCGTATATGAGCCGAAGGTCGGCTTCGCGTGGTCGCCGTTCGGTGCCAAAAACACCGTCATCCGCGGCGGATTCGGCATCTTCAGTGATGCCATTCCTACCGGTGCAATTGACGACATTCTGACCAACGCTCCGAATGATCCGTCGTTCGTTCTCTTTAACGGCGCGCTTTCGCCCGCTGCGACAGGCAGCCTTAATGGGCAAGCGATCGCGGCCAATGCTGCCTTTCGCGCCAACTTCGCCAACGGCGGCGCGGTTCCTGCCTTCAATTTCTTTAACCCTGGCAAAGTGCGGATCCCGCGCTATGACGAGTGGGACCTGGAGATACAGCAGGCCCTGGGTTGGCACACCACGGTGAGCATGAAATATGTGGGCAATCATGGTGAGCATGAAGAAATCACGAATCCAGCTCTGAACGCTTTTAGCCCCACCGGCGCGGCATTCGGAGGTCTGCCGGCGACCATTCCAGACGCACGATTCGGAGTGGTCGCCCAGACGCAAAACGTCGGCAACTCAAACTACAATGGCGTCACGCTAACTGCCGCGCACAACTTCAATGGAGGCTTCCAGTTCCAGGCATCCTATACCTACAGCCACGCGCTGGATGAAATCTCCAATAGCTCTTTGAACCCCTTCGGCTTGAATGCCAACGGCAACGTTGATGTTGTCACGCCGCTGAATCCATTCGATATCCGGCAGCTTAACTATGGCAGTGCTGACTACGATGTCCGGCAGTCGTTTGTCATGAACTACGTTTGGAGTAACGCTTTCCGTCATCTGACGTCCCGCGGTCCGGACGCGCTCGTGAAGGGGTGGACGTTCTCCGGAACGATCTTCAAGCACACCGGGTTCCCGTACTCGATCTGGAGCAGCAACGCGACGTCGAATTTACAAGGGAGTTTGTTCGGCAGCACAAGCCCCGCCACAACTACAGCGGCGCTCGCTAGTGTGGTGGGCTCGCCCAACGTCACCTGCGGCGGCTCAGCTGCACAGTTGGCCAACCCGTGCTACAGCGCC
>Ga0137393_10003543_pt1 | contig 10145 bp, 8 predicted proteins | sample 15con2h34BmetaG_FD_101396 | JGI IMG/M metagenome (GOLD analysis project Ga0137393, IMG submission 101396) | Vadose zone soil microbial communities from Angelo Coast Range Reserve, California, USA - 15con2h3.4B metaG | ecosystem: Environmental > Terrestrial > Soil > Vadose zone > Saprolite...
TGCCCTGCATGCGCAGGCCGAACGCCACGTTGTCGATGGCGCGCAGCCAGTTGAAGAGCGCGTCATCGCCCTGAAACACCACGGTGCGGTCGATGCCCGGTCCGCGGATCGGTCGGCCCGCGAGGGTGAGCATGCCGCTCACCGGCTCCAGGAAGCCGGCCATCAGGCTCAGGACGGTGGTTTTCCCGCAGCCGCTCGGCCCGAGCAGGCAGAAAAACTCTCCCTCCGTGAGGCCCACGGAAAAGCGCTGCAAGACCGATACGGATTCCACGCCCCGGCGTGCCGCGTATCGGTAGGTGACGTCGCGCGCCACGAGGAATTCTTCGACCACTGGCCGCCGCGCTCCACTTTCGCCGGGTCGCCAGCAGCTGAAAGGCTACCAGCCGACCGCCCGATCCGGCGCAACCTCCTTCATGAGTTGCGGACGTACGAAGTCGTTCCAGTCCGGCATCTTCTTGATGATGTTCTCGCCGAGCGCGAGCTCGGCGGCGCCACGGAAATTGCCTAAGACCACGTCCTTCGGCATCTCGACGCGGTACTTCATGCGGCTCATGTAGACCTTCATGTCGGCTTCCGGAATCCGGAACGCCTTGCCGGCAAGCTTGGCCGCCTCGGCGGCGTTGCTGTTGCAGAAATCAGTCGCTTCGATGAGCGCGCGCGTCGCCGCAGCGGCACGCGGGTGGTCGTCGAGCAGTCCCTGGGAGTAGTAGTCGTAGGACGTGAGAATGAAGACGCCGTCGTCGCCCGAGCGCGCCAGCACGCGCGCGCCCTGCACGAGCTGCGCCGCCTTGTCGAGCCACGGCTCCCACAGGAAGAAGGCATCAATGTCGCGGCGTTCGAGCGCCGCCACCATCTCGGGTGCCTGCAGGAGCTTCACTTTGATCTTGTCCATCGGCAGATTGTATTTCTTCATGTAGCGCATGAAGTAGAGATGCCCGCCGGTGGCGCGCGGATAGGCCACGGTCCTGCCGATCAGGTCTTCCGGCTTCTTGATGTCGTCGCGTCCGGCGAGCCCGATCTGCTGGCCGCTGGTGGACGAGTAGGAGGTCACGTAGAGCTTGCCGCCCTTGTCCCAGCGCGCAAGCCCGCCGAGCTCGGTGGTGGCGCCGATGTCCGAATTGCCGGTGAGAAGCGCGTCGAGGGCGACGTTGCCGTCGTCGAACGGCTTGAAGCTGGTCTCCAGCCCGTACTTTTCGAAGATCTTCAGCTCGGCCGCCACCACGAACGGCACGTAGAGCGCGTCGATCCCGGTTGCGGTCGGCACTTTTTTGAGCGCCTGGCCGTTCGCGACGGCCGTTGCCAGCAGGTACATGCCTGGCCCGAACGACACACCGAATGCCCGTCGCGTCATTCCGCGCGAATAGCTGCTGTGGTCCATGGATCTCCCCTTCCGATTACACCGGTGGATCGACTGGATCCTCGCCATTGCCTCGACGACGCCAAGGGCGCCGACAGCGTCGGTTGGCGGACGTCCGGTGACACACCCACGCCCGCCGGCCCGTCGCAGGAGCGAACATCAAATCTAGTCCGATCTGCTCGGCCTTTACAACGGCGCCGATCCGGGTGTGCAGGACCTATCCGCGCACCCTGTCACGCCGGCGGTTCATCGGGGAAGTGAACACGCCGCCATGAGTGTGCGAGCCGGCGACCCCATGGTCGCCGTTTCGCGCGCGGCTCGCGGGCCGCGGACGGTGCATCGTCTGCGAGAGTAGGGAAGGCGCTCCGCTTTCAGGTCACTTTTTCTCGGTCTCGACCTCGACCTTCTTCCACGTCTGATCGGGGTTGAAGGACGACATGCGCTCGGCAATGCGCGCGCTGCGCTCCCCGAGGTCCTTCTCGTACACCGTGCCGTTGTGATTGACGAGGAACGTCATCGCGCCTGAATTTCCGTATTCGGCCGGATAGGCGACGAGCGCGAAGCCCCCGATCATCTTGCCGCGAACGACGTAATCGATGGCGCCGCCCGGGGCGTTCGGTCCCTGCGCGGTCAGGATCTTGTAGTAATAGCCGTGATACGGCGCGCGCGCGCCGCCGGCCTTGTAGCCCTGGGCGCTCGCCTGGGCGACGAACTCGCCGAGCGGGCTTTGGTCCTCGCCCGCCGCGGACGGCCAATACAGTCCGTCCTTCTTGCCCGGCTGGCTGACGATCCGCTGCGCATAGGCGCCTGGGCCGGTGCGGTCCCTTTCGGCGTATTCGTTCTGCGCGTCCACAAAGGCAAGACAGGCCTGGACCGTGTCGAGCTCGTTCCTCCCGATGCGACGATAGAGAATCTCCAGACGTCCGGCGGCCGTGTCGAAACGCCAGAGCTCGCCCGTGCGTGCGAGCGGAATCGGGAACGGGAAATCGTCCTCTCCGATCACGAGGATCGCCTTGCTGTCGCCCTCCGTCTTGACCTGATGCTTCGCATCGTAGGCGGCGACGAAGCGCTGTCGCGTCGCGGCATCGTCCACCGGATCGCCGGACGAGGCGATATCGGCGCTGTCCGGCCCCAATACGGCGGCGATGCCTTTCGCGTCGCCGCTCCTTGCCGCGTTGACGAGAGCGGTCGCGGCCTCGTCGGTGGTCTTGAACGCCTGCTGTGCGCTGGCGGATGCCATCGCGCACACAAGCAGGGCCGCAGCCGACATCGTCAGGCGAACGGCGCAGGTTCGAAGGATCGTGCTCATATCATCCTCCGTCAGTGACTACGGACGCCGGCCGGAACACGCGCTCCGCCCGCAATCCACGCGTCGTAGGTCTCGAAGGTCAGTCCGAGCTTGTCGTAGAAGACTCTCAGGTAGCCATCGCGGCCGCGCAAGACCGCCTCCGGCATTACGCCGCGCACCTCCTGCGCGATCACGCCCACATAGGCCTTGTCGCTGCCGTTGTAGCTGAAGCGGTAGAAGCCGAGTCCGTTGTCGAGACGGCCGAGCAGCATGACGTCGTGCTTGAGCGCGATGTCGGATCGCCGCCCGCCTCCGCCGCCGCCGCGGAATCCTCCTCCTCCGCCGCCGCCACGGAATCCGCCGCCGCCGCCGGAGGCAAAGCCTGCACCGCCCATGCCGCCGAGGCTCGCCTGACCGCGCGCGGTCTGCATGCGCGCCGACTGGCCGGACCGCGCATTGAAAGCCGAGTCGCTCCGCGCACCGCCGCCCGCCGACGGCCGGTTCGCCGCCTGCCGCTTGTTGGCAGCGCCGCCCGCCGCCGGCCGGTTCGCCGCCTGCCGCTTGTTGGCAGCGCCGCCACGATTGGCGGCTCCGCGATCTCCGCCGTCCCGCTGTTTCGCTTGACGGTCTCCGCCGCGATCGCCGCCGCGCTGCTGCGCTTGCCGGTCTCCGGCGCGATCGCCGCGTTGCGCCTGTCGATCTCCGGCCCGATCGCCGCCGGGCCGCGCGTCCCGGTCGCTACCAGGCTTGAGCACCGGCTGGCCGTCGCGGCCGCGGAAATCCATGCGGTTCTGCGCGTTGCCGCGCGCATTGTTGCCGAAGCGTTGCGCCACCTGCGCGTTGGCGTATTTCACGCCGTGGCGGTGCGCCGGATTGTGTTGCCAGTTGTTGCCGATGTTGATGTTGTTGATCCTGTTGGCGTTGAGGGGATTGACGACGAGGTTGCGGTTGCCCCAATTCACGCCGTTTCCCCACCATCCGGCCCAACGCCCGACCAGATATCCGGTGCCGAACGCAAGGCCGGCCGCGATCGCGCCGGCGCCGATGTAACCGGGCCAGCCGAAGTAATCCGGGGGATAGTCGGAATACGGCCAATCGCCATAGGCGACGGCGGGGTCGTAATAGGGCACGTAGACGGTGTTGGGGTCCGTTTGCGCGATGGCGACGACCTGCCTGCCACCCTCCTGCTTGACCGTGACGGTCTGCTGCTTGTTCGACTGAAGCTTGTTGTTCGCCTGCGCCTTCGACCGCAGGCGCTGGATCGCGTCCATCACGTCCGGCTGCTGGGCCAGAACGGCATCGCCGAGCTTTTGAGTCCAATCGAGCTTGGTGCTCATCATCGAGAGGACAGAGGGCGTTGCGACCAGCGACTTCACGCTGTCGTCCCAGCCCTGCTTCTCCACCGCATTCTTCAACTGGTCATCCTTGAGATTCTTGTTCTCATTGACCCAGCGGTCGGCCTGCACCACCTCGAGCGGGTAGGTGGACGCCATCAGCGCGCTGGACAGCAAAGTATCGGGGTACAGCGCGATGGGCGCGACGAGCGCGTCGAGCTGTTCGGGTTTGAGCAGATCCTGACTGGCCGTGGTCGGCGTGGCGCTCGGGGTCTGCGCCGTCGGTGTGGGACTGGGAGTCTGCGCCGTCGCGGCGAACGGGATGAGCGTGAGGACTACGAACAGCGATCGCCTTATCGCCCACATCATCTGAACCTCCTGCCGAATCCGCCGATCCTTCCCCCCTGCTCGATCGGACCGAAGAGCCCGGCGACGAGAAGCGCCTGACGGGCATCGGTGACGCGCTTCTTGTCTCCGTGACTGCGGTGGATGGCGCGAGGTTTTCGGACACCTTCGTCACCGCGAACCGCAATGTCCGACCCGAACCAATAAGCGCAGCGCACGAGCGCATGTTTTGATGTAGATCAACGAACCTCGCACCGGCACGATGGCGGCGTTCGGCGATGAAACAGTTCGAGTTGTGCTGGTTGGTTGGGATGTTCTAATGCACGAGCTGGGCCGCTTTGCCGGCGATCCAAGTTCGCACCGCCGCGATGTCTTTCGCGTCGATCGCCACCATGTCGGCGCGGCAGCCGCGCACCAGCCGGCCGAGTCGATGATCGAGCCGGAGGAACGCCGCCGGATGCGTCGACGCAAACCGGAGCGCCGTCTCCAGCGGCACATCCATCATCCGCACGCAATTGCGCACCGCCGTCGCCATGTCGAGCATGGAGCCCGCCAGCGTGCCGTCGTGGCGCAGGCACTTGCCGTCATTCACGCGGATCTCTTCGCCATAAAGTGAAAAGCCCGCGCGCTTGCCGCCGACGGGCGGCATGGCGTCGGTCACCAGCATCGGCTTGGCGGCGCCGCGGAGCGCCAGCCGCAGCATGGCGGGGTCGACATGGACGCCGTCGGCGATCATGCCGAACCATGCGTCGGACGACTCGAGCGCGGCCGCGATCGGTCCTGGGTCGCGGGCCGCCAGCGGGCGCATCGCGTTGAACAGATGCGTGAAGCCGGTCAGCCCCTCCTGCATGGCGGCGCGCGTCTGCTCGTAGGTCGCCATGGAATGGCCGAGCGACACCCGCACGCCGGCGCGCGTCAGTTGGCGGATGAAGCCGGGCGGCACGCATTCCGGCGCCAGCGTGACGAGCACGACGCCCTTCCGCGACGCGGTCAGCGGGGCCACGTCCTCCGGCGTCGGCGCACGGATATGCTTCACCGCGTGCACCCCCGGCTTTTCCGGCGACAGGAACGGCCCCTCGAGATGAATGCCGGGCACGCCCGGCTCGTCGTCCATGAGCTCGTCGACGGCAGCGAGCGCGGCCTTCATCTTCTCGGGCGTGTCGGTGATCAGCGTCGGCAGGAGGCCGGTGGTGCCGAAACGGCGGTGCGCGGCCGCGATGGCGCGGATGCCGGCGGGCGACGGGTCATCGTTGAACAGAACATCGCCGCCGCCGTTCACCTGCACGTCGATGAAGCCGGGCGCGAGCCAGCAGCCATCCGGCAGCCTTTGGACCGGCAGTCCCGCCGGCAGATCGGCGCGCGGCACCAGCGCGGCGATCGTCGCGCCATCGATCACGACGGCGGCGTCGCGATGCACGACGGCGCCGTCGAACACGACGTCCGCCGCGATGGCGTGCTGCCCAGATCTGCTCATCCGGCGCTCATCGCGTGCGCGTCACTTTTTGCAGATGGCGCGGCTCGTCCACGTCCACGCCGCGCATCGCCGCGAGCTGGATCACGAGGCCGTAGAAGCTCTGGATCTGGCAGATGGCATCGACATCCGGGTGATCCGGGGACAGGACCGGCAGCCGGTCCGTTCTCGCTTCGCCGTGCTCCGCGCAGAACGCTGCCGCGCCCTTGGCGCGCAGCGATGCCGCAAGGTCCAGCATTCCGGCTGCCGCCGCATCGGTCGGCACGAACATGATCATCGGGTAGAGCGGCGATACGAGGCTCAAGGGGCCGTGCTGGAATTCGGCGCTGCTGAACGCCTCCGCGTGAAGATAGCAGGTCTCCTTGAGCTTGAGCGCCGCCTCGCGCGCGATCGCGAGCGTCGGTCCGCGGCCGATGGTGACGAGACTGTTCGCGCCCTCCAGCGCGCCGAGCGGCGCGCTCCAATCGAGCGTGCCGGCCTGCGCCAGGCGATCGGGCAGCCGGTCGAGCGCCTCGGACATGGCGTCGTCCTCGCTCCACGCGGCGGTGATCCGCAGCAGCATGGCGAGCGCCGTAACGAAGGTCTTGGTCGCGGCGACGCTCAGCTCCGGACCGGCGCTCATGGGCAGCACGATGTCGCAGGTCGCGGCGAGCGGACTTCCGACATCATTGACGATCGCCACCGTGGTGGCGCCGGCGATGCCGGCCATGCGGCTGAACTCGACGAGATCGTCGCTGCGGCCGGACTGCGAGATGGTGAGCAGCAACTGGCCCTCGAGCAGCAGGGGCTGATGATAGACCGTCGCGATGTTGGGCGCCGCCGCCGCGACCGGAATGCCGAGATAGCGCTCGATCAGATGCTTGCCGAAGGTCGCCGCATGGGCGGAGCTGCCGCGCGCGCAGGTGACGACGAGCCGCGGCGGATTCGCCCGACAGCGTGCGACCAGATCGTTGACCGCGTCGCGTGATACCTCCTGCCGCCGCACCGCGTCGGGCGCCTCGCGCAGCTCTCTCGCCATTCCGCTGCCGCCGGTGGTCATGGCCTCCGCCCTTCGCTCTCCTGCGCCATTCTACGCAGCAGCCGACTCGGCTACAGCCCGCGCCAGCTGCAGCGCTCCGTCGAGGGCGTCGCCGGCGGGTGAAACCAGGCGCGCCTTGGTGGGCTCGGAAACCCATGATCGCATGTGATCGGACAGACCGCCGACCAGCGCAATGCGCTCGACGCCGAGCGCGACCAGCCGCGCCGCAAGCGCATCGACGTGGGATGCCGCCATTCCCATGAGCTCGAGCCCGACCGCATCGCCGATGCGCGCATGCGCGATCACCATCGGCGCAAATGCACCAAAGTCGCGCGGCGAGGCGTTCGACGCCCAGCGCACGATTGCGTGCGGATCGCGCTGAAATTGCTCGAACGCGCGGTCGATGAGCGCGGTCGCTTCGATGCGTCCGTCATGCGCCCACAACACGCGGCGCAAAAGCTCGCGACCGATCCACGCGCCGCTGCCTTCGTCGGAGACGGTCAGGCCCCAGCCGCCGACCCGATGCTGGCGACGGTTGATCTGTGCCCAGCCGACGGTGCCGGTGCCGACCACCACCACGCCGCCGTCGCGGCCGCCATGCGCCCCGACGCACGCCGCATGCGCGTCGGAGGTAATGGTGGCGCGACCGAAGGGAAGCTTGAGGCGCAGCGCCGCCTCGAGCTCGCGCGGCTCGCTCGCTCCCGCGAGCGCGAGGCAGGCGATCACTCGGCGCAGTTCGGCGGACGAAAGGCCGGCCTGTTGCAGACACGCTTGCGTTGCCTGCGTAACGGCGGCAAGACTCACGTCGAGCCCGAGTCGGATGTTGGCGGGGCCGGCCGCACCCTCGCCGAGGGTGGCGCCCGAGGGCGCGCACAACCGGGCGCGGCATCGGGTTCCACCGCCGTCGACCCCCAGCAGTAGGGCGTCGGATCGCAAAGGCCACCTTTGGTCGCGTCCCCCGTGGGTCAACGCGCAAGAACGATTTCGGGTCGAGGGGGTTGTCCTTTGCGTGGAACAACAGGGTCCAACCCATGGAGACTGAACGCGTCAGCGCACGGTATTCCGGCCTTGATGCCTGGAATCCTGACGAAATTCTGGACGCGCTGATCGAATCCCAGCTCTCGGCGGTTGCGGCGACGCGCGCGGCGAAGCCGGCTCTTCAGCGCACGGCGCTCGCCATGGAGGGGCGCCTGCGCTACCGCGGACGCCTGGTCTATGCCGGGGCCGGCACGTCCGGACGGCTCGCGGTGCAGGACGGCGCCGAACTGATGCCGACCTTCAGCTGGCCGCAGGAACGCCTCGTGCTCCTCATGGCCGGCGGGCGCGATGCTCTGATGCGCTCCATCGAGGGCGCGGAGGACGAGGCGCACCTCGCCGCGCACCTTATGCAGCAGCACGTCATCGACAGCCGCGACGTGCTGATCGCGGTGGCGGCGAGCGGGACGACCACCTTCACGCTCGCCTGCCTGCGCGAGGCGAAGCGGCGCGGCGCGCTCACGGTCGGGATCGCCAACAACGCCGGCAGTCCGCTCCTGGAGGAGGCCGATCATCCGATCTGGCTCGACACCGGCGCCGAGCCGATCGCGGGCTCGACGCGGCTCAAGGCCGGCACCGCGCAGAAGATCGCGCTCAATCTGCTCTCGACGCTGCTGATGATCCTGCTCGGCCGCGTCTACGACGGCCTCATGGTCGACGTGCAGGCCGTCAACCAGAAGCTCGTGCGGCGCAGCGAAGACATGTTGATCCGCCTGACCTGCTGCAGCCGGGAGGCGGCGCGCGCCGCGCTGCAGCGAGCACACGGCAGCGTCAAGCTCGCCGTCATGCTGCTCAACGGCTGCGATCCGGAACGGGGCGCGCAACTGCTCGACGAAGCGCACGGCCATCTTCGATCGGCCCTCGCCTTGATCGGACGGCGCGGCACGAGTGCGGCGTAGGCCGTCCGTCCCGGTCGATCACGGCCCGCCGTTCGGATACACCCCGCGCAGCACTTCCTCGAAATGGTCCTTGACCGACTCGTTGCACAGGCAGGCGCGGGGAAACTAGGCATGTCCCGTTGCCGCGGAAACATGCGTCTAAAAAAAGGCCCCGGCGATCCGCCGGGGCCTTTTTCCCCTTCCCCCGTAACCGGCGTCAGAGATCGCCGCGTATGTGGATCGACGCATATCCGCCGCTGTGGTCATTGACTGCATCCCGGCGCTCGTCCCACGAATAGCCGCCGGACAGGATCACCTGTGCGCGCGGTGCGATGTCGAAAGCGATGAAGGGGCCGAAGCGCACATTGTCGAATCGCTCGTTGCCGAGCGCCTGCACTTCAGGGCCGATCGCGATGCCGGGCATCACGCGGTAACCGAGCTTCGCCTGCGTGTAGTAGCTGCTGAACACGGAGGAAACGTTGGCCAACGCGAAGAAGTACCAGGTCGGGCTCAGCGGTGCGTAGATCTCTCCCTGGAGCTTGGCGCCGCCTCTCGTGCCCTTCACTTTGGCGAGCGGATCGGGATTGTCATGGTGCTCGACATTGGCGCCGAAATAACCGGTCAGGCGCGTCTGGCCGATGAAGGTCTGATAGCCGACCATCACCTCGCCGGCCTCGAAGTCGACGCCCTGCCGGACGCCGGGCACGATATTGTATTGGTAGTGACCGCCGCCGCCTTTGACGCGGAAGAGCCAGCCAGGCACATCGAGATTGCGGTTGAAGGCGAACACCGCGCCCGCCTCGCCATAGATGCTGTCCGGCGACGCCGTGGCCCCGCCGAAGAGATTGAACCACGGGCCCGCGAGATACGCGGGCGCCGGCGCCGCTTTGACCGCCACCGGCAAGTCGGCAGCCCATCCGGCGCCGACGCTCGCGGCAAAGGCCGCTGCCGCGACTGCATACTTGACTGGTCTCAACATGCCGCCCCCCAAGCCGCAACAAACCGGAACCCCACATCTCGCAGTCTAACAGGCTCCATTTCCACAGTACCCTGCGGGATGAATTATCCCCGCACGAATCCTTGCGCCTGTTGCAATAGTGTCACAGGGCAGTGGGTCTGTTATTCCGCAGCCATTGCAATGGTTTGGTCCGCGTCGCGGGAGCCAAATACCGCGGCGTAGTGCTGTGCCGTGGCGCCGTCGAGCCCTTTTGCCGCAAGAGACCGCCCCGGCTCCCGGCGAGTCACCTGAATCGGCTGCACCGTGATCCGATCCTCGCCGAGAACATGCAGATCGAGCGCGCGGCCCGGCGCGATCGTGCGGAACGCCATCATCCGCGTTGACGCGCCACCGTTCGCCGTGTCGATGACCACGTAGCTGAGATGCCCGGTCTCAGGCACGCGATAGAGCGCGGGGCTCCA
>Ga0137393_10003553_pt1 | contig 10135 bp, 9 predicted proteins | sample 15con2h34BmetaG_FD_101396 | JGI IMG/M metagenome (GOLD analysis project Ga0137393, IMG submission 101396) | Vadose zone soil microbial communities from Angelo Coast Range Reserve, California, USA - 15con2h3.4B metaG | ecosystem: Environmental > Terrestrial > Soil > Vadose zone > Saprolite...
GAGATTCACTGGGAAGGAGATTCCAGAGATACCTTGTCTGGCTTTCCGTCAGGCGTTCGAGCGGACCTCGGCTTTTCGCTTTGGCAGCTGCAAAACGGCAATCAACCTGGTTCTTCGAGCCGGCGGATGGAGACAGTTGGTCCCGGTGTTTGGGAACTAAGGGAACAGGACGCCAGAGCGTGGTATCGCGTGCTGTACTTGACCAGAATCGGAAACGTAATTCATGTCTTACATGCGTTTGAAAAATCTAGCCACAAAACTGACAAACGAGACCTGGGGTTGGCGCGAGAACGGCTGGCACGGGTACGCAATCGAATAGTGACCAGGAAGGAGACCCGATGAGGAGAGTGGTCCGTAAGACACACCACGTCACCAAAGGTGACGTATTCGATGATTTGGGTTTTTCAAGAGCAGAGGCCGCCACGCTGAAGATAAAAGCGAAAATCCTGAGCGCATTGATGGAGCGCATCCGGCGACAGCGTTATAGCCAGGGGCAGCTGGCGAAAATTCTGGACGATTACCAACCCAATATCAGTAATCTCTTGAATGGAAAGATCTCCAGCATGAGCATTGAAAAATTGTTGTCCTATGCTCAGCGCCTGGATCTTGACGCCCATATCACCATGAAGCCCTCGGCCCGCGGATCGAAGGGCAGGAAAGTTCGAGCGGCATAAGAAGCAAACGTCACCATGTGCGTTTGCGCCACCTCCGTGGGTCCCAATAACGTGCGAAAATAAAAGCTACATGTCCACCACACATGCCCCCGCCATTACACCTGCCGTGATTGAAGAGCACGGCATCACGCCGGAAGAATACGAGAAAATCAAAGCTGCTCTGGGCCGCGAGCCTTCGCTGACCGAGCTTGGCATTTTCAGCGTGATGTGGAGCGAGCACTGCTCCTACAAGTCGTCCCGCGTCCACCTGAAGCGGCTGCCCACGCGCAGCAAGCTGGTGGTGCAGGGGCCGGGAGAGAATGCCGGCATCATTGATATAGGCGACGGCTGGGCCTGCGCTTTCAAGATCGAGTCGCACAACCATCCTTCTTTTATTGAGCCATTTCAAGGCGCGGCCACCGGAGTGGGAGGGATCTTGCGGGACATCTTTACCATGGGTGCGCGTCCGTTCGCGGTGATGGACTCGCTGCGTTTTGGCCCGATCACTCCGGGTCCCGGACGGGACCAGCGCACTGTACACAAGAACCATTCCATCCTGGAAGGTGTGGTCAGCGGGATCGCGTCGTACGGAAACTGTTTTGGCGTTCCCAACCTGGGCGGTGAAACCAAGTTTGAAGATTGCTACTCGCAAAATCCTCTGGTCAACGCGTTTGCCCTGGGACTGGTCCGGCGCGATCAGATTTTCTACGCCAAGGCCGCGGGCGAAGGCAATCCCGTGATCTACGTGGGCGCCAAGACGGGGCGCGATGGCATTCACGGCGCCACCATGGCTAGCGAGGAATTCACCCAGGGCTCGGAGCAGAAGCGTCCGAATGTGCAGGTCGGCGATCCGTTTCTGGAGAAGCTGTTGCTGGAAGCCTGCCTTGAAGCCATGCAGACCGGCGCGGTTGTCGGTATACAAGACATGGGTGCTGCCGGCCTTACCTGCTCCACTTGTGAGATGGGTGCGCGCGGCGGTGTGGGCATTGAGATCGAACTGGATCGCGTGCCGCAACGCGAATCCGGCATGAACGCATACGAGATCATGCTCAGCGAATCGCAGGAGCGCATGTTACTGGTGGCTGAGAGCGGACGCGAGCAGGAAGTTTTTCGGGTCTTTGAAAAATGGGGGCTCGATGCCGTGGTGGTCGGCCGCGTTACTAACACTGGCCGCTTGCGCGTGCTGGAACACGGCAAGCTGGTCGCGGACATTCCCAACACCGCGCTGACGGACGACGCTCCTTTATATAAGCGTCCCATGGAGCCATGGACAGCTCCAGCGCCGCGGAGCAAACCGGCCAATGTTCAATTGAAAAAGTCCGGCGATCTCACGCCCCAATTCAAGCAGCTGCTGGCTGCTCCGAATATCTGCTCCAAGCGCTGGATCTTTGAGCAGTACGACTCCATGGTCCAGACCAATACGGTGGAAGGTCCCGGGGCGGACGCCGGTGTCATGCGGATCAAGGGCACTTCGCGCGCGCTGGCTATGGCGCTCGACGGCAACGCGCGCTGGTGCTGGCTCGATCCTAAACTGGGCGCGATGCACGCCGTTGCCGAATCGGCCAGAAACGTTTCCTGCACTGGAGCAACGCCGGTCGCAGCCACGAACTGCCTGAATTTCGGCAATCCGGAGAAGCCGCAAATCATGTGGCAACTCTCCCAGGTAATTGACGGCATTACTGCCGCTTGCGAAGCGCTCGAAACTCCCATCACCGGCGGTAACGTCAGTCTCTACAATGAGACTCTGGGTGAGGGCATTTATCCCACGCCGGTGGTTGGCATCGTCGGAATTCTTCAGGATGTTTCCCGCGCCATGACCTTCCACTTCCGCCAGCCTGGCCGCGATATTGTGGTGCTGAGCGACAGCGCGCAAAACAAGGGAAATGCAGAAACGGAGCTCGGTTCCTCCGAATACGCTAAAGAAGTTCTGGGAGAGATTTGGGGCAGGCCTCCCGCTCTGGATCTGGCCAGGGAAAAAGCTCTGCAACACTGCCTGCGTGAGCTGATCGAAGCGGGACATCTGGAGTCAGTGCACGATTGCTCCGATGGCGGACTGGCCGTGACGCTGGCGGAATCGTCATTTATCAAGGGAGTCGGCGCCGAGATTGACCTGGGCGCCCAGACTTCCGCGCTGGAGCCGCTGCTCTTCGGTGAAGCGGCCACTCGCGTGGTAATTAGCTGCGACCCAACAAAGACCGGGAACATCAAACAATTAGCGGTAAAATGGGGATTAAGCGCTGACCGGATCGGGCGCACCGTACCTGAAAAACTAAGTATTAAGGTGAATGGCAGCATAGCCGTCGCCGCAGCAGTGTCTGAGCTGAAGCAAGTGTGGGAATCGGCGTTAAAGCTGGCGTTGCACGCTGAAACAGCCGAGCATTTGGTACCGGAAATCCTGCAGAAGAGCTGAACCAGAGGACCAGGCAAAATGGCTTTCGACAAACTCAAAGAGTATTGCGGGGTGGTGGCGCTCCACAACCATCCGGAAGCTTCAACGCTCGCCTACCTTGGTCTGCACCAGTTGCAGCATCGCGGACAGGAGTCCGCCGGAATTGTCTCTTCCAACGGTGAGCGCCTGCGCGCGCATCGGGCTATGGGTCTGGTCGCCGACATCTTCAACGAGTCCGTGCTTGAGTCCCTCCGCGGCAATATTGCCATCGGTCACAACCGCTATTCCACCACCGGAGATTCGGCGCTGCTGAACGCCCAACCCATCATGGTGGACTGCAACAAGGGCATGATTGCGCTGGCCCACAATGGCAATCTGGTGAACGCGTGGGAGATCCGCAGCCGGCTGGAGACCCAGGGCTCGATCTTTCAGACCACCAGCGACACTGAGGTCATCGTTCATCTGATCGCGCAATCCAAAGAACATACTTTGCCGGAAGCGGTATGTGACGCACTGCGCCGGATTGAGGGTGCGTTCTCGCTCGTCATGATGACGCGTGACCGTGTGTTTGCCATACGCGATCCGCGCGGGTTCCGTCCGCTGTGCATGGGACGCATTCGCAACGGCGGCGGCCCGGAGAAAGACACGATCGTCTTCGCTTCCGAGACCTGCGCCTTTGACATTATCGGCGCGACGTACGAACGCGACGTGAAGCCGGGCGAGATGGTCGTCGTTGGTCCGGAAGGCATCTCTTCGCGTTTCTTTGCCGCGGAAACCAAGCAGTCCAACTGCATCTTTGAGCACGTTTACTTTTCCCGCCCGGATAGCGTGATCTTCGGCCGCGCCGTCGGCGTGAGCCGCGAAGCGCTGGGTCGGCAGCTCGCGAAAGAAGCTCCCGTGGCCGCGGACTTGGTAGTCCCCGTGCCCGACTCGGGCGTTACCGCCGCTTTGGGATATGCGGCGGAATCCGGACTACCCTTCCGCTTTGGGTTGATCCGCAATCACTATGTCGGCCGCACCTTCATTGAGCCGGAGCAGCGTGTGCGCGACTTCGGCGTAAAGCTCAAGCTGAATCCAGTGCGCAGTCTTCTCGCCGGACAACGGGTCATCCTGATTGATGACTCCATCGTGCGCGGCACCACCAGCCGCAAGATCGTACGCATGGTACGGGACGCCGGCGCAAAAGAAGTGCATTTGCGCATCTCCTGCCCGCCCACGGTTTCGCCTTGCTATTACGGCGTAGACACGCCGGTAAAGAGCCAGCTCATTGCGGCCAACAAGTCGGTGGACGAAATCCGCGACTACATTGGCGCGGATTCGCTGGCCTACCTCTCTCTCCAGGGCATGCGTGAAGCCTGCGGCGAGGACGAAAAACGTAACTACTGCACTTCCTGCTATACCGGTATCTATCCCACGGAATTCATTCCTTTGGAGCAGCTCGTGGCCGGAGATGGTGAGAGCCGGAGTCCGCGAACTGCTAAGTAGTCCGCCGACCATATCTCCAACCTGTGCTGCGCCTTCATTGTTAGAATGTCCCTGTCCGTTCCAGAGGCAGGCCCATGCTCAACGCAAATGTCTGGTTCAAGTTCCTACTAATCGCGACTTCATTTTCGCCCTTGTACAGTGTTCTGCAAGCCCAGCAGCCGCAGCCGGCCGCCCAGCCTCAGACTCCCGGCGCCCCCGCGAACGAGAGTCTTCCCACAGCTCCGGCGCTCAAAGTCACGACTCGCATGGTTGTCGTGGACGCAATCGTGACCGACGGTTCCGGCAAGCCGGTACCCGGGCTAAAGGCGACCGACTTTGAAGTTCGGGAAAACGGACATCCGCAGGTAATCAGGGCTTTTGGATCGCGTGAGCCGGTGCAGGGCAGCGGAAAGCCTTTTACGCCCCGCGTGTTGCCGCCAGGCGTCTTCACCAATGTCCCGGACTTCAATCCTGAAGACGGCCCGCCGACCATTGTGCTGGTTGACGCGCTCAACACGCTGCTCAAAGACCAGGCTTATTTGCACGATCAGTTTCTGAAGTATCTGAAGAGCATTGGTCCGCACCGTAATGTGGCCATCTATACGCTGGGCAGCCGTTTGCGCCTGGTGCAGGACTTTACCAGCGATCCCAAGTTACTTCAGGAAGCGCTGAAGCGGGTCTCTTTCCACTCTTCGCCTTTGAATCAAGATCCAAACGCGCAATCCGACGTTGACTTCGCGGACGATCAGCTTGCGAGCATGGCGCAATCCCTCAAGGACTTCCAGGCGGAACAAAATGCAGTTCTGATGGACATGCGCGTCCGCACCACCGTGAACGCGCTCAAGGACCTTGGCCGCAACGTTGCCGGTTATCCCGGACGCAAAAACCTGATCTGGCTTTCCGGCGCGTTCCCTTTTTACATTGGCGCGGACACCGAGTTGACCAATCCGTTCGTCAGCCAGCGGACCTACGGGGAACAAATTCAAGAGGCGGCCACGGTCCTGGAGGACAGCCAGGTTGCCGTCTATCCGGTGGACGCGCGCGGCCTGGTCGGCAGTTTTATGCCGGACGCCAGTGAACGAGTCAGCCTCGGCCGGAATCCCGGCGCAGCGCTCGGAACGCGAATATCCAAGGCCAGTGCGGACTTGTCGAGTTCCCACGATGCGATGAATGAAATTGCCAAGGAGACCGGAGGCCGGGCTTTTTACAATCGTAATGATATTGACCGCGCCATTGCCCTGAGCGTGGACGACGGCTCGGCCTACTACACTCTCGGCTACTATCCTGACGACAAGAACTGGAACGGCAAGTTTCGCAAACTCGAGATCAGGCTGACGGAAAAAGGCTTGCACGTGCGGCACCGCCGCGGTTATTTTGCCAATGCCCTCTCCGTGCCTGCTGCCCCGAATGACAAAGCCGCGCAACGGGAATTCACGAGCGCTCTGTCACTGGAAGCCCCGGCGGCCACGAGCCTGCCATTCGCAGCGCGTGTGAGTCCACCGACAAAAGAAGAGCCGCAGGTCACAGTGAGCTTTGGCGTGGATCCCCAGTCCGTGCTCTTCGAAGCCGCCGAGGATGGACTGCGCCATGCAACAGTCGATTTTGTGACGCTGGCATTCGATCGCAAGGGCAAGCTTGTGGCCAGCCAGTCCAATGTGCTCAACACCGCGCTGAAAGCGGAGACCTATAACAGCGTGATGGCAAACAGGCTGCCCTTTTCGCAAAAGATAGCTCTTGCTCCCGGCAAGTACACGCTGAAGCTCGGCGTTTTCGATCAAAAGACCCGCTTGATCGGAACGGCGAACGCGAATGTCGTAGTACCGGCTGACTGAGCGTGCACACGCTATAGACTGCTTCTGATTTCTTTCACCCCGTGCCCAAGACGACGGCGCAAAAGGGTCCTGAGCGTTACGCCATCGGCGTATCCGACTCGGCCTGCGATCTCTTCTACGCTTTCATGAGTCGTCTTCAGGAGATGCACCGCGCGCTCCACACGCAGCTCCTGGAAGTAAGACAGAGGCGACTTTCCCAGCACGGAGTGCATGCGACGAGCCAGTGTTCGTTTGCTCGCGCCCGCCGCGGTTGCGGCATCGTCGAGCGAAAACCCATGCGTAAGCCGGCCTCGGGCCCACCGCTCGAACCGCTCCACCATGGCATCAGAGTGGGCAAGATGATCGGCAAGGATATAGGCGGACTGTGACGGCCGTGGGTCTACCACCAGATATTTTGCCGTCAACGCGGCAAGCCGCGGGCTTTTTTGCCGGATGAGACTTAATGCCAGGTCCATATGGCTGAGCGCTGCTCCGGCGGTAACGACCTTGCCGGATTTCACGACCATGCGCGATTCATCGAGCCGCACCTTCGGGTATCTCTGGCGAAAGAATGGGGCGAGCCACCAGGTTGTGGTCACATCCTGGTCATCGAGTAATCCTGACTCCGCCAAAATAAATGTCCCGATACAGGCAGCCGCCATGGAAGCGCCCCGGCCCGCCCACCAGCGAAGCATCTTGACCGCGTCCCTCACTTCGGACCTGGCCAGGGCCGCCTGCAGCGGCTCCGGCATCTTGAATCCGATTGCGGGAACTACGACCCAGTCGGGGATCGCCCGCTTGGACGTGGCGATAACCGGAACAATCAGGCCTTGCGACGTCTTGACCGCCTTGCGCACTCCAACGATCTCAACCTCGAAGCGCGGCGAAGAGAGGCCTGACATTTCCGCTAGTTCATTCGCTGTCTGAAAAGCATCGAGCACCGCCGCCAAACCTGTGTCAAACACGTCGCTGAGCGCGAGCACGTAAACCTTCATGGCAAATATGATACCAACTTTGGCGATCTTGCCAATGGCCCGCGGGCCGCAGAAAGAGCTATGCTGGCTACCGTTGTATAGCCAAGGAGGCACGCAATGTACACAGTCGCATTATTCGCACGTTTGGAAGCCAAAGCCGGCAAAGAGAATGAAGTCGCAAAGTTCCTGGAAGCAGGACTTGCCATGGCCAATCAGGAAGCAACAACACCCATATGGTTCGCGCTGCGCCTGGGTCCGGCGACATTTGGCATTTTCGACGCCTTCACGGACGAAGCTGGACGCCAGGCTCATCTGAATGGTCCCATTGCCAAAGCCCTCATAGCAAAAGCGCCCGAACTGTTCTCCAAGCCGCCTGCCATCGAACGGCTTGAAGTTCTAGGCGCGAAGCTTCCGCGATAGCGAGTTGACAGCGGTCTACATCGGGAAGAGATGCACATCATGAACGAATTGCGCAGAAACATTCTGGATTGCATCGGCAAGACTTCTCTACTGGCCTTGCGCAAAGTCGTGTCCAGGAACGGCGCTCGCATCCTGCTAAAGCTGGAGAACGAGAACCCCACCGGCAGCATGAAGGACCGCATGGCGCTTGCCATGGTCGAAGCAGCAGAGGCGGACGGACGTCTCAAAGCTGGTGGTTCGGTCGTGGAATACACCGCCGGCAGCACCGGCGTGTCCTTGTCTCTAGTCTGTGCGGTAAAAGGATATCCGCTGTACATCGTGAGCTCGGACGCCTTCGCCCGGGAAAAGCTCGATCATATGAAAATCCTGAGAGCGAAGCTGCAAATCGTGCACAGCGAGAGCGGAGGCATGACGGAAAAACTGACCCGGGACATGATCGAAGCAGCCCGCGTCATTACGGAAAAAACTGGAGGCTTCTGGACCAATCAACTGAAAAATAGAGACCAGCTTGCCGCCTACTCCAAGATGGCGGAGGAAATCTGGACCCAAACCGACGGACACATCGACGGCTTTGTTCAGTGTGTGGGTTCCGCTGCGTCTCTTCGCGGTACCGCAGAAGCCCTGCGCCGACGTAATAAAAAGATCATAGTTGTTGCCGTCGAGCCCGCTGAATCCGCGGTTCTCTCGGGCGGCCAGCCGGGCTCGCATAAGATTGACGGCGTCGGCGCGGGATTTGTCGTGCCGTTATGGCAGGCGGACGCCGCCGATCAGATCGAACTGGTTTCTACAAAAGACGCTGTTGCCATGGTCACGAGGCTGGCCCGCGAGGAAGGCCTCTTTGCGGGTACTTCCACCGGCGTCAACGTCACTGCTGCTTTGCGATTAGCGGAACAACTGGGACCAGACGCGACCATCGTCACTGTCATGTGCGACACCGGCATGAAATATCTGAGCAAGAAATTCTGAACTACGCTGCGTAGAGACCACCTTCGACGACTGGACCGGCGCGCTTGAGCGCGATCAGCTTTTGTTCTGCCGCATCGAGGACCGCGGCCTTGGCGCTCGGCAGCTCGAGCGGCGGAATCACTGTCATGGAGCCGAGTATGCTCGCGAGCGTGAAGTAGGATTCGCGACACTTCCGCATGAAATCCACGGGATACTCCGGCTTGCGGGCGTATGCGGCTTTTGGATCGGCATCGAGCAGGAAAGAAATATCCGGTTGCGGCACGAGCGCGCGCACCCAACGAACAAAATTCCTGGCCACTGCCTGGTTGAGATCCAGGTTGACCAGCTCGTCATAGATGTAGCGGTCCACGATGATCACGCCGACTCCGGATTTTTTCGCCCGCGCCAGCACCTGACGCAGACTGAGGGAATCCGCGAGATACAGCATGTAGCGCGCCAGCGTCAGATACCAGGCGCGCACATTCTTGTCGCGGCGCGCCACAGGCTTGCCCGGAGCGCCGATTCCGCGCTCGCTCTTGTAGACCTTGTGGACGAATCCTTCGCGATATTTCACGCCGACAACCACATCGTCCCAAAACGTGAGCAAGCTTGTTTTCAGGCCGGCGGACTCCAGCGCCGTGCGCAGATTTTCAATCTGAGTTGTTTTTCCCGCGCCATCCAGGCCGGAAAAGCTGATGACAACCGGGACATTCGGAGAATGCGCCATGCAGCACCTATTTTGCGGTTGACGGAGTTCCGCGGCTCAAGGCATACACGGTCCCCAGCGCCGCTCCGGCTGCGGCGATGGCGCCGATCTTGAGCAGCAGTGAGCGCGTCTGGCGCTGTTTGGCCGGAGCAATGGCAGCTCCCGCCGGTCTCGACGCCGCTCCGCCCACGGTCGGCACTTTCTCCGCCGCCGCTGCTCCCACCGGTTCTGCCGGCGGCTTCTTGGGTTGAGGAGCATCTTGCAGCGTAGTCACGTTCGCCGGGGCTTGAGCGGGAGCAGCCGCGCCCGGCGCCTCTTGCTGCTGCGTCTCGGAGGCATCCGGATACGTCGTGACCGGCTGAAGCGGGGCCTGGGCGGGATCAACCGTGGTTCCACGATTCTGGTTCGATAGTTGCGAAGATGGTTGCGAAGGCTGCGGTTGTGCCGGCGTCTGGGCTGGCGAGGTTGGCTGCGGTTGCTGTTGCGCGCTGTTGCTGGCGGGCGCAGGCGTGGTGGATTGCTGCGCCGGCATCATCTCCGGCGTCAGACACAGCCCCACAATCAAACTTGAGCTCACGATTTTCGCAACTTTCAACGGCATGTACATACGGCCCCCAGGGGAGATTCAGGCTAAGAACCAGTGGTCTTGATGGACGAAATGTTGGCGGCACTCGCGCGCACTTCATCTTCCGGCAGCGGGACGCGAGTTACATCAGCTTCTCTGTTCCGAATATGTTTGATGCGGTTTTTCAGGTAGCGGGAGAGGTTCGGCA
>Ga0137393_10003556_pt1 | contig 10133 bp, 4 predicted proteins | sample 15con2h34BmetaG_FD_101396 | JGI IMG/M metagenome (GOLD analysis project Ga0137393, IMG submission 101396) | Vadose zone soil microbial communities from Angelo Coast Range Reserve, California, USA - 15con2h3.4B metaG | ecosystem: Environmental > Terrestrial > Soil > Vadose zone > Saprolite...
ATCGCCAGAGTACGTGGTGATGATGGTGATGGAGGGGCATGAAAACCTAATATAGCACGTGTGCGGATCGCAATTCAAAGTCAAGCGCGTAGAAATGAGTCTCGACGCGGCACGCAAGAGTGCACGCGCCACATTACTCATCGAAGAGGTTGCCGCGGTTTAGCAGCCAGTTTGGGTCCAAGTGTTTTTTTACTTTTTTCATGGATTCGATTTGTTCGGCGGTGTACTGAAGGTTCAGCAAATGCGCTTTGCGTTTGCCTAGACCATGTTCCGCGGAGACGGTGCCGCCCAAGGCCACGGCGTGCCGGGCGAACTCTAACATCAAGTCTTGGCCTGACTGGAATTGAGGCTCGGAGTTCGGCAGGATGTTGACGTGAACATGCGCGTCGCCTAGGTGGCCGAAAATCACGTAGTCGAGCTCTTGTTCGCGCAACCCTGCACGATAATAGGCCAGCATTTCGCGATTTCGCTCGAGAGGAACTGCATAGTCGGAGTTGAGCTTCAGAAAGCCACGGCGGCGCATCGTGTCGTTCACAAGTTCCGGCAGCGCGTGGCGGAAGCGGCGAAAGCGTTCGCGATCCTGATCGCTTGCCGCAAACCAACTGTCTTCCGGTGCGTGGTCCGACCAGAAGTCGATGTCGCCGTTTTCTTGTTCAATGAGCAACGCCGCTCCGGAGTCCAGCGGCGTTTCCGGATGACGTTGACGCAGGAAGTCCAGCGAATTGCGATCGAAGTATTCGATCATGCGGAGGCCTTCGACATTGCGCCACGAATCTACGGCGTCCAAGGCTGCTTCATCGCTTGGAAAAAATACGACTCCGGTGAGTACGTCGCCCGGCTTTTTGAGCAGTTGCACTTCGGCCTCAGTGACGATGCCGAGGGTCCCTTCACTGCCGATAAACAAATCGATCCAATCCATTCCGGGGGACAGTTGGTAGCCGGCCGTGTTCTTGGTTGTGTTAGGCAGGGGAATTTGGGGAACGTCGAAGTCAACCCTGTCACCGCGTTGCACGTTGAGCACGCGGCCGTCCATCAGAGCAACTCGCAAACGGACAATGTGGCGGCGCGTACTGCCGTACCGAAAACTGCGCGATCCGCTGGCGTTGGTGGCGATGGTGCCGCCAATACTCGCAGTGCGCTCAGTGGGATCGGGCGCGTAGAATTGACCGGTGTGCTCAGCAGCGGCTTGCAAGGCTTCGAGAGAAATTCCTGCGCCTGCTATTCCACGACCTTGGTGAATATCCAATCGCCGGAATTTCTCGAGCGATATTACCCAGCCGCCCTGGGCCACGCGTCCGCCGGTGACGCCTGTGCCTGCACCGGAGATTGTGATTGAGACTTGGTTGCGCGAGGCGTTGTGAAGGATGGTTAAGAGTTCTGCTTCGTTTGTTGGGATTAAGATTTGGTCGGCGTGGCCGCGATAGCCTGAGGCGTCTTCTAGGTAGGTATTCAAGATTATTTATGGACCAGGCGTCGAGACGAGGCTCGACGCGGCACGCACGAGTGCGTGCGGTACGTTAATTCGCGAGCTGGCGGAGAACGTATGGTAGGATGCCGCCGTTTCGGTAATATTCTATTTCTTGCGGCGTATCGATCCGCACGATTGCTTCGAATTGCTTGTCGTCTGCATGTACTTGCGCATGCTTGCCATTTGCAATTGCGTCCCCGAGGCCGCTGATTGTGTACTCCTCCAAGCCCGTCAGTCCGATCGTTTCGCGATTCTGTCCGGGGAGAAATTGTAGCGGCAATACCCCCATGCCCACCAGGTTCGAGCGGTGGATGCGCTCGAAACTTTCCGCAATCACCGCCTTCACGCCCAGCAGTAGCGTTCCCTTCGCCGCCCAATCGCGCGACGAGCCTGAGCCATACTCCTTGCCGGCGATGATCAACAGGGGCGTGCCCTCCTGTTGGTAGCGCATGGCGGCATCGTAGATGAACATCTGCTCGCCGCCCGGCTGATGCGTGGTCCATCCGCCTTCGGTTCCGGGCGCCAGCATATTTCGCAGGCGAATATTCGCGAGCGTTCCCCGGACCATTACGTCGTCGTTGCCACGGCGCGCGCCATATGAATTAAAGTCGCCCGGCTTGACACCGCGCGCGATCAGAAACTTGCCGGCTGGGCTGTCTACTGGAATCGAGCCGGCAGGTGAGATGTGGTCGGTAGTCACCGAGTCACCCAGCATCGCCAGCACGCGCAGGCCGCTGAAGTCTTGAATTGGCGCGGATGGATCGGCCATCTTCTGGAAGTAAGGAGGATTCTTGATGTAGGTGGAGTTAGTGTCCCACTCATACAGATCGCCGCTTGGGACCTTCACGGAATTCCAACGCTGGTCGCCTTCGAAGACTGCCGCGTATTGCTTCTCGAACATCTCGCCTCGCACCGAACGCTTTACCACCGCCGCCACTTCTTCGGGCGTGGGCCAGATGTCGCGCAGGAAAACATCCTTTCCGGATTGATCCGTGCCCAGCGGATCGTTCTGCAGATCGATGTCCACGCGTCCCGCCAGCGCATAAGCCACAACAAGCGGCGGAGATGCCAGATAATTTGCCCGCACCTGTGAATTGATGCGTCCTTCGAAATTGCGATTGCCGCTAAGCACTGCGGCCACCACCAACTTCTCCTTCGTCACGGCTTCAGCGATAGCGTCGGGCAACGGGCCGCTGTTTCCGATGCAGGTAGTGCATCCATAGCCGACTAAATTGAACTGCAACTTATCGAGAAAGGGCGTCAGGCCAGCGTCGTTGAGGTAATCGGTTACAACTTTGGACCCGGGCGCGAGGCTTGACTTTACCCAGGGCTTGGTAGTCATTCCTTTTTCCACAGCCTTCTTGGCGAGCAAACCCGCGGCCACCATCACCGAAGGATTCGAAGTGTTAGTGCAGCTCGTGATCGCAGCGATCACAACCGAGCCATCGTGGATGGTCGACATCGATCCGTTGGTGCGCGCCTTAGCGCTTCGTGGCGCGGCAGGAAGTGTGTCGAGGAAGTTCTTCTTGACGTCCGGAAGATTGATGCGATCCTGCGGCCGCTTGGGGCCCGCCAGCGACGGCACCACTGTCGAAAGATCCAGCGCCAGAGTATCCGAGTACTCGGGGTCCGGAGAATCCGCCGATAAAAACAGACCCTGCGCCTTGGCGTAAGCTTCCACCAACGCGATCAATTCCGGTGGACGATTAGAGAGTCGCAGATAATCCAGCGTCTGGTGATCGATTGGAAAGAAGCCGATGGTTGCGCCATACTCGGGCGCCATGTTTCCGATGGTGGCGCGATCCGCCAACGGCAGCGCAGCCACGCCGCTTCCGAAGAACTCGACGAATTTGCCCACCACGCCCTTCTTGCGCAGCATTTGCGTGACAGTCAGCACCAGGTCGGTCGCGGTGGAGCCTTCCGGCAGGCGACCCGTCAATTTGAACCCGACGACCTCTGGAAGCAGCATTGAGATCGGCTGTCCAAGCATGCAAGCCTCGGCCTCGATACCGCCCACGCCCCAACCCACAACGCCGAGTCCGTTGATCATGGTGGTGTGCGAGTCAGTGCCCATCACAGTGTCGGGATAAGCCAGCACCGGCGACTCGCTTCGGTCTGTGAACACAACCGGCGCCAAATATTCGAGATTTACTTGATGCACAATGCCCGTGTCGGGCGGGACCACTCTGAAATTCTGAAACGCCTTCTGCCCCCAACGCAGAAATGCATAGCGCTCCTGATTGCGCTGGAATTCGAGCAGTGCGTTGACGCTGAAGGAATCTTTGGTGCCGAACTGGTCGACCTGCACGGAGTGATCGATGACCAAGTCCACCGGGATCAGCGGATTCGCCAGCTTGGGATCTGCACCCATGTCGCGCAACGCGTCGCGCATCGCGGCGAGGTCCACCACGCAAGGGACACCAGTGAAATCCTGCAATAGAACGCGAGCCGGGCGAAAATTAATCTCCTGAACCGGCCCGCCGATCTGCCACTTGGCGACATACTCGATATCGGATGCCTTGACCGTCCGGCCGTCCTCGCAGCGCAGCAGATTCTCAAGTAAGATCTTGATCGAGTACGGAATGCGCGAAATAGTACCTACGCGCCGCTGCTCCAAGGATTGAAGCGAGTAGAAGCGATACTGTTTTCCCGCGACGGTGAGCGTGGAGGCGGATCCGAAGCTGTTCGACTTGTTCACATCTTCATTGTAATGTTTTGTAGTACATTGAGGGACTGTCGCAATGAGATCGCGAGTCCTGCCAATCGTTCTGCTTCTCCTCGTCGCCGGCCTTTTCCTGGTTGCTAATCGCGGCGCATATAAGAGTTACTTCACTGACGACGAGATCGACAATATCGCTCTCACTCGAAACATGGTCAATAGCGATTTCATCCTGGCGTTTCTCTCGCCTCGTTTTTACCCCAGTAACTTTCGCCCGGCCTGTCATTTGTGTTTCCGGATAATGGGCTCGTCCGTCGGACTGAATTATCCGCCATACGTCGCATTGCTGCACATCCTGCATCTGTTCAACGTGGCGATACTATGGCTCATCCTGCGCCGGCTTTCGCTCCCGTTCTGGGCGTCGGTTGCGGGCACGCTCTTCTTCGTTTTTCACATGGCAGTCTTCGATGTCTATTGGAAACCGATGTATGTTTGCGATTTACTGTGCGGGACCTTTTGCCTGCTCGCTCTGCTCTTCTGGATGGAAGACCGCTGGCTTCTGAGTTTAGTGTCATTCTGGCTGGCCTACCGCTCGAAAGAGATGGCAGTGATGTTGCCGATCGCGCTGGCGGCTTATGAGATGCTGATCGGAAACCGTCGTTGGCTGCGGTTGGCGCCCTTCTTCGCGATCTCACTCTGGTTCGGAATTCACGGATTGATGGCGACCACTTCGCACGAGGGCTACTGGTTTCATTGCAACCTCCCCGATATCTGGAAATCGGTGATGTTTTATTCTTCCAGGCTGGCGGTGCTGCCTTACAACGGGCTGATATTTCTTCCCTTTCTGTTCCTGCTGCCGCTGCTGTGCCCGCCGCTGGTGCGCGACCGCACGGTGTGGTTCGGAGCCATCGCTTTCTTCGTTCTGCTGGCGCCCATGCTGTTGTTGACGGACCGCCTTTTTGCCGCCTACTTGTATGTTCCCTTGATTGGACTCTCAATCGCTATTGCCGCTGCAGCCGCGCGACAACCGGTGGCCGCGATAGCCATCGCTTTTGCATTGTGGATTCCATGGAATTATGCGAATCTGCGCTGGCTGCGCCGCGAAGCTCTCAGCCAGGCAGACGATCGTCGCGCGTATGTAGCCGGAATCGCAGACGTAGCGCGCATCCACCCTGAGATAACCACCTTCCTATACCGCGCAGGGCCGCTGACGGACTGGGGAGCGCGTTCTGCCGCCGAGTGGTTCCATCCCGGCTCAACCATAAAGTTGGCGTACGAAGGCAACCCGGATCCGGCCGCTGTCCTGCAATCGCCCGCGTTTGCCGTCCTGGAATGGAACACTATCAAGCATCGCCTGGAACCGGTTGTGCGTATGCCTGCGACGCGCGATGTTTCGTACATCGAGATCTCGCAGCACATGCCAGTCTGGCAACTTGGCGAAGGCTGGGTAACCAATGAGGGCGCGTTCCGCTGGACGCATCCGCATGCCACGGCCCATCTTTACCGGCCCTCGGGCGCAAGCGGTTTCGAGATGATCGTAAACGTCAGTCCCGAATATATCGGTAAGGTCCACACCAGTCATGTCGCACTTTCGCTCAACGGCCAGTCGATTGGGAGCGCGGACTTCGATCACTCAGGCTGGCAAACTGTTCATTGGAAGCTCGAAAACGCACCGGCTGGTCCGGCTGAACTGATCGTGAACACTTCTCCCGCATACCCCGGCAGGGAGCCGCTGGGAATTGCAATCTGCGCATTCGGTTTCCTGCCCAAACCGGAGGCATTGAAGGAATAGCGCCACTGGGCCACTGCGCGAATCTGTTATGATTCCTGCATCTCGCTGTAGATTGGGAGAAACATGATCATTCAAAAATTCGTCGCGCTTAGCTACGCGTGTCTCTTGACCGCTGCTATTCTGATCGCTCAAACTTCGACGTCGGAAATCACCGGAACCGTCCGCGACACTACCGGCGCCGTGGTGCCTGGATCGAACGTTACCGCGGTGAATGAGGCCACTGGTGTCACCTATAAACAAACCACGACTGCGGCCGGACTCTATGCGTTCCCGGGCCTTCCTTCCGGGAGCTATACCGTCAGCGCCGAAATGCAGGGATTCAAGACCAGTAAGAAGACCGGGAATGTCCTGGTAGTGAACACTCCGCTCACTGTTGACCTGACGTTGGAAGTGGGAACCTCCACTGAAGTTGTCAACGTGGAGGCAAAAGCCGTTGCGCTGCAAACCGAGAACGCATCCATTGGGGAGGTCATCACAGAGAAGGCCATCAAAGACTTGCCTTTGAACGGGCGCAATCCGCTGGTGCTGCTGGTGCTAGAGCCTGGCGTGACGCAGCGCTCGGCTGGAGGCGCCGGGTCCGGTATTTCCGTGAACGGTTCCCGCGACCGCGCTTTCAACGTCACCATCGACGGCATTGAGGCCAACGAATCCACCGTGCCCAACCCGTTGTCGAATCTGTATCGCCTGACGCCAGACAATGTCCAGGAATACAAGGTGACCACCAACAACGCCACTCCGGAGGAAGGACGCAACAGCGGTGCGTCCATCAACATCGCCACCAAAGGCGGCACTAACCAGTTCCACGGCACGGTTTTCGAGTTCCTGCGGAATACGAATCTCAACGCTAACGAGTTTTTCGCGAACGCGCAAGGAAATCCGAAAGCCGACATCAAGCTGAATCAATATGGCGGGCAGCTCAGCGGACCCATTGTCAAGAATAGGACTTTCTTCTTCTTTAGCTGGGCCGATCAGAAAGTTAACGTGGCCACGCCCATCGATACCAGTTTCGGTCTGCCGACGTTGTACACATCTTCGGCCCTGGCTGGAATCTACCGTTACTTCGTGGCCGATCCAAAGAATCCGTTCACTCTGAATGGAGCAACTATTAAGGGAAATACTCCCGCGCTTGTGGATCCGCACACGGGCGCTTTGTTACCGGGTGTGAGGACCTGCGCCAGTCCAACCGATCTGAATTGCGTCGCCAGTTACAATTTCGCCGCCAACGATCCGAAGGGCATCGGCGTGGATCCGACCATTGCGAAGTTGTTCGGCACTTACCCCAAACCCAACAACTATTCGGCTTCGGGCGACGGGTTGAACACCGCTACATACGAATGGAATCCCCCCACGCATTTCCGCGGGCCGAATTTCATGTATCGCATCGATCACACGTTTAATGAGAAGAACAACCTGTTCGGACGCTGGCTGCAAGGGCATTACGACACATTGCTAGGCGATCCGTTAAATGGAAGGCCGCAAGTCTTTCCGGGCTTCACGCCGCTGGGCGAGGTGTATCGAACCACCAAGAATCTCGCCATCACCTACCGGCACGTATTTTCACCGCGCGTAGTGAACGAACTCACCGCGGGCTTCTCACGTTTCATTTTCCTATTCACGCAGGGCGAAGCGAATCCAACCTGGCCGAACGTGGTTCCCTACAGCTTCGCGAATGCGTCGCTGCCCTACATCAACACGCCGCGGACGTTCCGCGCCGTAACCACTCCGCAGCTCCTCGACAACATAAATATCGTGAAGGGCTCGCACGTATTCCGCATGGGTGCAAACATCCGCTTGTATGAGCACAACGATCAACGCGGACAGCCGGGCGGTGTCAACGTTACGCCCAGCCTGTCCTTTAGCGGCAGCGTCCGTCCGCCATCCGGATTCACCACTCCCGCCGTGGCAACCTCCACCGCAGCCGGCATCAGCGGTACTGACAACACCCGCCTGTTTGGAACCATCAACGATGTTCTGGGTATTCCGGCGCGCATTTCGCAGGTTTTTCTCGGAGACCTCAAGTCCAATCAATATCTGCCCTTCCTTTCGGGCAATGTAGTGACGCTTTGGGATGAGGGTACACGCCTCAAGCAGTACAACTTCTTCGCGCAGGATGAATGGCGTATCCGGCGGAATCTGGTGTTGAACTACGGCATACGGTGGGAGATCAATACGGCTCCATCCGAATCCGGCGGACGCGTGTACGTTCCGAACAGCTCCATCAGCGATGGAAGCACCGTGACCTTCGTCCACGCAGACCGGTGGTTCAAGAACAATAACATCGATGCATTCGCGCCACGTATCGGAGTCACTTGGTCTCCGGGCAATAGCCAAAAGATGGTGATTCGCGCTGGATACGGAATCGCATTCGACCCGCTATCGTCGTTTGAAGTGACGGCGGCAGCGGGCAAAGTGCCGGGCCTGACGCTGAACTGTTCGTCGACCGTCGGAGCAGCTACCACACAAGGCTGTCAGGTCGCTCCTGACATTCGCATTGCTCAAGGTTTTCCACTCGCATTGTCTCCGCCCGCGATCCAACCAACGTCCTTCCTGACTCCGCCAGCTCAGGTGCTCACCAATGCGCCGGCATTGACGGTATTCGATCAAAATTTCAAACTGCCAACTGTTCACGAATGGAGCTTAACCATACAACGGGAGTTGCCCGGCGGTTTCCTCGCTCAGGTGGGTTACGTGGGCCGGCGTGGCATGCGTCTACAGCGAGCCTACGACGTGAATCAGATCAACGCCGATCCGATTCTGCCATCGTTCATTGCGATGCAGCAGAACGTGGCGATTGGTTGCAATCCGGATGGTACTGGCTGTCCCACTGGCGCTGCGCCTCGCTCCGTGCCGATCGTGGCCAACGGCACCGTGACTGGCGCGTTCGTCAATTCCAGCACCACGCGCACAGACTTAACGCAAAATGGCGCCGGTAATTTCGCAGGACGTGTCGAGCAGACCACGCTGGCGGCGCACCTGCGGCCGAATCAACAATTCGGCGTCATCACCTATCTTGATTCCGGCGGCGACTCCTATTACCACGCTGGTCAGTTGACCGTGCGCAAGAGCTTTAGCCAGGGGTTGTTGTTCGGGCTGGCGTACACGTTTGGAAGATCGATCGACGACCAGTCCGTGGATCCAGTAGGCGCTTCCTCCGGCGGCGGTCTGAGCACCACCAACTCGCGCACTCCTGTTGACACGCGAACCTGGCGCAACGAGCGGGCGGTGAGCGACTTCAACCGCACGCATGTCGTCACTATCAACTCCGTCTATGAGCTGCCCTTGGGCCGCGGCAAGATGTTCGCCGGATCGGCAAATGGCTTCGTCGACAGGATTATTGGTGGATGGAGCCTGGCCGGACTCTACACCTTCCAATCCGGTGAGCCGTTCAGCGTTACCAGCGGAATCCGTACCGCGAACTTCTCGCACGTCTCTCGCGCCGATATAGTGGGAGCGAAGCCGCCGGCCGTGAATTATCACGACGCAGCCGGCTCGTTCGGACCTGTTGTGTTCGACAGCGTCAGCTCATTCGCAATTCCCGTTCCAGGGGGAGACGGAGCTGGACGCAACATTTTCTTCGCCAAGTCCTATTGGAATACGGATCTCAGCGTGATCAAGAATATTCCGATCCACGAGCGGGTTCGCTTGCAGTTCCGCGCCGAGGCGTTCAATGCGCTGAATCATCCGAACTTCGACAATCCCCGCGATGCATCCGTGGGGTCGCCCAATATTCAGTCGTCGGTATTCGCCGGAACCTGCTGCGCAACGGTTGCGCCGCCGACCACGCAGACGATTATTCAGACGGGTGAGTCACCACGAGTGATCCAATTGGCGTTGAAGTTGGATTTCTAGATTAAAACCGCTCCCTATGGTCGCGGCTCAGAACCGCTCATACCGCTCCCTATGGTCGCGGCTCAGCAACGCTCATTCCGAACCGCGACCGTAAGGGAGTCGGTTGTTCAAGCATTCCATTAAACTTCAACCAATAGCGCGCCCCAGTGAAACCCTGCCCCAAACGCCGCAAAGCATACCAGCGCCCCTGCCCGCGGCCCAGCGCCCGCCCACCATTCAGAAGCCGCGATCAACATTGAAGCCGACGACGTATTTCCATAGCGGCGAATATTCGAATAAAACTTCCGCGGCTCCACCTCTAGCGCCCGCGCTACACGATCGATCAAATTCTGATTCGCCTGGTGCATGAGAAAAATCTCAACGGA